>OGPP01002619.1_pt1 | contig 10301 bp, 9 predicted proteins | sample 1553021 | NCBI WGS metagenome assembly OGPP01 (sample SAMEA2580217, study PRJEB22360) | human gut metagenome | biome: human gut; feature: human-associated habitat; material: faeces | place: Denmark | collected 2008/2010
AAAGCCTTATCGTGCAAGCACGAACAGCTTTTTAAACTTTTGAGCCTGATATCAGATAAGTAGTAACTGGAAAGGACACAGACATCATGAAAACCATAGGTTTTATCGGGCTCGGCCTGATCGGAGGATCTATTGCCAAAACGATCCGCAAGTTTCACCCGGATTATCACATCCTCGCATATGCGAAACACAAAGAAACTCTGGCTGCCGCACTGAACTGCGGTGCTATTGACGCCACACTGGAAGAACGGGATGACCGTTATGCCATGTGTGATTATATTTTTCTCTGCGCTCCGGTAGAGTATAATATTGAATATCTCAGATATCTCAAGGATGTCATCAAGGAAGGATGTATCATCACAGACGCAGGAAGCGTCAAAGGACCGATCCACAAAGCAGTCGAGGAACTCGGCATGGAATACTGCTTCATCGGTGGACATCCTATGGCTGGTTCTGAGCGTTCCGGATTTGAATATTCATCCGACCACCTGCTTGAGAATGCTTACTATATCCTGACTCCGGGCGGACAGGTTCCTCTTGAAAAAATCACCGAGTTTTCTGAACTGATCGATTCTCTTGGTTCGATCCCGATGGTCCTTACCTGTGAGGAACACGATTTTATCACAGCCGGCGTCAGCCATCTTCCGCACATCATCGCTTCCACTCTGGTCAATCTTGTCAGAGAGCTGGATAATGATGCAGAATACATGAAGACGATCGCAGCAGGCGGTTTCCGCGATATCACACGTATCGCCTCCTCCTCCCCTGTCATGTGGGAGCAGATCTGCCTCGAAAACCATGAGAACATCTCTCATGTGCTGGACGAATACATCAAGATGCTGATCCAGGCACGCTGCTCTGTTGACAATCTTGAGGCAGAAACCCTCTATGATATGTTCGCCAACTCCAGAGATTACCGCGACTCCATCGACACCACTTCTTCCGGGCTTATCAACAAGACTTATGTCCTGTATATTGATATTGTTGATGAAGCTGGTGGAATTGCCACAATTGCCACAATTCTTGCTATGGAAGGGATCAGTATCAAGAACATCGGCATCATCCACAACCGTGAATTTGAGCAGGGTGTCCTGAAGATCGAATTCTATGAGGAAGATGCGATGAAGCGCGGAACTGCCCTTCTTAAGAAACGTAATTACATCGTATACGAACGGTAGGAGTAAAATAATGGAAATCAAAAAACAAACCAATTTAAAAGGAACTCTTACAGTTCCGGGCGACAAATCCATCTCACACCGTGCAGTCATGTTTGGCTCACTCGCCAATGGCACCACCAGGATCACGCATTTTCTCGAGGGCGCTGACTGTCTCTCGACGATCTCCTGCTTCCGCAAAATGGGGATCGATATTGACCGGAACGGCGACGAGATCCTTGTACACGGCAAAGGTCTTCACGGACTCAGTGCACCGACAGGGATCCTTGATGTCGGCAACAGCGGAACCACGACCCGTCTGATCTCAGGAATCCTTGCCGGACAGAAATTTACTTCCGAACTTGACGGAGACGATTCGATCCGCACCCGCCCGATGAAGCGTATCATGACTCCTCTTACTTCCATGGGCGCTGATATCACAAGCAAGCTGGACAACGGATGTGCACCACTTATCATCCACGGAAAGCCGCTTCACGCCACTCATTACGATTCACCGGTTGCTTCTGCACAGGTCAAATCCTGCGTTCTGCTTGCCGGTATGTATGCGGACGGGATCACCAGCGTAACAGAGCCATTTCTTTCCCGTAACCATACAGAGATCATGCTGAATTATTTCGGTGCTGATATCACCTCCGAGGGAACGACCGCTTCCATCAAGCCAGAACCGGTCCTTGAGGGAAGAGAAGTCCAGGTTCCTGGTGATATCTCTTCTGCTGCTTACTTTATCGCGGCCGGACTTCTGACCCCGGGAAGTGAGATCCTTCTTAAGAATGTAGGGATCAACCCGACCCGTGCCGGAATCCTCAAAGTCTGCATGGATATGGGCGCTGATATCACCCTTCTGAACGAAAGCACTGAGGGCGAACCGACAGCTGATCTTCTGATCCGCACCAGCTCTCTCAAGGGAACTGTCATTGAGGGCGGCATCATCCCGACTCTGATCGATGAGATCCCGATGATCGCAGTCATGGCTGCTTTTGCTGAGGGAACCACGATCATCCGCGATGCACAGGAACTCAAAGTCAAAGAATCCGACCGTATCGCAGTTATGGTTGACAATCTCACCCGCATGGGTGCTGATATCGAGGGCACAGAGGACGGCATGATCATCCACGGCGGCAAACCGCTCCATGGTGCAGTGATCGACTCTCATCTCGACCACCGCATTGCCATGTCTTTTGCTGTGGCAGGAACGATCTGTGATGGCACCGTGGATATCCTGAATGGAGAATGCGTTAATATCTCCTATCCGGAATTCTATCATGATCTTTATAGCTTAAGATCCAGGTAAATAAAGCGGATATTCGCAATCCGCTTCGCTACTTGCTCATAACCAAATAACTACTTTATTTGGTTAAATAAATATTTGCACACATTTTAAAACTGCTGTTTCCATGATTTACTTTCATGCAGACAGCAGTTTTTTTGTTGTTTACGTATACTCTTCTTCTCCCCGGGCATTCTAAAACAGAATCTGAAAATCATCTATATCCAGGGAGGACTGAATAATGAAAATATTATTTTATGGTGCAAGAGATTATGACCAGAGATTTTTTGATAAACTGAAACCGGAGCATCCTGATATCGACATTACTTTTATTGAAGCAAATCTCTACGCAGAGACTGCTTCCCTCGCCGCCGGTTACGATGGGATCTGCGCTTTTGTAAACGCAGACCTTGGAACAGAAGTGATCGAAGAGCTCGCACATCAGGGTATCCGTCTGATCCTGATGCGCTGTGCCGGTTATAATAATGTAAATCTCAAAACTGCTGCTGAATGCGGCATCAAAGTCCTCCGCGTTCCCGGTTATTCTCCAGAAGCGGTCGCCGAACTTGCCATGGCTCTCGTCCTCACCGCCAACCGTCATACCCACAAAGCTTACATCAAATGCCGGGAAAACAACTTTTCTCTCAATGGTCTCATGGGAGTGAACCTGTATAAAAAAACAGCCGGGATCGTCGGAACCGGCAAGATCGGACTTGCCATGGCGCGTATCTGTCGCGGCTTCGGCATGAAACTGCTCGCCTACGACCTGTATCCGGACAAAACGCAGACAGATCTTAACTATGTTTCCCTTGAAACGCTTCTTTCTTCCAGTGACCTGATCAGCCTTCACTGCCCGCTCACACCGGACACTTACCATATGATCAATAAGGAAAGTATCTCCCGGATGAAAGACGGTGTCATTCTCGTAAACACCTCCCGTGGCGGCCTGATCTGCACCGAAGACCTGATCGCAGGTATCCGGGATCACAAATTTTTCGCTGTAGGGCTCGATGTTTATGAAGAAGAGTCTGATTTTGTCTATGAAGATATGTCCGAGCATATCCTCAAAACTTCTACTGTACAGAGACTGCTCTCTTTCCCGAACGTCGCACTCACTTCCCATCAAGGATTTTTTACAGAGGAAGCGCTTACCAATATCGCTGAGACGACACTTGAGAATGCTGAGGCTTTTCGCACAGGGAAAGAGCTCAGAAACGAAGTGCATATTTAACCCAATCAAGTAAGTCCCCTCTTCCATTGCGAAAAGCAATAAGCAGTGCGTGGGGACTTGCTTTTTTCTGGAAGGTGCTGCATACTTTTCACTTTTTATTTCTCGTATGCTTCTCTGAGCATCCGGATCTCTGATGCCCATCCTTCATTATCGTTCGGCGTCTCCAGAATAAACGGAATCCCCTCCAGAAGTGGATGACGGATCACTCTTACCAGTGCTTCCAGCCCAATCTCACCCTCGCCGATCTTTGCGTGGCGGTCTTTGTGGCTTCCAAGGTCATTCAGACTGTCATTTAAGTGAATCGCTCTTAATTTTTCAAGCCCGATGATCCGGTCAAATTCTTCAAGGACACCATCTAGATCATTCACGATGTCATAGCCTCCATCCCAGACATGGCAGGTATCCAGACAGATTCCCATCTTGTCCTTCTTTTCTACCAGGTCGAGGATCTGACGGAGTTCTTCGAAATTCCTTCCCATCTCCGTCCCTTTGCCGGACATCGTTTCAAGAAGCACCGTTGTAGTCTGGTCTTCGGTCAGTACCTCATTCAGCATTTCCGCGATCATGCGGACTCCTGCTTCTGCTCCCTGTCCCACATGGCTTCCCGGATGAAAATTATAATAATTTCCCGGCGTCCATTCCATGCGCTTCAGGTCATCTGCCATCGTCTCTCTGGCAAATTCCCGGATATTTTCCTTTGCCGCACATGCATTCAATGTATATGGTGCGTGTGCCACGATCTTCCCAAATTTATTCCTCCGTCAGTTCCAGAAATTTACGCACATCCTCCGGATCGATCTCCTTCGCCCGTCCACCTCTTGGATTTCTGGTAAAAAATGCAAACGTATTTCCCCCGTTCGCGATCATCTGGCGTGCCATCCTGGCATAGCCTTTGGATGAAGTTGTGTGGTTTCCAATATATAATGGACTTTTTGCTGTACTCATAAGAATCTCCTTTTTTCTTAGCATCTGCGGACCGTTCCGCTTCTATCCTTTGATTATACAAAAAAAATCAAAAACTGCAAACATATTGACGAATTGTACAAAATTCCCTATACTTTTTATAAACAAAAAAATACATAAAACAAGGAGTTTCCCATGCCGCCAAAAAAGAAAAAACACAAAAAACGCGTATACAAAAAATCCCGCTACTACCGCAGAAGGCAGCAGCTCACCGAACGTCTTCTCATAGGCTGCGGTGCCGTTCTTATCCTGCTGCTTCTTATCATCCTGGTCCGTGGCTGTTCTGCACGCAAAAATGGTGCCGTTAAGACAAACGCCTCAGCGAAATCACAGGATGAAACTTCTGCCTCAGATGCAGACCTCACGCCAACGCCAACCATGGCTCCGGTATCGCTGACCGTCAGTGTCGTAGGTGACTGTACGCTCGGTACAGACGAAAACTTTGACTACGATACCAGTCTTAATGCTTATTATGAGAATTACGGAGCAGATTATTTCTTCTCCAATGTGAAGAGCATTTTTTCCGCAGATGATCTGACGATCGCCAACTTTGAAGGAACTCTCACAGATTCTGAGGAGCGCGAGGACAAGGAATATGCTTTCAAAGCTCCTGCCGAGTATACCAGCATCCTCACTGCCGGTTCCGTCGAAGCAGTCAACACTGCCAACAACCACAGTCATGATTATGGCGATCAGAGCTATACTGATACTATTCAGGCACTTGACAATGCCGGTATCCTGAATTTTGGTTATGATAAGACTGTTGTAACGGAAGTGAAGGGGATCAAAATCGGACTTGTAGGAATCTACGAACTCAAGGATCACCTCGAACGTGAAGAACAGCTCAAGCAGAACATCGCCAAGGTAAAAGCAGACGGCGCGCAGATCACGATCGTGATCTTCCACTGGGGCAATGAGAAAGAAGAAGTCCCGGACAGCAACCAGACTACACTTGCTCACCTTGCGATCGACGAGGGAGCGGATCTGGTATGCGGTCATCACCCGCATGTTCTCCAGGGAATCGAAGAATACAAGGGCAAAAACATCGTCTACAGTCTCGGAAACTTCTGTTTCGGCGGAAACCAGTATCCAAGCGATATGGATACCATGATCTTCCAGCAGACTTTCACCGTAGATCAGAATGGAGTAAAAGCAGACAATGTGACAAACATCATCCCGTGCTCGATCTCCTCTGATTCTGACTATAACAACTATCAGCCGACTCCTGCCGAGGGAGATGAAGCCACACGTATCCTCAGTAAGATCCAAGAGCGCACTGCCATGATCACCGGCGGCGCAACATCATCTTCTGACAGTTCAGATTCTTCAGAAGAAGACAGTGAAGATTCCTCAGAGGATTCTTACGACGATTCCAGCTATGATGAAGAATCCGATTCCTATGATGACTCGTATTATGATGATTCCTATGACGATTCTTATGATGATTCCTACAGCGATTACGACGAAGATACTTCTTACGATGATTCTTATGATTACAGTTATGAAGAAGAATAGATACTGCCTGCAGTAAATTCATCAAAACCCGGGAATCCCGGAGATTTAAGGTGCCTGACGGATATATTCCGTGAGCACTCTGATCTCTGGGATTCCTTTTACTGTGTCGAGAAGTTCCTGCAGGAAGTCCATCACCAGAGGAGCTGCATTCCGCTGATCTCCCATGATCGCATAACAGGTACGGTATTCCGGACCATTCTCCAGCGCTACAATGCGGCATTCTCCCTCCTGAGAGAGTTTCTTTCCTATTGTTGCCGGCATGATCGCCCATGTTTTTTCGAGATCGAGGAGCTGGCGCAGAAGTGCCATATTGTCGAGTGATACTTTTACTTCGGAATTATTTCCAAACCAGTAATCGTGCCACATGATAAAAGAATCACTCCATGGAATATAGATCTCATCCTCACTTTTCAGGCGAGAAGGCAGGATTCCATCCTCATACGCGGTATCTTTGCTGCAGACCAGGACCAGTTTTTCTTCAAAAAGCGGCACTGTCTGCACTTTTTTGAAAAAATGCGGATTGGTGATCAGTCCCATGTCGACTTCTTTGTTTTCGACTGCTTTGTAGGATACATTTGACCGCATGGTGTCAATATGAAAGCTGCATCTCTTGTGTTTCTCCAGAAAACTGCCGATGACCTGCGGCATGAAATAAAAATTCAGACTGTCTACATTTGCGATCCGAAGAATGTCCTGCGGCTTCTCGTACTGGATCTTGCTTGTCTCCAGCCACAGCTGCTCCCACTTACGCGCAAGCGGGACAAAACGCTGCCCTGCATCGGTAAGTTCCAGCGTGCGAGAACCTTTTTTGCGGATGATCAGTTCTGTTCCCAGTTCTTCTTCCAGTGCAGACAGACGATGGCTCAGTGCCGGCTGTGACACAAACAGCACTTCCGCTGCTTTGGATAAAGATGAGCTGGATACGATCGTAAGAAATGTCTTTATGTCCTGGTAGTTCATGGTTCCTCCCTCTGTGATGTCTTCTTATGTTTGTTTTTTCAACCTATAAATTCTGTTTATATTATATAGATAAAATATCGAATTTACAATATAATATTTTGATACTATAATAAGCTCAAAATCAGAAAGATAGGAATGATATACATGGATAAAGCAGTCCTCGAACGCCGCCTTCACCTGACGGTGACTTTTATCGGTGGTTTTATGGGATGTTATGCAATCTTTAACCGCAGTGATGTTTTTGGATCTGCACAGACCGGAAACCTGATCTCCTTTGTGATGGATCTGGCAGGGCATACGGATGCCGAGATCTTTTTCCGTTTCTCCGCACTGCTGATCTACATATTCGCGATGGTCTCCACCGTATTTCTCTCACATAAGCTGGAACGGACAACCTTGAAATTTATCAGTGTCCTGATCGATGGTCTTGCCTTTGTTCTTCTGGCATTTCTTCCACAGGACATGGATCCATTTGTTTCTCTGTATCCGATTTTTTTTGCTACTGCATTTCAATGGTGTTCTTTCAAAGGTGCCGATGGATTTAACAGCTCCAGCATCTTCTCCACCAACAATCTCCGTCAGTGTACGACAGGATTTGCAGAGTACCTTTACAGCAGAGATTCCGAAGCACTCCGAAGAGGTATCTTCTATGGAAAAGTGCTTCTTTCCTTTCATCTCGGAGTTGCAGTGTGCTTCCTGTTCTGCTCCAGATTTCATCTGGCAGGCGCATGGGCAGGACTTCTCCCAGTATGCACCGCACTCATCCTTGTCAATGAGGAACGCGCTCTTTCCAGCGCTGCAGAAAAAGAGGAGGTTCTCAGGGTTCACGCCTGAGAGCCTCCTTTTTGGTTCTTGTCAATTATTGCTTTTCTTATGCTGCCGCATCTTCTGCGGAAGTTTCCTGCGCTGTTGTCTCATCTGTGGATCCTTCTGCACCTTCTGTGGAAGTTTCCTCCACGGAAGATTCCAGGATCTGTAAAAATCCATCTGCCAGATCTGCCGGAACGCCCGCTGTCTTCATGTTTTCTGTGATGAGATTCCAGTCTGCGTTCTTGACATATTCTGTCATTTCTTCCTCATTATCCACTGCATAAACAGTTCCAAGGTTTGTAAGATCCGGAATTTCAGCACCCTCTCCATAACCGCCTGTAATAGAAAGTGTTGCAAGTGATACGCCGGATGTCAGTACAGAAAGCTCCATGCTGCTGGTCTCAGCTGCTGCATCAGAATCCATCTTTATCACTGCACTGAATCCATTCATCATGCTGGCCACATCAGCATTTTCATCCTCTGTCTGAGCCTCCGGGAAAGAAATTGTGAAAGTTCCATTATAGTATCCCATTTTTTCCGGTTTGAGTTCCAGATCTGTTACGCTGATATCCATTACCTCTGTGTGATCTACTGCCAGGATATAATCACCGTTCCAGAGCCCATCAGTGGAAGAACCTGTTCCTGTAACAGTCATATAACTGTCCTCTGCTCCAAATTCCAGAAGAAGTGCAGTCTGTCCATCACTGGATGGGGTCTTGAGTGTAAATACCGACTGGTAATCTGTCCCGTCAGAAATTCCAAACTCACGTCCTACAACCTTATCCTCACTGTTTACCCAGAGTTTTTCAGAAAAGCTTTCTGTACTTTCGCCGTCTGCTGATTTGATATCATTCAGCAGATCATCAATTCCGGACTGATAAGATGCATACTGGTCTCCATCCTTCTTCCAGAGATCAAAGAGTCCCTTGATCTCCTTATCATCCCTCGCCGTTGTGAGGATTTCTTCCATCATGGAACGTGCGGAATCATCTGTGACAACACCCTCATATACGGTACAGTCCTCGCCGATTCCCTCTACAGAAAGTGTCTCCTCTGTCGCAGTTCCTTCTTCCATATTGTTGATCGCAAGATTTCCATAGCGGTCAAGAAGTGTGCTGACCGTCTCTCCGTCCGGCATTGCACTGGTGACATCAGATAAAGCATTCATATATCCCTGCATGAATTCCTGCGTTGTCTCATCTGCACTGCCAACAGGATCTGCTACAAGATATGCATCAGAAATTTCCGGGATCTGAATGTATTGCTTCATCTCTGACAGATCTTCGTACATATTGATATCACAGAGCTTCTGGTCATTCAGAAGAATCGTGGAGGCGATTGCCTCTGTTCCGTCCTTGACAGAAACCTTCGTATCCATAGTCAGATCCTGAAGCCAGCTCATATCTTCCTGGCTGAGAAGTGTTCCGAGGAACGCCTTTCCTGTGTCCTCCACAGTAAGTGTCATTTTGCTGGTGGAACCAGCAAATGCCTTGTCCATGTTCTGCACACAATCATCAACGGCACCTGCAACAGAAGACACCAGCGAGTCCAGAGATGTTTTGGCTGTTTCCTGATAAGATCCTGCGGCAAATACATTGGTCCCTCCTGCCAAGATCATAGAAGAGCTAAGTACAACTGTAGTTGCTTTTCTCAGAATATTTCTTGCCCTGTTCATATAAAAAGTCCTCTCGCCTTTCTTATTATTATATTTTTCATTTTACCACAGCAATCGTCTTGATACAACAATTTTCGATTGAATATTCTGACTTTTCGATGGGTTGACATTTTTTCTTCTGACTGTTATCCTTGAAAGAAAAAAGGAAAAATATTATGACAGAAGAAGAAATCAAAAAACTAGTCGAACTTCAGCGAAGTTATTTTTATACCGGGGCGACCCGTCCTGTCAAAACCAGGATCGAACATCTGAAGAAACTGAAAGACTGGGTCACAGCCCATGAAGAAGATGTCAACAAAGCCCTTGGAGAAGACCTTGGCAAAAGCTCCTTCGAAAGCTACATGTGCGAAACCGGTCTGGTCCTGAACGAGCTGACACACATGATCCAAAATGTCGTTGAATATGCTGAAGAACAGGATGTCCATACTCCGATGTCCCAGTTTGCCGCGCGCAGTTACAAGAAACCTGTTCCTTACGGGGTAGTCCTGATCATGAGCCCGTGGAATTATCCGTTTCTTCTCTCGATCGAGCCACTGATCGACGCGCTTGCAGCCGGTAATACCGTGATTCTCAAACCAAGCGCCTACTCTCCTGCCACGACAACGCTCATCCAGACTCTGGCGCGGGAATGTTTTGAGCCGGAGCTTGTCTCTGTTGTCACTGGCGGCCGAGACGAAAATACCAGCCTTTTGAATCAGCATTTTG
>OGPP01002623.1_pt1 | contig 10288 bp, 9 predicted proteins | sample 1553021 | NCBI WGS metagenome assembly OGPP01 (sample SAMEA2580217, study PRJEB22360) | human gut metagenome | biome: human gut; feature: human-associated habitat; material: faeces | place: Denmark | collected 2008/2010
GCACCATGCCGCCGGAGGGGCGGCGCTTGCCGTCCAGCACCTGCATCAGGGTGGATTTGCCTGCGCCGTTGGGGCCGGCGATGATGAGCCGCTGGCCGCGGCAGACCGTATAGGTGAAGGGCTCCAGCAGGGTGCGGCCGCCGATCTTGATGGTCAGGTTCTTGAGCAGCACCAGCTCATTCCACGGCTCTACGTCGTATTCGAAGCGGAACTTGAGCTGGTTGGTCTCGTCCTGAGGGGCCTCGGTGATCTCCAGCTTTTCCAGCTGCCTGCGGCGGCTCTGGGCCATCTTGGTGGTGGAGGCGCGGACGAGGTTGCGGTCGATGTAGTCCTGTAATTTTTCGGCCAGCGCCACGTCGGCGTCGTGCTGCTTCTGGCGCAGGGCGTCGGCGGCTTCCTTCTGGGGCAGATAGGCCGAGAAGTTGCCCTTATAGGTGGTCATGGTCTGGAACGAGACTTCCCAGATTTTGGTACAGACGTTGTCGAGGAAATAGCGGTCGTGGCTGACCACCAGAACGGCACCGGAGTAGCCCTTGAGGTAGTTTTCCAGCCACTCCATGGTGGCGAAGTCCAGATGGTTGGTGGGCTCGTCCAGAATGAGGACGTCCGGCTTCTCGAGGAGGAGCTTGGCCAGACGGAGACGGGTCAGCTCACCGCCGGAGAGGACGCCCACATTCTTGCTCCAGGTATCCTGCGCAAAGCCCATGCCGGACAGCACCTTCTTGATGTTGACGTCCATGTTGTAGCCGTCGGCGGCGTCGATGATGTTCTGCAGTTCGTCGTGCTTTTCGAGAAGGGCGGCGTCGTCGGGAGAGGCCGCCATCTTCTTTTCCAAGATCTGCATCTGGGCCATGGCGTCCAGCACAGGGGCGAAGGAAGAGCGCATCTCCCCGTAAATATCCAGCGTGACATCGAGCTTTGCGTTCTGCTCCAGATAGCCCAGTGTCACGCCGTGGGTCACGCTGAACTCGCCGTCATAGTCGGTGTAGACGCCGGTCAGAATTTTGAGCAGGGTCGTCTTGCCTGCGCCGTTCTGGCCCACGATGCCGATGCGGTCTTCTTTTTCCACGCTGGCGCTCACGTCGTGCAGGACGACTTTCTCGCCAAAGCTCTTTCCGAGTTTTTCCAAATGAATCAGCATATCGTTCTTCCGTGTTCTTTTCCAGTAGGGTGGATAGGGACATTCCCGCCGTTACAGCTGATGACGGCGGTGCTTGAGGCCGAGGTTCGCCAGCTCTTCCGGCTCCATCACCAGCGGGTAGAGCTCTTCCAGCGAGGCGATCTCGTAGGTGGGGTTCACCTTGCCCGGGTTCTCGGCGTGGCCGGGGTTGAACCAGCAGGTGTCGAGGCCCGCGTTCACGCCGCCCTGAATGTCGCTGGTGAGGCTGTCGCCCACCACCAGGACGTGCTCCCGGTTCTCCACGCCCAGAGCGCGGAGGGCGGAGTCGAAGATGCGGCGGCTGGGCTTCTCGCTGTCCAGCTTCTCGGAGACGAAGACGTCCTCAAGGTAGGCCCCGATGCCGGATTCTGCCACCCGGCGGCTCTGCACCTTCTCGAAGCCGTTGGTCACGATGGCCAGCGTCGCCACCTCGGAAAGCTCCCCGAGGACGTCCGGCACATTGGGGGTCATCAGGTCGGGGTGGGAGGACAGGTGGTCGAGGTAGCAGCGGTTCATCTCCACGCCGTCACCGGCTGCGTTGATGGCCTTGAGGAAGCGGGTGAAGCGCTCCCCCATCAGCTTGTCGCGGCGTATCTGGCCCTTTTCCAGCTGACGCCAGAGCTCCGAGTTGATGTCCCGGTAGGTCTGCACCGTCCCGGCGTCCGGCTCGATGCCGTATTCCACCAGCGTCTCAGCCAGCGCCTTGTTCTCGGCGGCATCAAAGTCCAGAAGTGTATTGTCTGCATCGAAGAGGATGCAATAATATTTTGCCATCTTTCTTTCCCTTCTCTATCATGTTTCGAGCCGCCTGCCGCCTTGAGCGGGCGCGGCTGCGGTGCGGTTTGAGAATAGCGAGAAGCCAGCCCCGCCCGGCAGAGCTGGCTTCTCGTATTTTTATCATTCCAACGTCATTTCATAGGCTTCATCGTCGGACTGGTCCGGCAAATTTCCGCTGCACTTACAGCGCGGCGTGCAGGCGCACTCTTTTGCGATGCACTTTGCCATCTGCTCCTCCGTCACGCCGTTCTCGACGTTTTCCCAATCCATGTCGTAGTAGTCCACGCTGCCGTCGGTCACATCTTCTGCGCCGGGCAGGCCGAGGACTTGCATTTCTTCACGGAACATCCGCTCGCCTCCTCTCGGCTCAGCCTATGCGGCTGCGCAGAGGAAGGTGCGGGGCGTCATTCTGCCTTGCCTTCGGCTTCCTTACTGGCGGAGACTTCCGACTTGCTTTCGGCCTTCGACTCTGCTTTGGGCTCCGAAGCAGCTTCCGACTTGGACTCGGGCTTGCTTTCGGACTCCGGCTCTGCCTTGGAGCTGCCGGACGCCGTACCGGACGATGCCGACGACGAACTGCTGGTGCTGTGGGAAGAGCTGCCCGAGCTTGCAGAGGAAGACGAAGAGGATGTACTGCCGGAAGAACCGGCATGGGACGAGGACGAACTGCTGGTGGAGCCGGACTCGCTGGTCACACCGCTGCCGATGGTGATGGTCAGGGTGTTGCTGCTCACCTCGCAGTCGTTGTAGGTGACGACGGCGTGGATCTTATAAGAAGCGTTGGCCATGGAGCTGTCCACCACCACAGTGATGCTGGACTTGCCGGCGGCCTGCATGACCTCCTGACCGTTGGCGTACCAGCGCAGGTTCTCGGTCTTGGCGTACTTGCCGCTCAAGGCAGCCTTGAAGGTGTAGGAGCTGCCCACAGCGCCCTTGCCCTCGCTGGTGATGTGGACAGAGGCCGTGCCGAAGACTGCCGTGACGTCCAGATTCTGCTTGAAGTCGGTGTCGGTGCGGGTCTTGCTGGTGAGGCCGTCGCTCCACTTGACGAAGACGTGGCCCTCCGCCGGGACAGCGGTCACGGTGATGGATTTATCGGGGTCGGTGACGGTGTAGGTCACAGAGCTGTTGCCGGTGTCATTGCCGACGCTCAGAGTGCCGCCGCCGTTCTTGTCCACACGGTAGCGGGCCTCGAACTTTTTGTCCTCACTGGTGCTCTCGCTGGAAGAGCTCTCCGAGCTGCTGGCGCTCTCGGCCTGACTCTCGCTGGAGCTGACAGCCTCCGAGCTGGGAGCGGCCACGGCGGAGCTGGGGTTGGAGACATACTCCATGGTGCGGGTGGGGATGTTGTTGGTATCGGGGCGGCGGTCCTCGGTCTGCAGGGCGTGGGTGCGGAGATAGTTCAGCACTGCCTTGAGGCCGGCGCTCTTGAGGTGGATGTCGCCGCTGGTGTAGTAGTCCGCGATGCCGTAGCCGTCGCTGCCCTTGAGGGCCTCGGCAGAGTTGAGGAAGCGGACGCCCAGCTGCTCGCACATCTCCAGAAGGGCCATGTTGAAGTCGTCGATCTTGGCCTGGTCCATGTGGGGGTAGTTGGAGTGGTCAGCCGGGACCGGCGGCACCGTGTTGACAATGATGTCGGTGTAGGGGTAGCTCTGCTGGATGGCCTGGATGAGGGCCGTGTAGTGGGCGATGAAGTCCGGGACTTCCATCCCGGTGTCGTTGGTGCCGAAGGTCATGACCACACGGCGGGGCTTCATCATGGCCACCGCCTGAGGGATGGTGTAGTGGTTAGAGTCCTTCTTAAAGGTAACGATGCCCTCGTTGAGCGCGGCCTGGGTGCCGATGCCCTCTTTGGCGCAGAACTGCTGCAGGGAGATGAGGCCGTTGTTGTAGAGACGGACGGTGTTGGAATCGCCCAGAAAAAGGGTGTCGTTCAGATAGTCCGTGCCGGCGTCGGCGGTCTCCGTCAGCAGAGCGGTGGAGGCGTTGTCGATCTGGTAGTGGCCCGACAGGTCTTCGCCGGGGGCAGCGGGCCCCTCTGCAGGCTCCGAGACGGAGGGGGCAGGCTCCTCCTTTTTGAGGAGGGTGGTGGTGATGCCGAAGGTCAGCAGCACCGCCAGCACGCAGAGGATGCAGACCAGAACGGCCCGATGCTGCATGGGAGTCATGGTTTCGTTTTGTTGTTGTTTTTTTTGACTCATAGATTCAGTCCCTCTCGTTTCAGGAATGGAAAGGCTCGTCCACCGGGCGGAGAACCCAGTCCGTCAGCTCTTTGCAGTCAGCGGCCATGAAGACCGGCGCAAAGGGGGCGACCTCTTCCCTGCCGCCGTAGCCGTAGAGCACAGCGGCGGCGTCCAGGCCGCAGTTCACAGCGCCCTGCATATCGTCCCGGCGGTCGCCCACCATCAGCACCCGCTTGCCCTGCATGACGGGCTGGGCGAGGACGTGGCGGATGACGTCGGTCTTGTTGTCGCGGCTCTCATCCATGGACGCACCGCCCACGAAGGAGAAGTAAGGCGCAAGGCCCTGCTCCTCGAGGATTGGCCTCACAACGTCGGTGGGCTTGCAGGTGGCCGTGCAGAGGGTCAGGCCCGCAGCCTTGAGACGGCCCAGCATCTCCACCACGCCGGGGTAGACATCGCCCTCGTGGCAGCCCTTGGCGGCGTAGCTCACGCGGTAGCGCTTCGTGGCCTCCTCGATTTTTGCAGGGTCGGAGAAATGCTCGCCGAAGCTCTTGCGGAGGGGCGGGCCGATGTAGCGGCCAAGGTCGCTCCGGGCGACGTCAACGCCCATGGAGCTGAAAACTTCTTCCAGTGTATTGAGAATGCCGGGGGCGGAATCGATGAGCGTACCGTCCACGTCAAACAGGATCGCATCGTAGTGCAGCAAGGTCAGGTTCCCCTTTCTCTTTGGATAAACATTATATAGTATAGCACAGATTTCGATATTCAGCAATTCCAACAAAACACTTTTCCGACTTTTATACATATTTTTAGGCAGCCCCGCCCCGGAAAGCAAAAACCGCCCACCCATTGCGGGCGGGCAGTCGCATTTTGACATCAGCTCTCGGTGGTGGTGCAGTTCCCCGTCGAGGGGTAGTAGAGGTTGTTGGCGATGAATTCCAGCTTCTCTTTCAGAACCAGCTCAAGGTTCGCCACGGCGTGGACCATGTTGGTGGCGGAGTCGTTGACTTCCAGCAGCTTGCACAGGTCCAGCTCCTCCATGCTGAGGGCGGCTTTCATCTTCTGGGTCTCGGCGCAGAGGATGTGGCTCAGGGCCGACTCCTGCAAAGCGATGCTCTCCATCAGGTCAACGACGGCCTGGTCGAGGGAAACTCTCGGCAGCGCGGGGCAGCCGCAGGAAACGCAGGGGGTGCAGTTGGTGGTATCAGCCATAAGAAGGACCTTCCTTTCTATAATAGGGATCGGGCGCAGTCCATCCTATGTGCCTCGCCGCCCGGATGTCACTCCGGCTTTGCGCTCTTCTGTACCTTCTCGATGGTGTCGCGGTAGCCGCCGGAGCCGTACTGGATGCAGCGGTTGATGCGGCTGATGGTGGCGGTGCTGATCTCCACCGCCTTTACGATCTGGTCGTAGGTGCTGCCGCCGAGCAGGAGTTTGGCCGCTTCCAGACGCTGGGCCATATCGGAGATCTCCTTGACCGTGCAGAGGTCTTCGAAGAAGTTGTAGCACTCCTCCCTCGTCTCAAGACTCAGGATCGCGTCAAACAGTGCGTCGGTGGTGGGGTTTCTTCTGGGGTTCTTGTCCGCCATAGCTGCCTCCTTTAGGGCAAAGTGCCGCAGGGTGCGGCACAGGTCTTTCTATTACTCTGTTACTTTATCACTTGAAAGTGTAAAAGTCAAGTGTTCGGTCTTTCTTTCCGGGGGTTTAGCAGATTTCACCTGTGGAGGCATTCAGTTTTATTCATCTCACATCTGAACAAAAATCGCCTAAATTTTCTTAGTTTCTCCCCCGCAAAAATGGCACAGTCTCCTAACTTGCCCAAAATATATTGACAAGTTATGAAATCAGGACTAAAGTATACACAATCATTCGGCAAATGCAATGAACAGGACATGACTTTTCGCATTCCCTGCGCTCAGAGAGCCGCCATTCCGGTGCAAGACGGCAGCACAGTGCGATCAGCCCTCACCTGCGAGCAGCCTGTGCGAACCCTCTTGCGGCAGTAGTGCATGGCCGTTCAGCCCACGTTACAGGGCGGCGTATCGGCGGCAGGAACGCCTGTACGCGCAAGCGGCTGCTCCCGAAAGCAGCAAACGAAGTGGTACCGCGGAGAACGACCGGTGCAGATGCACCGTTTGGCCTTCGTCTTCGAGGAAGATGGGATGCATCTTTGTGTCTCTGTCTTTCATGAGGACGGAGGCTTTTTTCACCCTCCGGGCCGTTTCGCCTGCCCTGCTTTTGGGCACAGCCGCTCTGTCTGGCACATTGCCGGTTGCCGGTGTGAAAGAAAGGAAAGAGGTATAAAGAAATGAATACGCTGGTCATCGTTTTGATCGCAGCCGTGTGTCTGTTCGGCGCTTATACGCTGTATGGCCGCTGGCTGGCCAACAAATGGGGCATCGACCCCACTGCCAAGACCCCCGCAGTCGTCCACGAGGATGGCCGTGACTATGTCCCCACCAACGGCTGGACCGTGTTTGCACACCAGTTCAGCTCCATCGCCGGTGCAGGCCCTGTCACCGGTGCCATCCAGGCTGCTGCTTTCGGCTGGCTGCCTGTCCTGCTGTGGGTGCTGCTGGGCGGCATCTTCTTCGGCGCTGTCACCGACTTCGGCGCTCTGTACGCTTCCGTCAAGAACGACGGCAAGAGCATGGGCATGCTGATCGAGAAGTACATCGGCAAGACCGGCCGCAAGCTGTTCCTGCTGTTCTGCTGGCTGTTCTGCGGCATCGTGATTGCCGCCTTTGCCGACATGGTGGCCGGCACCTTCAATGCCTACGGTGCTGACGGTGCTCTGGTGGAGGCTGCCCAGACCAACGGTGCTGCCGGCATGGTCTCCATCATGTTCATGGTGTTCGCCGTGATCTTTGGCCTGCTGCAGAAGAACCTGCACTTCACCGGCTGGAAAGAGAATGTGATCAGCATCGTATTCATTGTGCTGTCCTTTGTGGTGGGTGCAAACTTCCCCATCATTCTGGGCAAGGCTGCATGGAGCTACATCACCTTTGTGTACATCTTCTTTGCCGCTGTCCTGCCCATGTGGCTGCTGAAGCAGCCCCGTGACCACATGACCACCTTTATGTTCGTGGCCATGATCGTGGGTGCTGTTCTGGGCCTGATCGTCAACCATCCCGTCATGAACCTGCCGGTGTTCACCGGCTTTACCAACGCCAAGCTGGGCACCATGTTCCCCATCCTGTTCGTTACCGTTGCCTGCGGCGCTGTTTCCGGTTTCCACAGTCTGGTGTCTTCCGGCACCTCCTCCAAGACCGTTACCAATGAGAAGGATATGCTGAAGGTCGGCTACGGTGCCATGGTGCTGGAAAGCCTGCTGGCTGTCATCGCCCTGTGTGTTGCCGGTGCTTCTGCTGCTGCAGACGGCACCCCCGCAGACGGCACTCCGTTCCAGATCTTCAGCCGCGGCGTTGCCAGCTTCTTCGTGGGCTTTGGCCTGGACCAGCACTTTGCCTCTGTGTTTATGACCATGTGCGTTTCCGCACTGGCCCTGACCAGTCTGGATGCTGTGGCCCGTATCGGCCGCATGAGCTTCCAGGAGCTGTTCAGCGTGGACGACATGGAGCACGCTGAGGGCTGGCGCAAGCTGCTCTGCAACGTCTACTTCTCCACCTTCATCACACTGGTGTTCGGCTTCATCCTGACCAAGATCGGCTACGCCAACATCTGGCCCCTGTTCGGTTCTGCAAACCAGCTGCTGAGCGCTCTGGTTCTGGCCACCCTGTGCGTGTTCCTGAAGGTCACCGGCCGCAGCAACAAGATGATCTTCCCTCCGCTGATCATCATGCTGTGCGTCACCTTCACCGCTCTGGTGCAGCGCCTGATCGCCATGGTCAAGGCCATCAGCAATGCCGCTGCTGTCACCATCCCCGCTGGCGAGACCACTTGGGGTGCTGTGTTCATTGCAAACGGCCTGCAGCTGATCCTGGCCGTGCTGCTGATCGTTCTGGGCCTGAACATCGTGTTCCACTCCTTCAAGGCCTATAAGAATGCTGAGCACAACAGCGAAGCAAAGGTCTGAGTTTCAGATCCTGCTGAACTGAATCTGTAAATGCAAACTGCCGCTGACGGCGTAAAAACCGTCAGCGGCAGTTTTTGTTGCTGTAAGCTTCTATGATTTGAAATGGCCTCCGCGTGCGCTCTGGCCATAAGCAGAGGAAAATTTATTTGATATTGTGGTTTGGAAACGACTGCGGTCGTTTCCAAACCATTTTTTCACAGAAAGAGTCCCAAAGATAAAATGCATAGTCACCACAAAAAATGCAGTGTACGGTCACGACCTTTCCCGTGAAAAAGCAAACCAGCAAAGCCCGCAGGCTTTGCTGGTTTGCAAATATAAAAATAATACTTCCGCTAAAAATAGCCATAGCGCACGCGGCGGCTATTCTAAATCAAAAATCAAACGTTCGTTTCTTCCCACGTTTGAAGGACCGCCATCTGCACCGGGGTATGGAACCAGTGCTCCCCGCCTTCCATGATCGTCAGATGCGCCCCGCTTTCCTGACGGAAGCGCTCGATCATGGTGCGGCTGGTCAGGGCATCCCTGTCACCATACAGCACCTGCGTGCGGCCATGCCAGTGCAGCGGATGTTCCCGCACCCAGCACAGATACGGCCATGAGAGGGTCTCCCCAAGATCCGTGGGGATCTCCCCTGCCCGCTGCAGCTGTTCCTCGGTCACATGGGCACATTGCATCATATTCGTGATGAGAGCTTCCATATCCACCACCGGAGAGACCAGCAGGGTCTGTTCCGGCGCGTCTCCCTGCAGCGCCTGCATGGCAAGCCACGCGCCGATGCTCACGCCATACAGCCGGATATGCGCCCACACCGGCTTCATGCGGGCGTATACGGCTTCTATCTCCGGCACAGCCACCCACGGCAGAAGCCGCTCAGGGCTGTTTTTCCGTGCGCCATGCTCGGGCAGGTCGATAGCCAACACCTGCCAGCCCGCTTCACAGGCTGTAGCGGCAAAACGTTCTGCCTCTTCCTTGCAGCCGTTCTTGCCGTGGAGATAGAGGTAAACATTCCGGCTCCGGCTGCCGTACAGGATGGCAGGGATGCCCGCAATGGTCATGGTTTGTTTTTTCATAAGGGATTCTCCTTATCCGATCATGCTCTCCATTCGGAGAGACGTTTTGTTTACACTGCGCATTGCTTTTCGTCCTCCCTTCTTTCCGTTTTCTCTATGATAGCACATCCGCCCGCCAAACACAAACAAAAAAGGAGCCGCAGCGCCCTGTTACGGGTACTGCAGCTCCCAATTCAACTTTGGAAGTTAAATTACTTCACCATGCTTGCAACTTCAGCAGCGAAGTCGTCAGCACGCTTCTCCAGGCCTTCGCCCTTCTGGAAGCGGGTGAACTTGACGATCTTGATGTCGCCGCCCAGATCCTTAGCGACCTTAGCGGTGTACTGAGCAACGGTCAGGTCGCCGTCCTTGACGAACTCCTGATCGACCAGGCAGTTCTCCTTGAAGAACTTCTTGATCTTGCCCTCGATCATCTTCTGCTTCACAGCCTCGGGCTTGTTAGCGGTCTTGGGATCGCCAGCCATCTGAGCCAGCATGATCTCCTTCTCCTTGGCCACGACCTCAGCGGGGACAGAAGCCTCATCGACATAGCCGGGGTTAGCAGCTGCGACCTGCATGGCGATGTCCTTGCCGTAGGTAACGAACTCGTCCTTAGCCTCGATGCCGTTGGTGGTCTCGAAGTTGACCAGAATGCCGTGGGTGCCGCCGCCGTGGACGTATGCAGAGCAAACGCCCTCGTAACGGACGAAACGGCGAACCTTGATGTTCTCCTTGATGACCAGGATCAGGTTCTTCAGAGCCTCGTCCACGGTCTCGCCGTTCTCGGTCTTGCAAGCCATCAGAGCCTCAACATCAGCAGGGTTCTGCTTCATGATGACCTGAGTAGCCTCCTTGACGAAAGCAACGAACTTGTCGTTCTTGGCGACGAAGTCGGTCTCAGCGTTGACCTCGATGACAACACCCACCTTGCACTGGGGGCAGTAGTCAGCGTAGACCATGCCCTCGGCAGCGGTACGGCTTGCCTTCTTGGCAGCGGTAGCCAGACCACGCTCACGCAGGATCTCGATTGCCTTCTCGAAGTTGCCGTCAGCCTCGGTCAGAGCCTTCTTGCACTCCATCATGC
>OGPP01002626.1_pt1 | contig 10279 bp, 8 predicted proteins | sample 1553021 | NCBI WGS metagenome assembly OGPP01 (sample SAMEA2580217, study PRJEB22360) | human gut metagenome | biome: human gut; feature: human-associated habitat; material: faeces | place: Denmark | collected 2008/2010
CTCGCGGAGCGTTTTTTACTTTACAGGAAAGCAATTTCCTGTAAAGTAAAAAATAGCGTATCACCGATATTTTCTATCGATGATACGCTATTTTCATTCTCCGGTTCCGCAGAGCCGGTTCACAGAATTAATAATCTCACGGACTTCCGGGATTTCCTCATGATACTCTTTCATGAGTTTTTCAATTTCTTCCTTCTGTTCTAATACTACATCCATGTTATATTCAATGGATGCCCGGATTTTCTGCCGCCGGCTCAATAATTCATGCTTGATTTCCACCATTTCACGCTTATCTACCAGTGCATTGGGCTGACTAATCCAGACCTTTGCATCATAAAGTTCATATTTTTGCAGCATGTGTACTAACTTTCCATTAAAATATTCCAAGTCATCACTGTTCCGCTCAAATTTTTCTCTTTCCCGTTTGGCTTCTAAGTACTGCTCCCAGAGATAGGTCAATTCATAGGAATTATGCACATGGTATTTCTCGCAGGCATAATCCACCGCATTCGTAGAATTTACATACTTTATTTTAGTATGGTTCAAAAGAGTAATGGCATGATTCATGTTCACTTCTGCCCGCTTGATTTCTCTTGTATTATTCTGATTCCGGTACAGCATAAAGAATCCACTGGCTGCCGCAGCTACCATCAGAATCGTAAATAGAATCCGTACATCCATTTCCAATGTCACATGAAGAACCAATATGACTGCAAGGAATGCCAGTACCATGCCAAATACTACATAGGATGCCTTCCGCAGAATCTTCTGTTCTTCCATTAACTCTTCCCGGTAATAAGCCCATTCATTCTTCTCCCCTTCCAGGTAATTCATATCACGCTTTACGGCCGCCTGATACATCTCATTTGCCTGCAGGGTCCGGATGGATTCCGTCAGAGTCTCCTCTTCCTGTTCCATCTGTGCATACTGCGTATCTGTCAGCTTCTTGGTTGCTTTCAGATAATCGGAACGGGACTGATCCAGTGTAAGAATACTGTTTGCAGTATCTCTTAAAGCAGCTGCCTCATCTTCCGGCAGTTCTTCAATAATCTGGATATCCTTTAAATAAGAAGTCACCACACGATATTCAGACTTTTCATTTTCCAGGGTCTTTGTGGTGTCAATCATCTGTTCGCAGTGACCCAGAACATAATGTTGTACTTTATGTTCATCCTTCCGGTCTTCTTCCGATAACGTATCCTCTGTGATACATTCTAAGACCTCTTCGATTGTTTTCTTTGGTTTCCTTTTTCTTCTAAAAAATTTAATCAATGTTATGCCCACCGTCCATTGCTTTCGTAAATATATTTTTTCTTATCCAGCACATCCCGAAATGCTTCCAGTACTTCTTCCTCATCATTCCATTGCTTATGAATATCCTCTAATGTCTTTTGCAGTTCTTCTGATACTTCATAAACCTGTTCCTTTTCATCCGGTGCTGCCATCCGCCATGCTTCTTCCATCTCCCGCATACATGCCGGATTGTTATTATAGTCATAAGCTTTCTTAAAGCATCGTGCCGCATCCCGGTACAGGAATAACCCGGTATGTGCAACTCCAATATTATTCCATATATTTCCTATGACAGAAGCAGCCAGCTTTCCCGCCTCTTCCTTCTGCAGCAGACGCATATATTCCCTGATAGCCATGACATACCGATGATTCATAAGGCTTCTGTCTGCCCTGATTTTCATACATTCAATTTCTGATTTATTTTCTACTTCTGCCAGTGCATATTCGATTTCATCTTTTTCTTTCTTTGTACAAAAGCCGCATGCATCCATCAGAAGCCGGACTTTCTTTGCCAGCGTTATTTTCTTTCGGACAGCCTCTTTTAACTGCCCGGCTAACTCCAGGTCTTTTAACTCCTCTGCAATCCAGCTGATTAAATCATCCGACACAAAAGAATCGTCAAGATATTCCGTGTGGTTTAAAATATACCAGTTCAATTCCTCCAGGGAATAGATATTTATCATATTCTGTTCTAAATAATATGGCACATCGGTTTCTTTCCGATTGCATAAAATCAATTCTCCCATGAGGTCTCCTCCTACAGTTCCATTTTATATTCCCACACTTTTTCAGAGCTTTTATAAATCTCTCCAAATCCAAGGTCCCGTATGGTAACCTTTACAGCGGAATCCGACAGTGCTTCTGTCATAACAGAAAGTCTGGTCATACGTTCCGGCCGTTTTGGAATATCCGTAAGCTCTAAGGATTCTATCTTTGCTTCCCTGCTGTCTGGAAGCTGCAGCCAGAAATCAACGGTATTCGTACCTGCCAGTAAAATCTCGCACTGATTCTTTGCTTCATACCAGTTTTCTCCTGCACTTACCAGTGTATGGAAAATAAGTTCTTCCCGGTCTTTTACTTTAAGGCTGATATTTACCTTCATCTCATTCTCGCCAATATAGACAAACTGCCATGGCTGCATTCCGGTATGGATGCAGGATGCATAACAGGCTCCCTTAGCATAAAGATTTTTGCCCAAGAAAACATGCCTTCCGTTGCAGAGAAATTTTAAGGATTCTCTCATCCATTCTCCATCAAAACCATCCCCGGTCAGATATACCGAAGAATAAATTTTACGGGAAACGGCATCTGTTACTACATCTAAAAACGCAGTGTCTTTATTGCCAATCAAAGGACCATAATCTTTCAGATAAATATGAACCAGCTGTGGTGTGGAATTCAGATTACGCTCCATGTAATAAAAGCGCATACTGTTCTTGGAATAATCAAAGAGAACTGCATCATGCAGCCACAGTTCTTCCTTCTGGCTTAAAGCATAGTAATAAAAGCTTTCTGCATAATCGATGACATGATACTGCTCTTTTGTCCACTTCATCCGTCCGGCTATTTTTTCAATCAGTTCCATCTTCTCCCGGTTTAAAGTATCCATGGTAATGGTAATTCTTGCCAGCTTCATGGATATGCCGAATTTCTGCGGTACCGTAAGAATTTTACGGACAAAGAGACTTAACAGTTCTACCGTATCATAAGTTTCCCCTTCCACGGTAACCTGTTCGCCTGCCAGTGCCCGGCTGAAGAGCCGGTCACAGCCGCTTCCTTCGCCATTTTTCATGACAGTCTCTGCTTCTTTTCCGTAATACCACTGTCCGATTCCTCTCCGCTTACAAAGGCTTAATGGAATCTGGTACAATTCACTGCCTGCCACGGTACTGATGGTATCCGGCTCTGACATATCGGATGTACAATATGATACTAATGCGTATTTTTTTCCAAAATCAAGTCCTATTGAAAGGCTTTTTTCCTTCATATCATCACCCTGTTATTGTTTTCCCTGTTATTACATCAGTTGAAAACGTTCTTCATTCCTTTTCTTCATGCTGTCATATTTCCGTAAAAGCCGCTCTAACTTCTCATAATCCTTTAAGGTATATTCTAATTCCATTTCATTCAACATATCATAGGTGCTTCCGTTTTCCCTGCCACAGACATCCTTACAGGAAAGCCGTCCACTCTCAGTCACAACGGACTCCCGTGGTGCTTCCTCTGAAATATAATACGGAATTTCTTCTCCAAAAAATACGATAAATTCTTTTACGAAAATGCCCTCATACATCTCATTCATATCTTCATCCACATAGGATTCACCCTTCTGATAGTGAACCACCACACGCTTACTTGGGTTTGTCCGGTATTCCAAAAACTTCCGGTCGTAAAAATGAAATCGATAGCGGATCTCTTCCGGCATCTGCTGATAAAATGCAAAATAAAGATTCTGTGACAGCTGCTCCTGTAGAAGCTGCTCTGTCATCTCCATTACACCTTTTTCTTCTATGGACAAATCCCTCTTCGCCACTGCATAAAGCAGTGCCAGCTTCATCACCTGGCTTAATTCTTCCTGTTCCTCATAATTTTTCTTTAAGCCTCTAATGACATTTTCCGGTACAATGCCCTGATGCACAAAATAGAAATGTGCGAAATAATTTACATATGCTTTCTGCAGAAGATGCGGTGCTCCGTGTGACACAAAGCTTTCATAAATGCTCTGCACCTGTTCTACAAATTCTGCTGTATATAACATCTGCATCAATAACCGTTCTTCCAAGTCTCTGGTATCTATATCAAAAGTCTGCGCTGCTGACCAGACCGCCGCCATTACACGGGTCGGACCGCAGTAGAACTGTGCTAAATACTGCAGCATCTCTTTACTGTATTTCTTCGCCTGAAAAGTCACTGCACAAAGTGCCAGCAGGAAGTCATCACTTTCATAATCCACTTCTTCTATTTCATAAGTCAGAAGTGCTGTCAGTTTCTCCAGCCGGATGCCTTCCCAGCCAAATTCCCGGATATCCGGATATGCAATCTCATATAACCGGTATTCCAACATCAGATTCAAAAGATAGGCTCTGTCATCCCGCTTCATAGAAGAAAGCGGTGCATGACGCAGACACTCTTCCACCAGTTCCTGATTATCTTCCTGCTCATAGAAATGTACTGCCTTTGCATAAAGCTCTGCCCGGTAACTTTCCCGCAATGCTTCCTCTTTTAAGAAGATGCGTAAATACTCACTGTCCTCCGGCACAAATGCACGGTGGGTATCCCTGGATGTAAAATGATACAAAAGATACGAAATCTCATATGGCGCATATTCCATGCAGGTACGGTAAAAGGCACCAGGCCTCATCAGCTTTTCCAACTGGTATGAAATCTCACTGCCATACCGGTATCCCTTCGTATCCTCAAATACAATGACATAGTCCTTGCTGTATAACTCAAAATAAGCACTGCCATTTACTATCGGCACACACTGCACTTTTCGCAGCTGGTCATGCAAAACATACATCCGCACAATATTCGGTGCAAAGCAGTTCATTTTATGGGTAAAGAGAATCTTCGCCAGTGGTCCTGCCATCTCTTTTTGTATCATGCCTTTATTTAATAAATCAGAATAGATAATCGCCAGATTATCATCGATATGACCTTCTTCTATCTGGGCAATTGCGAATTCTTCCATCCGCTTCCGGTAACTGGAATATACCTCCGGCTCTTTCTCCTTTAACGCTGCTACATTTGCAAGCAGAGCCGCCTTCTGTTTGTATGGAATGCTGCTGTTATACTGAAAATACATCTGTATCATCCGTGGAATTTTCTTAATGGCAAGTAAATCCATGGACATTAAATATGCTTCATTTAATCCTGCCAGCCGCAAATCTTCTTCCACGCCACGTTCAAACCAGATATGATAATGCAATCCAAAACGCTGCCCCCTTATCAGGTAAGCACAGATTGCTGACAACATCTGATTATTCTGGAATTTATCATATGCCATGCACATAGTCTTATAAAGCAGCGGATGAAATACCCGTTTTTCCGATACCAGCGTCGTAATCTGCATGGCAAGGTCACTGGTCAATACACCTTTTTTTGCCGCCCAGTAAAGAATACGGATTTCAAAATCAGTAAGTCTCGTTAAAAGATACGGATTCTGCCAGTATAAATAGAATCCTTCGATATAGAAAAACGGACTGTTACAGCCGTCTAACATCTGGCTCTCAATTGCCCGGATTTTTCTGGTATCATTCTCACAATATTCTTTCTTTAAGAAAAGCAGCATCCAGAACACCCGGATATCATCTGTTTTCTGATAAATTTCTTCAATCTCTGCAGTCAGCCTGTTCACATAGGATTCTTCACGCTCCCACAACGTACGGAGATAGAGGAAATATGCATAAAGCGGTGTATCTTTTGCTTCCTCTTTCCGCCGGAACTCATCAAATAACCACTCTGCCTCCTGCTTCTGTCCGCTTACCAGTAATGCCTGTATTTTCATCAGAAGATACCAGTCATTTTCCGGCCGCATTGCAATCAGATGATTCAGTGCATCTAACATTCCTGATGCAAAAAGTCCTGCGCCAATCTTTTTCATACGATAATTGAGATAGATTCCGGTGATATGTGCAAGTGTTCTCTGCTCTTCCAGATAATCGATATGCTCCTGTTCTCTGCGCTCCGGCGTCCTGATTATGGTAATCTCATAAGTAAGATGCTGATAAATATTTTCTAAAGTAATTCTTCCATAATTTTTTCCGGTATGAAGTTCTGCCGGGTCAATATAATAAATAAGGTCGCAGATACTTCCGGTAAAATCATCTGAAGTATAAACATTCTTTTCCAGTTTTAAGAAGCTGCTGTCTGTCTGTGCTTCAAAGCTTATATACCCCCAGCCATTCTTCTGCACAAAAAGCGTTTCCTTCTGCTCCTCTTTGATATCCTGATAGGTAATTTCCTGTTCTTTTAACGCAAGTTCAATGCGTGGCTTGGCATTAATCGTAACCAAGAACTCCTCCATACCGGAAATCAATGCTCCCGGTCCGCCAAAGCCGGCATACCATAATAATTCTTTTCCTTTTTCTTCTTTTAATACATGTTGAAAGCCCTGGGAAGCAAACAGGCGGTAAGCTTCCATATAATCCGTCTGTGCCAGTTTGATAAAATCACTGAGATTTCGGATTCTTCCAGTAGACGCATTTCCATAAGGCCGGATTATAGACACAACAAAAGAAAGGCTGTATTCCAACTGATTACAAATAATACAGAATTCACCCTTTTGTATATCACCAACCCGGAAACCCTCACTATGGAACTGAAATCCGATTCGGACTTCTTCCCCTTCAAATTCCGGTGTCAGACATTCCATATATGGATTAGAGGAATAAATCAGCCCCTTTACCGGAACATGGTTGGATACTTCAATCACAAATTCTCCCGTATAATCCTGTCCCTCTAATACCTCAATTTCAATCTTCTCTTCCGAAAGAGATAAAACCGGCTGTTCCTGTTCAAATTTTCCTGCTGCAAGTCTCTGAATCCGTCTACGCAAAATGTCACCTGCTTTTCCTTCTCCGATATGAGATTTTGTTGCTTTTTCTCTCATTACAGTTATAATAGATTATAAACTATTTAAAACACACATGCAACTTTCTTTCCGTTGTATTTTAACAGGAGGTCTTTTTCATGATAACACCAAAAGAACATTTTCACGGAAGTGATTTAGAGAAAATAGAAGCCGTTTACGGTATCAAAAAAGAGGATATTACAAGCTTTTCCGCCAATGTCAATCCCTTAGGCGTATCTCCGCTGCTGCGAAGTACTTTGGCTTCCCATATTGATGCCATTACATCCTACCCGGACCGGGAATATACTTCTTTAAGAGAATGTATTGCTGCCTATACCGGCACCGATGCCAGCCAGGTCATTGTAGGAAATGGCTCCACGGAATTAATCTCTCTTTTTATTCAGATTGAGCATCCAAAAAAAGCCATGATTCTCGGTCCGACTTATTCGGAATATGAGCGCGAAATTTCCTTAGGCGGTGGTACTACACTCTACTATCCACTCCGTGAAAAGGACGATTTCGTCCTTGATGTGGATGATTTTACCGCTCACTTAAATGAAAGCATCGACCTTTTAGTACTCTGCAATCCCAATAACCCTACCTCATCCTGTATCAACCGGACGGATATGCGCCGGATTTTAGATATCTGCAAGCAATATGATATCTTTGTCATGGTGGATGAGACTTATGTGGAATTTGCCGATAACATGGATGAAATTACCGCAGTTCCACTGACCCACTACTATAACAATATTATTATCCTGCGTGGAACATCCAAATTCTTTGCTGCTCCGGGGCTCCGCCTTGGCTACGCTATCAGCGGCAATCAGGATTTAATCAAATCCATCAATACCAGAAAAAATCCATGGACCATTAACTCTCTTGCCGTAATTGCCGGAGAATTGATGTTTACCGATGAAGAATACATCCAGCAGACAAAATCTCTTATTTCTTCAGAGCGTGCCCGGATTTATGAAATTTTTAAAAATCACCCGGATTTCAAACCATACAAGCCATCCGGCAACTTCATGCTTCTTAAAATCTTAAGAGAGGACATTACTTCTGCGGATTTATTTGATAAAGCAATCCGGAAGAATATGATGATTCGCGACTGCTCTACTTTTCCTTTCTTAGATAACAAATACATCCGCTTCTGCTTTATGATGCCGGAGATGAATGATAAGCTGATTGACTGTCTTCTTTCGAAGTAATTTCTTATTTTTCTCCGCTAATCTGTGCCAGCCGAAACTGCCACTGGCAGTTTCTATGGAATTCATGGCGACGTAAAAAGGCGAAACCAGTCTATTTTTGATTGGTTCCGCCTTTTCTTACTTTACAGGAAATTGCTTTCCTGTAATTTGAAAAACGTTCCTCGAGGATGCACAACAAGTAGTTTTCTCATTTTATTCCAGATTTAATTTCTTATGGGTAATCAATGCTGTTATGATATAGCATACAATTGATACACCGATGTAAAGTACCATGCTCTTTGAAAATATATTTCCATACATATTTGCAATCGTTATGCTAAAGAAGCTGTCATCTCCCATTGCAGCCTGTTTCTCAACAAATCCATTTGCTGAATTAATGGATATCACAAAAGATATAATCTGAAGAATCGCATAAAGCACACCATACATCACAATCGACATTGCAACTTTGTGGCGGAACAACTGACCGATTGCCATGCTGGCATATACCATAAGCATAGCGGAAAACGCAGAAATCACACTATATAATATTGCCCAGCCAAAGAGTGCCGGAATCGAAATTCCTATCATATCTCCCAGCTGCTGCAGTAATTCTTCCAGCTTGATTCTTTCCCCTTCATTACCCAGATTCAATCCAGCTGTCACTATCAATGAAAATGCCGAAACATAAACAAGTATTGATGTAATTGCATGCCAGAATACCGCCACCAAAAGCTTTCCATTAATCAAGGAAAAGGTGGTTACCGGAAGGGTATGTGACAAATAACCTTCTGCACCATACATGCTGTGGTAAAACCGAACCAGCAGAAAAATAAATGCCGTAACGCTCAATGCAATCAGCCCAATGATATACAAGAGAAGCATTGCCAGTGGAAATAATACTTTCCAGGTTGCTTTCATTTCATGTTTCATTACTTTTCCTAACATCTAAACACCTCCCGGAACAAAGCATCCACCGATTTACCCTGATTAATTCTAATATCATCTACTGATGAAGTCAGGCTGATTGTTCCATTCTGAATAAAGACTACCTCATCTAATACATTCTCAACATCTGCAATCAGATGGGTTGAAATCAGAATCGTTGCATTCTCATCATAGTTGGTAAGAATCGTCCGCAATATATAATCTCTTGCCGCCGGGTCTACTCCTGCAATCGGCTCATCCAGAACATATAAGTCCGCACGACGGCTCATTACTAAAATAAGCTGCACCTTTTCTTTGGTTCCCTTGGACATGGATTTTAATTTATCATTGGGATTAATGGATAATTTTGCCAGCATATCATAAGCTCTTACCACATCAAAATCCTGATAAAAATCTTCAAAATAATCTAAAATATCACGTACCCGCATCCCCATGTTAAGATATGTATGATCTGGCAGATAAGAAACCACCTTCTTTGTCTCTACGCCAATCTTCATTCCTTCCACCAAAATCTCGCCCTCATCCGGAGTAAGGATTCCGTTAATCAGCTTAATCAGTGTTGTCTTTCCACTTCCGTTCGGTCCTAAGAGACCAACAATATGTCCGCTCTCTAAGGTCAGGTTCAGATGGTCAAGCGCAGTTTTCTTTCCATATCGCTTGCATACATCTTTTACTTCCAATAATGTACTCATGCCTGCTCTCCCTCCAAAATCTTCTGAATCAAAGATAAGGTTTCTGATTTCTTATAGCCAAGCTTGCTCATATTTTCCAAAAATTCCTTAATCTGTTCCTGTGCCAGATTATTCTTTAACTCCTCAATCATTTTTGCATCCTCCGTTATAAATCTCCCGCTTGTACGCTGGGAATACACAAGTCCTGTCCGCTCTAACTCTGTCAGTGCTTTCTGCATCGTATTCGGATTTACTGCAGCTACCGCCGCCAGATCCCTGACAGAAGGTAACTTATCTCCCGGACTGTATTTACCGGATATTATTTCCATCTGAATCCGCTCCACAATCTGAATAAAAATAGGACGATCCGAATCCAATTCCCATGCCATGCAATCACCCCTTTCCGTATTTTTGTACTATCTAAGTAATACAATATATTCTTACGACGGATTTGTCAAGAGGATTTTCATTACCAATCCTTAATTTATTCCTCATGTCAGAAATAGTGGCCACCAGTAACCAATAAGGTGGTCACTTAATAACCAGCTTAGAACAAAGAATGTGCCTTGGCACATTCTCGCGCCTGCGGCGGTCGCTTGCGACAT
>OGPP01002629.1_pt1 | contig 10272 bp, 7 predicted proteins | sample 1553021 | NCBI WGS metagenome assembly OGPP01 (sample SAMEA2580217, study PRJEB22360) | human gut metagenome | biome: human gut; feature: human-associated habitat; material: faeces | place: Denmark | collected 2008/2010
ATCCTTATCATATTTCGATGAGAACAGTCCGCTGAAGGATTTCTTCTCCGCCTTATCTGCAGCTTCCTCGATCAAATCTTCGGCACTTGTCTTGGTAAGCGGTTCTCCGTCCTCCTCCATCATCTCAGCGCGCTCGTACAGAGCCAGCATGCTCTTTCCCGAAATACTGCAGTCGATCTCCGATGCATATTTGCAGGCATACTGAACAAACTCCTCAACATCCATATCGCCGGACTTTTTGGACGGTTTCTCTTCCGGCTCATCCTCTGGATAATTGGAATACTCGTCGTCCTCGCGTTCGTCTTTATAGCTGTCTTTGTAATCGTCCTTATAATCATCACGATAGCCGCCACGCGCATAATCATCCTCCGGCTCATACTCGTCCTTCTCGTAGCGTTCTTCTTCGTCTTCATACTCCGGCTCGTCATCGCGTCTTGCCTCTTCCTGACGGCGCAGTTCTTCTCTCTGCCGCTCTGCCAGACGGCGATCTTCCTCCGCTTTACGCGCTTCTTCTGCCTCTTTGGCTGCCAGCGCCTGTGCTTCTGCCTTGGCGCGCTCTTCTTCCTCACGGCGGGCTGCTGCTTCCTGCTGTCTGCGTTTTTCCTCTGCCTCTTTTTCTGCCTGACGGCGGATCTCCGCTTCACGCTCTGCCTGGCGTTTTCTGGCTGCTTCTGCTTCCTGCTGCGCCTGCTGGCGTTTCAGCTCTTCCTCGCGCGCCTGTGCCAGCTTCGCTGCATCGTCTTTCTGGTTTTCACAGCCGATATACTGGAAACGCACTGCTAATGCCGGATATGCGCGGTGCATCTGCTCTAAACGTGCCTGCGTATCAATCAGAACAACGACCATGCCGGTTTCATCCTGTGTCATCAGTTCTTCCAGCTCTTCCACCGTCAAATCGTCCAGATCGGCTGCATGCTCGACCACCAGATCCTTGCCTGCCAGGCGCTCCGCCACCGATGCGATGCCGCGATGGGAAAGGTTTGCGCCGCTGATCTTGGCAACCGGATGCTTGGTCCCCAGCTCGCGGTGAATCTTTTTCAGGGAATCAAGTGCCATCGCAAGACCGGCTGCCGGATCTTCCGCCTCGATCATCAGATGATTCGATTCCTTGATCTCCTCCTCTTCCTCTTCCGGTTCGAAATCCCAGTCTTCCACTATGGTTTCCTCTTCCTCTTCAAATTCATGAATCGGAGCTTCCTCGCTCTTTTCCTCTGCCTCTGCCGGTTCCAGGTCGCGGACATTCCTGAAAACACGTGTCTCCCCTTCGGATGCGCCCTCTTCCTCATCGTAAGGCTTGATCTTGGACACTTCTTTTGCCAGCGCTTCTTCCGCCTGTGCTTCATGAAGGCTTGCTACTACATCCTCGTCCAGCGCAGCCTTTTCTACTTTCTCGTCCGCCGGTTTTGTCTCGGCTTTCGGTTTTCCAGCCTTCTCTTCTGGCTCTGCCTGCTCTGGCTGTCCCTCCGGCTCATTCTCCGGTTCGTCGTCCAGCTCTGCCTCCGGCTCATCCGTATCCAGATACTCTCCTTCCGGTTCCGGCTTGCGGTATGTACCGTTCTTGTACTCTTCTTCCACCGCACGCAGCTTCTCTTCGTACTTCTCGCGGTTTTCTACCAGATCCATCTGATATTTCGTCAGCGGCGCATACTGAAGTTTCAGTTCCATTGCCTTGTCCACATATTTGCCAAGACCGAACATCAGCATGATCTTGTCGCAGATCCGCACACAGTCGTCCGCCTGGTTCGCCTGATGATAAAGCTCTGCCAGGTGGTACAGCCATTTCTCATCCAGCTCTTCCTGACAATATCTCTCCAGAGAATTGATCTGCTGCTCTAACGGCGCATCCTTCGCCTCCAGAATCAGGAAACGAAGCAGGTACTGGCGCGGGTCATCGCCGGACAGCTCACAGAACTCCCGGTAATATGCCTCTGCCTCCTGAATATTATTTTCACGCAATGCAAGGTCAGTCAGCTTATATAAAAGCCCCTTTCCAAGCGGCGCTCTCTCATATGCCAGCAATAAAATATCCTTGGCATCCTGATACTCTGCATTTTTCTCATAAATCTGGGAAATCATCGTAAGCAGGCTGGTGCTGCGTACACGACGCCAGTCGATGGTATCGGCGATCTTCATCGCCGTCTCGAAATCTCCCTTGTTAACCAGTTTCTTAATCTGCTCTACCTTGATGTTAAACTCGTATTTATCCATCTTATGCATCTCCTAACTTCCTGCCGCGGCAGAAGTTTTATTGTTACTGTTCACACATACGTGCCCAGTAACGTTTTATTTGCTCACCGGCTACAGCTCTGTACGCCCATCCAGCGCGCGCAGAAGCGTTACCTCATCAATATATTCCAAGTCGCCCCCGACCGGAACGCCGCTGGCGATTCGCGTCACCCGGATCCCTGTCGGCTTAATCAGCTTGCTCAAATACATCGCAGTCGTCTCGCCCTCCAGGCTTGAATTGGTTGCGATAATGACCTCACGAACCTCCTCTTTCTGCAGGCGAGTCATCAGCTCCTTGAGCCGGATGTCGCCCGGCCCGATCCCCAGCATCGGGGAGATCGCCCCATGCAGCACATGATAGACCCCGTTGTATTTTCCTGTCTTTTCATATGCCGCCAGATCGCGCGTATTTTCCACCACCATGATCGTCTCATGATCACGCCGGTCGCTGCTGCAGATCGGGCACAGTTCCTTATCAGTCAATGTGCAGCACTCCTTGCAGTAACGCACATTCTGCTTGGCTTCCAGAATCGCGCCGGACAAGTGCCTGACCTGTTCTTCCGGCATATTGATGATATGAAATGCAAGACGCTGCGCCGATTTACTTCCGATTCCGGGAAGTTTTGACAATTCTTCGATTAGCTTGCTAATCTGACTGCTGTAATAATCCATCGCTTAAAACGGGAATCCGCCTCCCAGACCGCCAAGGCCACCGGTCAACTGGGACATCATCTGGCTGCTGTCCTCTTCCGCCTGGCGGAATGCCTCGTTGGTCGCCGCCACGATCAGATCCTCTAACATCTCGATATCATCCGGATCCACTACTTCCTCAGATAGTTTCACGGAAAGAACCTCTTTTTTACCAGATACGGTCACGGTTACAGCGCCGCCGCCTGCGGATGCGCTGTACTGCTTCTCCTCCAGCTCTTTCTGCTTCTCTTCCATCTGGCGCTGCATTCTCTGCGCCTGCTTCATTAAATTATTCATATTGCCCGGCATACCGCCTGGGAAACCGCCACGTTTTGCCATGGTGTCATTCCTCTCTTTCACTTCTTTTTATTTATATTCAGACTGGCTGCCGATTGCAGCCGGTTCTATATATCATATAAACCCACTAATATCATTTATCTGCATTTAATCATAGCTTCTTGCATTACAAAACAAGGCTCATCTTTGGCAAGCTCCACTACACTGAATCATCCTCTTCGACAATCACATCGGTATGGATTGCATTCTTTAAATCCTCATCACTGACATAAACCGTTCTTTGCGGCACAGCAGATGATTCTAAACGGACTTTAAATTGCAGAGGCTTTTTGTATTTTTCTTGCACTACTTCCTGCAAATTCTTAAGCTCAGGCTCCCGATTGATAATTCCAAACGTATTTTCATCTGTACACACAATGCAAAGGCAGCCTTCGCCCGCCGGTTCTACACTTGTCTTGGGAAGACTGAGTCTAATCGAACCCACAAGCTGGCTCAGGGACGCAATCCGTCCCCATTCTTTCCGCATCAGCATCAGATCTTCGTACTGTGCCGGCGGAAGGGATACCGTCTTCGGCTCAGGCGGCGTTTCCACCACAGCCGTTTTGGAGGATGCCGCCTGCCCCGCTGCCGGTGCAAGGGACGCCAGTTTCTGTAGATTGTCCGGCATTTCCTGCATTTTCTGCTCTAATAGCGTAATCCGCTGTAAAATGGAATCAAGATTCTGTTCCATCGACGGCGTCGTCAGCTTGATAAAGGCAATCTCCACCAGAATCCGCTTCTGCGACGCGTAGCGCAGCTGCCCGGAAAGTTCCGAGAAAATACGGATGTAACGCATCAGCGTTTCCGTATCAACGCCTGCCGCCTCTTCCTTTAAAACTGCCAGATTTTCCTCCGACATATCGAGCATATCGCCCGGTTCGTCGGTCGTCTTGGCAATCAGGAGATTTCGCATATACCAGACGAAATCGTTGACGAGCTGCGAAAGATCGCGCCCCTGGATGATCATTTCCTCAATCTCACGGATGCACGCCTTCGTATCACTTGCAAGCACCGCCTGAAACAGCTTGCTGAACACGCGGTTATCGACCGCGCCCAACACCTCGAGCACATTGTCATACGTCAGCTTTTCCCCGAAATGGAACGCCACGCACTGATCGAGAAGACTTAACGCATCTCGCATCGAGCCATCCGCCGCACGTGCCACATACCTAAGTGCCCGATCGTCTACATCGATCTGCTCCGCCTGCGTCAGCTCCGCCAGCCGTCCCGCGATGGTATCGATCGAGATCCGCTTGAAATCATATCTCTGGCACCGGGACAGGATCGTGATCGGGATCTTGTGGACCTCCGTCGTCGCCAAGATAAATATAACGTAGGACGGCGGTTCTTCCAGCGTCTTTAAGAGCGCATTGAACGCGCCGATCGAAAGCATATGAACCTCGTCAATGATGTAGACGCGGTAGCGCCCATCCGTCGGCGGGTACTGCACCTGCTCCCGGATATCGCGGATATTTTCCACACCATTGTTGGATGCCGCATCGATCTCCACCACATTGAGGGAAGCTCCTGCCGCAATCTGGCGGCACATACTGCACTCGCCGCAGGGGCTGCCGTCCACCGGATGTTCACAGTTGACTGCCCGTGCAAAGATCTTGGCAATACTCGTCTTACCGGTTCCGCGCGTCCCGCAGAAGAGGTACGCGTGCCCGATCCGCCCGGAGTTGATCTGATTTTTCAAGGTCTTTACGATATGGTCCTGACCCCGGACCTCTTCAAAGGACGTCGGACGCCATTTTCTGTACAGTGCTGTATATGACATAAACTACTACTTCCTTACTATTCGTCGCCGAAGCTGATGCCTACATCCTTAGCTTCCCGGATAATATCGCTCTTCGGATCGACCATCTTTAATTTACCGGCAATGTCCGCGAGCGGAATTTTTTCAATCTTATTGTTGTTTAAAGCGACCATATAGCCGTATTCTTTGCGGCGGATCATCTCTGCTGCCTCCGCGCCGAGGCGCGTCGCAATCACGCGGTCATACGGGCACGGCTCGCCTCCGCGCTGCATATGCCCCGGAACCGTCACACGGATCTCCTGCCCCGTCCGCTCGGAAATCTGGGCGCCCAGCTCGTAAGCGACCGACGGATAAACCGGTCCATTTTTCTTTTTTTCTTTTAATTCTTTCTTGGTCAGGGCTGCATTTTCCTTGGAAATCGCGCCCTCTGCGACCGCCAGAATCGTGAAATTCTTGCCATTTTTAGTACGGCTGCGGATCGCATTTACCACCACATCAATATCATACGGGATCTCCGGCAGGAGAATGATGTCAGCTCCGCCCGCGATGCCTGCATAGAGCGCCAGCCATCCCACCTTGTGCCCCATGATCTCCACGATGAAGACTCTGCCATGAGACGCCGCCGTCGTATGAATACAGTCGATGGCATTGGTCGCTACATCAACCGCACTATGAAATCCAAACGTAAGATCGCTGCCCCAGAGATCGTTGTCTATGGTCTTCGGAAGAGAAACGATATTGAGTCCTTCCTCCCGCAGCAGATTTGCCGTCTTCTGGCTGCCGTTGCCGCCTAAAATGACGAGGCATTCCAGTTTCAGCTTGTAATAGGTGTGTTTCATCGCTTCCACTTTATCCAGACCGTTCTCGTCCGGCGTCCGCATCAGCTTGAAAGGCTGTCTGGAAGTTCCCAGAATCGTACCTCCGCGTGTCAGAATCCCGGAAAAATCCGACTGTTTCATAATCCGGTAGTCTGCATACATAAGACCTTTATAGCCGTCTTCAAATCCAACTATCTCTATGTCATCGAACATCTTGTACAGCGATTTTGCCACGCCTCGCATCGTCGCATTTAAGCTCTGGCAGTCGCCGCCGCTGGTTAACATACCGATTCTTCTCATGAGCGTTTTCCCTTTCTTCATAACCGTCCAGTACCTTCACAGTTACCCTTATTCTAAGTTTCCAACAACCCCCATATCAGGATAAACTACACCCATTTTGTAATTATAATACAATCATATCCCGCGGGCAAGAAAAAATTCCTTACAAATATCATAGACATAAAAATACCGGGATACGCGCTTTTAATCTGCTCCGGCACGGTATTCCTACCCCTTGGCAAATCAAATTCCACATATCCCGGCTATATTCACACACCTGCAAAAATGCTTGTTTCTGTATCTATTATTTTCTATTTTTTATTTCATAGGAAGCAATTTCCTATGAAATAAAAAAATCCGCACGCCCGGCTTCGAACGTATGCCATGGACGTTACCCTGACAGTTAACTCGGTCCAGGCTGCCTTGCGGCACACAGAAGCTTCTGCTTAGTGCTGCTGCATTCCTGCCCTGACACGGTTCACAGATTTCTGTTGCGCAAGACCCAGACTTCAACGCCACTTTTCAGGGGCAGCCCCACAGTAAAAACGCCCTCGGTCGGACAACACCCCTGCTATAGCGGATTGCAGGTACAGGGCACCGCTAACTCCCCGGCTGTGCGGAAACTTTATGACTTGATCTTATATGACGGAATGACTTGCAGACCGTCAGCCTGTTTAGTATACATGGCAGCCGCCGTTTTGTCAAGCCGGAGCTTGACTAACAAGCATTGTATAAAAATACACAAGAATACATTTTATTGTTTTTTTATCATTTTTTATCCCAGAATCTTGCAACAGAAGAAAGAAATCATTATAATAGGTATAAATCTAGCGACTGCAAAAAGTCAAACAGTTACTAAATCATAAAATTCTGTAAGATTGGAGCAACGATTATGGAAAAGAAAAATATCGACTGGAGCAACATCGGTTTCGGCTATATGCCAACGGATTACCGCTATGTTTCCATGTACCAGAATGGTTCCTGGGACGAAGGCGTCCTTACCTCCGACCCGAATATTACCTTGAATGAATGTGCCTGTGTTCTGCAGTATGCACAGACTTGCTTCGAGGGTCTGAAAGCGTATACGACCGAGGACGGCCATATCGTTACGTTCCGTCCTGACTTAAACGGCGAGCGTATGGAGAATTCCGCAAAAGGTCTTGAAATGCCGCCATTCCCGAAGGAGCGCTTCGTAGACGCCATCACAAAAGTAGTAGAAGCCAACGCAGCATTCGTACCGCCGTATGGTTCCGGTGCAACCCTGTACATCCGCCCGTATATGTTCGGTTATGATTCCATTATCGGCGTTAAACCGGCAAACATCTATCAGTTCCGCGTATTCTGTACACCGGTTGGCCCGTACTTCAAGGGCGGCGCTAAACCGATCACCATCCGCGTCAGCGATTTCGACCGTGCAGCACCTCACGGAACCGGTCACATCAAAGCCGGATTAAACTATGCGATGAGCCTGCATGCGATCGTCGATGCTCATAAGAACGGTTTCGATGAGAACATCTACCTGGATCCGCAGACACGTACCAAGATCGAGGAGACCGGCGGCGCAAACGTTATCTTTATCACCAAAGACGGCAAGCTGGTAACTCCGAAGTCCAACAGCATCCTTCCGTCTATCACACGCCGTTCTATCCTGCAGGTTGCAAGAGATTACCTTGGCATGGAGACCGAAGAGCGTGAAGTATACTTAGACGAAGTAAAAGATTTCGCAGAGTGCGGCCTGTGCGGTACCGCAGCTGTTATCTCCCCGGTTGGCAAGATCGTTGACCACGGCAAGGAAATCTGCTTCCCGGCAGGTATGGAGAAGATGGGTCCGGTTACCCAGAAACTCTACGAGACACTGACCGGCATCCAGATGGGTCACATCAAAGCTCCGGAGGGCTGGATCCACGTAATCAAATAAGGACTGTATTTTTCGGTTTGAATGGGAAATATGGAATGCAAAAAGCTGGTGGAAATCATTCACCAGCTTTTTCTTCTTTCTTCTTTTTTCTCTTTTCACGCAATTCTTTGAAAAATTCTTTCAACATCATCGAACATTCCTCGCCCAAAAGTCCTTCTTCTGTCTCCACCTGATGATTGAATCCTTTTTCATCCAGAAGATTCAGTACCGAACCGGCGCAGCCGGCTTTCGGGTTCATGGAACCGATGTAAACTTTCGGAATCCGCGCCTGCACGATCGCCCCTGCGCACATCGGGCACGGTTCCAGCGTCACGTACAGCTCGCATTCTTCCAGGCGCCAGTCGCCCATGCGCTTGCACGCTTTTTTGATTGCCGCGATCTCCGCATGTGCCAGCGCGCTATGATCGACCATCCGGCGGTTGTAACCCCTGCCGATGATTTTGTCCTCATACACGATCACGCAGCCGATCGGCACTTCTCCGAGCGCCCAGGCTTTCTTCGCCTCGCGGATCGCCGCTTTCATATATTTCTCTTCCCGTGTCAATTTTGCTGCCACTGTTTTTTCCTCCGTTCAAATTCATCCGCTTCCAACAACAGACATCCTTATCCCAGTTTCCCGACAAGTTTGATCCGCTACCAACCAAACACCTGAAAGCATTTGACCCGTGTCCATCCTACCCAGAAAAGCTATCCTTTGTCAAGAGTTCTCTAAAAGGATCGACCGGCTTTTATGTAAAATTCAAATCCGTATACCAATACCCGAACCGGCTGTCGCGCGGCGGCTGGCGGGTAGAACGGACAAAGCGGTCAAAGCCGAACATCGCCGCCATATATTTTTCATTGTTTCCATAATGTCCCGGCACGCCCAGAATGTAGCGCCCCCGTTCGCCAGATTTCCCCAGCCTCGCCAGAATCAGATATCGGTAGTTGTAGTAACCGTGCAGAAGAAAGCTGTTATTTCCATACACCCAGTTTTCCCGCGGCAGAAGCCCGATATCCTGCGGTTTGATTACCAGAATCTCGCAGCCGTCGGAGCATTCGAAGGCGGTTACTTTGGGATAGGCAGCACGCAGACGGTTCCAGAGGGACTCGGCGGGATCTTCTTTGGGAGATTCCTTGGAAGAATCTGGTTGCGATTGTTTTTGATTTTGAGAGTCTGACTGAAATGCCTCTTGATGGTCTGGTGGAGAATCTGGAAGCGCCTCTTTCCGGACTTCCCGGGTGGATTCTTGAGAATCTTTCCGCCGCGCCTCTGTCTGCGCTTCCTGATAGGATTCCTGAAAACTTTCCTTCGGTGTCTCCGTTTGCACTTCTTGAGTGGATTCCTGAAAACTTTCCTGCGGTGTTTCTGTTTGCGCTTCCTGAACAATTTCTGCCTCTTGATGATCGGATGTTTCTGAGATATCTGGAACCGCTTCCATGGTTTCCGTGTCCTCGAAAATCTCCAGGTTTGAATCCTCCAGCTTTTCTGGCTGGGGCTGGCTGATTCCGAAGTCCGTTTCGTTTATATTCACAGCTTCTTTCTTCTCTGTCTCCGTGGATGTGTCCTGACTCTCCATTTCTCCCGACCGGGTAAGTTCTGACGCCTCATCCAATTTTTCTTTCCCTACAGACGCGCTGTTCACTTCCCCAGATACATTCTCTGCCAGTTTCCGCGTTGCCTCTTCCTTCTCCGCTTCCTGCTCCCGCACTTTCTCAGCAGTCACATCCGCCAGATCAACCTCTGCCGCATGCGCGACGGCATCTTCCCAGATCGTCGTATAGGCACGCCATGCGCTGTCCGTCTCATGAAGAGTCAGACCACAGCACTCTTCCATATTGCAGCCGCTTCCTTCAATATTTTCACAATTGACGACGGCACGGAACTCCCCATTTCCGCCACGGACAAACAGGGTGCCAATACGGATCTCCTCCTGCCCTGCCAGAAGGTATACGCCGATCGGGCTGCCGCCCGCAAAGACACGGCGGACGCTGACCTGAATCCGGCAGGAAGTTCCCCGCGTCTCCAATTTCGCAAATCCCGTATTTTTCCCTTTGATTCCGCCCTCGTATGCATAGATATATGATATTAACCGATGATATACAGACATGTTTTCACTCCTTTGCTTTGTATTATATGCAAAAGAAGCGCCGGTTTATGACAGGATTTCTATATCCTGATATAAACCAACGCTGCAAATACGTCCGTATAACGCAAAATCGGGAACAGTTAAAAACTGTTCCCGATACTGCCGGCGACCGGAATC
>OGPP01002637.1_pt1 | contig 10250 bp, 10 predicted proteins | sample 1553021 | NCBI WGS metagenome assembly OGPP01 (sample SAMEA2580217, study PRJEB22360) | human gut metagenome | biome: human gut; feature: human-associated habitat; material: faeces | place: Denmark | collected 2008/2010
AGCCAGTCAGAAAGTGCTTTTCCGCCGATCACAAAATCTGCATTGCAATACATCAGTTTATCTGTTTCATATCCATACTCAGCAATAGGTACCATTAAGATCCCACCCAGCATGTTGATGGTAGCACTTGGAACAGACAGTTCCACCTCTACATTTACAAGTTGTGAAAAAGCATTTATATAAGAACAGATAATGATGTTTCCTACTTCTACCAGTGCAGATCTGGCCATTTCGTCCATATCCAGAAAGGACTTATAACGGCTTCCAAGCAGTTTTTCCAATACCTCATTTGCAAAATCCAGGTCGAAAAGGAACAGCATCAACCCCTCAATATCACCTGACATTTTTACAAGAGCTGCTGCAACAAGCTCCTCCGCATCACCGATCCGGTTCATGGCATCATTGTATCCCAGGATATTCACAGATGGGATCGAGATCCGGACTTCTTTCTGCAGAAGCTTGGAAAGAGCAGTTGCTGCATGACTGGTACCGATACTGCCGATCTCCCGCATTACATCCAGAGCCTGCAGGTCCATATCTTCATATCGCTTTATTTCCATTTTTTACCTTATCCTCTCAGTGAATTGATCGTTCCCTCTATATCATCTGATGTAGTGATCATTTTTACAGCATAGGAAAAGGCTCTCTGGCATTCGATCACATGGACCATTTCTTTTGCCATATCGGTGCCTGAATTCTCCAGTGCCCCTTTTTGCAGGACCGCATCTGATTTTAAAGAAGCTTCCATTCCATCCTGTACTTTATATTCATTATCTCCTACGCTTAAGAGACGGCTGGGATTTGAAAATGTGTATACACTTACCTTAGGAAGGTCAGTATCATCCTCTGTGCTGTCTGTATCATCTGTATCGTAGTCATCGTCTTCTGACTCTGATTCCTCCTGCAGCTTTTCTACATCTGTTACTTCCAGCTTAAGAGGCTGCCGGTTCTGGTCCAGCACCAGCTTTCCATCTTCTGTTGTAAGATAAAATCCATCTTCACGTTCTCCCCTGTGAAAATGACCGTTTCTTGTATAGGTGATCTCACCTGATGCAGGATCCTGTATCATAAAAAATGCATTAGGCTCCATAATTGCATAATCGTATTCTTTTCCGGTCTGAGTAGCACCGGCTGTACTAAAATCCGTCCAGGTACGCTCCAATCTGGCTCCTGAACCTGTCTGCAGCTCTGTCTGGGCATTTTCAGAATCATTAAGATTATAGTGGATCAGTTCAGAAAAAGCCGCTGTTTTAGGTTTAAAGCCTGTATTGTTGATATTGGCCAGGTTATTGGATACAACTGACAGTTTTTTTGTAAACTGTCCGGCTCCTGCTGCTCCTGTATAAAATGACATATTCATTTCTTTATCCTCCTTACAGCTTACCGACATCTGATACAGACTTACTCATGATCTGATCATACATTCTCAGTGACTGGGCTGCGCTTTGAAGCGCTCTCTGGGATGACATCATAGCTGTCATCTGCTCCACCATGTCTACATTGGATTTTTCCAGCATTTTCCATTGAACAGTTGTATCTGCAGGCGTTGTTTCTGCCTGTGCAGTAGAGAAAAGTCCATTATCCTCTGCATGAAGCTGTCCCTGATCTGGAAAATCCACTACTTTCAAAGTTCCATAATCCTCTATGCTAACTTCCTGGCTGCCGCTTTCTTCACCATCAGACTGATTTGTAATAGCAGCAGTAATGTGTCCTTTGGAATCAACTGTAAAGTTCTCATTTTTGATCTGGACAGGCTGTCCTTCTTTGTTTAAGACTCTTCCTGCCTGGTTTAAAACCAGATATCCATCTTTATCTACTGAAAATGAACCATTCCTTGTATACCGGATGCCCTGTGATGTCTGGATGCAGAAAAAGCCATTTCCATTTAAGGCAAAGTCATAGATCCCATCTGTCTGTTCCAGACCGCCCTGGTCATAATTGGTATAAACCTGCTTTGCTGTCTTTATTTTTGAAACAGTTGCCAGCTGGGTTGGATTTTCTTTGCTATACTGTCCTGTACGATAAAGCATTTCTTCTTTGAAAGTACTGCTTACCATTGTTTCGTTTTTATATCCAGGAGTCTGGATATTCACCATATTATTGCTGATGGTATTTAAGTTCCTGCTCTGGGTCAGCATGCCTGACGCCAGATTATAAAATCCCTGATACATCTGACTTTATCCCCTTTCCATCTTTTGTTTCTATAAAATGGCGCAGCTTACGCAAGGCGATCGTGTGGATCTGGGATGCTCTGGGCTGGCTGACACCTATGACCCGGCCCACCTGTTCCATTTTCAACCCTTCCATATAATGCAGTGCCAGTGTTTTCTGCTCTTTTTCATTTAGCTGGGCTATGCCTTCTGCCAGCACCCGCATATCCTCTTCCCACAAGCATGCCTCCTCAGGCTGTACCTGGGTATCGTTGTTTGTGATCTGGACTCCATTGGATGTATTCTGGTTTTCCAGTAAAAAATCAAGAGACTGGATATTTCTCCTGTTTTTCATGGAAATGATCCTCTGGCAGCGTTTTTTTTCTATTCCAAGATGCTTGGCCAGTTCATCAACTGTTGGTATTCTTCCTAATTCCCGCTTCATGTCCTCGCATGCAGATTCTATAATACCCAACTGCTTGTAAAATCCCCGGGGCATCCACTCCTGTTTTCTTACATAATCCAGCATTGCTCCTCTTACCCGCGTTGTAATGTAAGTGGAAAACTTAATGTTTTTATCCGGATCATACATATCGATCCCTTTTATGATCGCCACCACACCCTCATTTACTGCATCTTCCATCTGCATAGTGGTAGAATAAAGATCGTATAACTTTGCTGCCATGGTTCTTGCTATGTACAGATACCTCATGGTGATCTCTTTCTTTATTTCTGGATCTTTCGTTTCTTTATAAAGCGCAAATAACTCCTTTTCTGCTTTTTCCTGATTTTCTACCATAACTTTTTCACTCCTGTTATCTGCTGTTTATATCATTTGACCGTACACTTATGATCCTTTTTTCATTGTACTTATATTTCCAATTGACTGGATCTGCACATTATTTGCGATCTCATTAAATGAAAGCACCCTGATATTAGGATAAAAGGGTTCTACCAGATGGTAAAAATGAATCCTCATAACCTGTGAAGTCAGAATCACCGGGTTCTGTGATAAACCACTGAACTTTTTCATCTGCTCTGCCAGCTGCCGGATGACATGCTGGAGCATTTCCGGGTTTAATGCCAGATATAAGCCATTTTCCCCTTTTGACAAGGATGCGACCATTTCCCGTTCCAGCTGGGCATCCAGTGTGATGACTTTCATGCATCCATCTGTACAGTACATGCGGGTAATGGTACGTTTAAGAGCTGTCCTGATCTTTTCTACTGTCTGGTCCAACTCTCTTGGAGGAAGACCTGTTTCTGAAGCTGTCTGCATCAGATTCTCTACAATGGTCTCCAGGTCGCGGATCGGGATTCCTTCTTTTAGAAGGTTTGTAAGAACTCTCTGGAAATAACTGTAGCTGATCATCTGTGGTATCGCCTCTTCCACCAGTTCAGGAGCTGTTTTTTTCAGATTTTCCGTAAGCCTTACCACTTCCTGTCTTGTAAGCAGTTCGTATGAATGCTGCCGGATGACTTCTGAAAGATGCATGAGCAATACAGACAGAGGATCAATGACCGTATAACCATATAATTCAGCTCGATCTCTGTTTTCAGGCTTGATCCACCTGCTGGGTATACCGTATGCCGGTTCAATGGCCTCAATACCTTCAATTTCTTCTTCCACCTTCTCTGGTTCCAGAGCAAGGAAATAATCAATCAGGATCTCTCCTCCTGCAATTTCTTCTCCTTTTATGCGGATACTATACTGACTTGGTCCCAGGGAAGAACTGTCCCGGAGCCGGATGGATGGGATCACAAATCCCATATCCTGGGCATATTGGCGGCGGAATATAACAATCCTGCTGATCAGCCTTCCGCCTACTGACTCATCTGCCAGAGGGATCAGACTATAACCAAACTCGATCTCCACTGGCTCCAGTGTAAGAAGGCTGTATACATTATTTACATCTTTAAAATATTCTTCCTCACTTACTTCCTCTTTTGCAGCAGCTGCCTGAGCCTGTGGGGAATCCTGAAGCTGGGCAGAAGGAGCCATTGCCATTTCTGCCAATGCCTGTGGCTCTTTTTTTATCTTTCCGGAAAGATAAAATCCGCTTCCCATAAGACATGCAGCCACAACCAGAGTCCTTACTGCCGGCATTCCAGGTATCACAGCCATAACCGCCACTGCTGCACCACTAACGATCATAGCATGAGGCTGGGCCAGAAACTGCTTTGATACATCTTCATTTAAGCTGCCTTCTGAAACAGCTCTTGTAACGATCATTCCTGTTGCAGTAGAAATAAGAAGAGCCGGTATCTGGGATACCAGACCATCACCTACTGTCGCAATGGAATAGGTACTCAGCACAGCTGAGATGCTGCTGCCGGACTGTACAATACCGATGATACTGCCGCCGATCAGATTAATGGCAGTTGTGATAAGTGACATAACTGCATCGCCCTTCACAATCTTAGTCGCACCATCCATTGCACCATAAAAATCTGCTTCTCTCTGAACCTTGGCACGCCGTTCCTTTGCCTGTGTTTCATTGATCAGGCCAGAACTAAGGTCTGCATCAATAGCCATCTGTTTTCCCGGCATGGCATCCAGATTAAATCTGGCTGCCACCTCTGCCACTCGTTCTGCACCTTTTGTGATAACAATAAACTGCATCAACACGATGATCAGGAAGATGATCAGACCTACTACTACGTTTCCTCTTAAAACGAAATCACCAAAGGCAGCAATGACACGGCCTGATGAACCTCCCCGAGAAAGGATATTTCTCGTGGTTGAAACATTGATACCCAGACGGAACAGCGTGGTAATAAGCAAAAGAGAGGGGAATATGGAGAATTCCAATGGCTCCCGAATGGTCATGGTTATTACCAGGATCATCATGGAAAGGGACATATTCAATATGATCGCCACATCCACCAGTCCCGCCGGAAGGGGAATGATCAAAAGCAATATGATCGTGATCACAAACATAACCACTGAGTAACTCAATAACCGTTTCATTCGTCCATTAATCTCCAACTATTATTTTTTATCTTTATTTTTCCCGTTATCCTGTTTATACAGATATACCAGGATTTCCGCCACTGCTGTATAAAATTCTGAGGGGATCGGCCTGTCCAGTTCACAGGAATTGTACATAGCCCGTGCAAGTGGTTTATTTTCAATGGTATAAACATTGTTTTCCTCCCCCACCTTTACGATTCTTAACGCCAGTTCATCTAATCCCTTGGCAAGTACTACCGGAGCATTGTCATGATCAGGATCATATTTTAAAGCAATGGCCACATGGGTAGGATTTCGTATGATCACATCTGCCTGGGGAACCTTCTGCATCATCCGGCTGGATGCCATCTGACGCTGCAGGCTTTTGATCCTGTTTTTAATCTCAGGATTACCTTCTGTCTGTTTATACTCATCTTTTACTTCCTGCTTTGTCATGCGAAGCTCTTTTTCATATTCCCAGCGCTGATACAGATAATCGCCAAAGGCAATGACCGTAAAGGCAATACATACACGTATCAGCAGATCAAAGAGCATTTTCATCATATAAGCCGCAGATGCTGCAGGATTCATATCGATCATTGATGCCATGGGCTGCAGATCCTGCTTCAGTATGTTGTAAAGCAATACCAGCAGCAGTGTTATCTTGATGGAGTTTTTCACCAACTCTACTACATTTTTCATGGAAAACAGACGTTTTATACCTGAAAGAGGATTAAGCCTGTTCCATTTTGGCCGTATGGATTTAAAAGATACATTAAAACGTGTCTGTACTCCATGCGCCACAATTCCAAGTAAAAGGGCTAAAAGCAACAGAGGAAGCGCACATTTTAAAAACACAGACAGTGTAACAAAAACAAGGCTGGCTGAAAGCATATCTTCTGAGGACCGGGCTGCTCCATCTATGACCCAGGTCATATAAGTTTTCATCTGTCCATATATAAAAGGAAGCCATATGCGGATCCCGAAAAATATGCCTGCCAGGATCACTACGGTAGCTACATCCCTGCTTTGGAAGATATTTCCTTCTTTTCTGGCATCCTGCCTCTTTTTGGCGGTAGGCTGTTCTGTTTTCTCCTGGCCACTCTGTCCCATCTTCTATGACACTCCCTTCAGACTGGTTTCATATTGCTTAAAAGCTTCCACATCATCTGATACATATATGTAAAGATGGTATCTATATAATCTGCCATTGGCGAAAACAGCAGCAGCATCATCAAAAGCCCCATTATGATCTTTACCTGGAAATTTACCGTAAAAACATTGATCTGGGGAATGATACGCATCAGAATCCCCATTGCCAGTTCTGATACAAGCTCAATTGCTATCATTGGAAATGCAAACTGCATACCAGTAAGGATCCCCTGGCAGAATCCAGCTGTGATCACATGGACCAGCATGGGATTAAATGTCACTTTTCCAAAAGGGATCAGCTGTACCGACTGGTAAAACAATGCTAACAGCCGTAAATGACTGTTGCTGGCAAAAAAGATAAGTACCATAAATGCATAATAAATACCGGAACTGACCGTTGACTGGGTTCCATACTGGGGATCATAAACCTGAGCCATGCTAAGTCCCATTGAATAATCCATAATAGAAGAAGCAAACCGGATAGTAAGGAATGCCAGTTCCATTGCAAAGGCTAACACTGCCCCAAGAAAAAGCTCTCCCGCAAGCATCAGGATGTATTCTGCCATTGTCTCCGGATATGCCATCTGGGTCTGGTCTGCAGACAGATACAGGAGCAGTGACAGGGCAAAAATAAAATATGCTCTTATTTTTACAGGAAAATTACTTTTCCCAAAAAGGGGATTGAATCCGATGGCTCCGCTCATACGCATCACTGCCATTGAAAATGTGATAAACATAGATCTTCTTTACCCCTTTGCGATCAATTCCACTATGTATTGAAAAAATTCCTGAAGCATGACCAGCATAGAACTTCCTAAAAAACCTAAAAGAACCATAATAGCCAGCAGCTTGGGGACAAATGTCATTGTCTGTTCATTGATCTGTGTGGCTGCCTGAAAAACAGCAATGACCACACCTACGATCATACTGAGCAACAGAAATGGCAGCGACAGCTTCATTGCCAGCTGAAATGCTTCATACATGATATCCAGGATCTGCACTTCTGTCATATTCCCACCTCTTTCCTACCGGAAGCTTTGTACCATACTTGAAAATAAAAGTTCCCAGCCATTTACTGTAATAAATAAAAGTAACTTAAAGGGAAGAGAGACCATAGTTGGCGGAAGCATTACCATACCCATGGACATAAGGGTGGTAGACACCACTATATCTATAAGCAGAAATGGAAGATAAATCAGAAATCCTGCAAGAAACCCTTTTTTTAATTCGCTGGTCATAAAAGCCGGTACAACAACAGTAAGAGGATATTCTTTCACATCTTTCTTAACTTCCTGTTTTGACATCTGCACAAAATGATCCAGCGTATCCTTCTCTGTATTGCGAAGCATGAATTGCTTCAGTGGATCTGCCATGCGGCTTACTGCCTCCTGCTGTGTGATCTCCCCATTTTTATAGGGCTCGTAGGCAACCGTATTGATCTGGCCTATAACCGGACTCATAATATACAGCGACAAAAAAAGTGCCATGCCTGTTAATACCATATTAGGCGGCGTCTGCTGGACTCCCATTGCATTTCTCGTAAAAGAAAGTATGATTATGATGCGCATAAAGGAACTCATCATAACCACAATGGAAGGAAGCAATGCTGCAAAGGTAAGCAGCATGATAATATCCAGCGCAGGAACATTTCCTCCATTTAAGCCTGTAATCAGCTCATTCATTCGTTTTCTCCTCCTTAAACCGTTCCAGAACCTGGATCCCCGTCTGACTGGTCCCAAGCAGATATTGGTTTTCATCCAGTTTAAGAAGGATAATGTACTGATCGTTTCCTACTTTTAGTTGTTCCAGTATCCGCACCTTCCCCCCTTTATTTCCATAAGGGGCATTTTTCCCCAGGTACCGGCTTGCCTGCCATGCCAAAAACAAAATGACTACAAAAGCAAGCAGCATACCTGTTGTAGAAACAATATCTGTTATCATATTAAAGGCTCTCCGGATTGATATCCCTGGTTACAATATCAGTAATACGGATACCAAAATTATCCTCTACTACTACAATATCTCCTCTGGCAACACACTGTCCATTTACATACAGGTCTGCCTGTTCTCCTGCCATTTTGTCCAGGACCACAAGAGATCCCTGGGTAAACTCCAGAATGTCTTTTACCAGCTTCTTGGTGCGTCCTATCTCCACAGATATCTCCAATGGCACCTTCATAAGCATTTCCTGGTTGGCACTTTCTTCTCCCTTTTCAATTCCGGAAGCTTCAAGACCGGGTGCTATTGCCGGCCGGATCAGAGCCGGTTCCCTGGATCCCGTTTTCTCATCCTCTTCCCGTTTTTCCATGCCCTGCATCATCTGCATCATCTGCATCTGTGACTGCTGCATCTGATTTAAAAGCTGCAATAAAGCCGGATTCATATCTGTGGAAATGCCAGCCGCCATACCTGCCGGCATCTGGGTATATACAGGCTGGGGGGCCGGTGCTGGCTGCGGGTCCTGGACTGGCTGCGGGTCTGGTACAGGCTGCGGGGCCGGGGCTGGCTGCAGTTCTGGTACTGGCTGCGGGTCTGGTACTGGCTGTGGTTCTGGTACTGGCTGCGGGTCCGGGACTGGCTGCAGTTCTGGCTCAGGCTGCGAAACCTGGGCGGCTTCTTCTGCTGCCTTTGATCCTGACTCTTTATTTTCTGCCGGGATCTCTGCTGCTTCTTCCAGAGATATCTCAAATGGTTCCAGAAGCCTTTTTGCAAGCTTCTCCGGCATGATATTTAAAAACTCACTTTTCAGTTTTCCTTCGATCTCGAGGATAAAGGAAATGACTACCATAGGAGTTGCTTCCGGGAAATACTTGTTTTTAAAGCTTTCTGCGTCTGTGATCTCAAAAGAAACCGGCGTGGATATATTAACTGTAAATTTCAGAAATTCCGAAAGTGCTGTTGCAGAAGCACCCATCATCTGGTTCATTACCTCACAGATCGCACTTCTATTGATCTCATCCAGTTCAAATTCATCATCTGAAAGTTCTTCTCCCAGAAGAGTCCCTACTATGATGCGCACGTCATTTCTGCTGAACATCATAATATTGCTTCCTTCCAGGCCCTCTACATAAGCGATTTCTACTCCTACTGCCGGTTCCAGCTTTTTAAACTCAAACTGATCCCTTGTAAGGATCTTTACCTTTGGAGTCGTAATGTGAACGGTAGATCCTAAAAGGGTAGACATTGCTGTCGCTGATGCTCCGAGGCTGATATTCATCATCTCCCCAAGAGCATCTATCTCCATCTCATTAAAGCTGAGTGCACCCATTTTTTATTTTCCTCCTGTTTTTTACTTACCAATTTCCAGTGCTTTCTGAGCCATCAGCTTAATTGCGTTTAACGCTGTTACATTTGCTTCATAAGACCGGGTAGCTGACATGCTGTCTACCGTTTCCTTCAGCACATCCACATTTGGCATAGTCACATAGCCGTCCGCATCCGCATCCGGATGGTCCGGATTGTAAACTTTCTTAGCTTCTCTGTCATCTTCCACAATGCCAGAAACTCTTACTCCTGCATGACGGCTGGTTATTCCTTTTCCCCGTGCTGCATTTTCCATTGCCTGGGCAAAAGACGTATCTGAATAGCTTTCAAGAAGTACATTTTTCCTTCGGTATGGACCACCTGACTCTGTCCGCGTTGTGTCCATATTTGCTATGTTTTCTGCCGCAATATCCATCCTGACACGCTGTGCGCTCATTCCAGAAGCGCTTATATCAAATGAACCTAAAAATGCCATAACAGTTCCCTCCTTATGGATCATTTTCCTAAAATGTCATTTACAGTTTTTACAATTCTCTGTGCATCAAAAGGCTTCACCACAAAATCACGGGCACCTGATTTGATCGCATCTACAACCATGCTTTCCTGTCCCATTGCTGTACACATAACAACTTTGGCATTTGGATCACCTTCACGAATTTTTTTCAAAGCCTGAAGCCCGTCCATATTTGGCATGGTGATATCCATAATTACCATGTCCGGTTTTTCCTCAC
>OGPP01002643.1_pt1 | contig 10218 bp, 8 predicted proteins | sample 1553021 | NCBI WGS metagenome assembly OGPP01 (sample SAMEA2580217, study PRJEB22360) | human gut metagenome | biome: human gut; feature: human-associated habitat; material: faeces | place: Denmark | collected 2008/2010
GAGCAATAAGCAGTGGGTAGGGCAAGTAGCGAAGCAGATTGCGAATATCCGCTTTACAATTTTCTCATTCCTGCTTCTCTTTCTTCCCTTTTTTTCCACCTGGCTTCGTCTTTTCGGACAGCGGCTCCTTCGACGGCAGTCCTGCTTTCCGTGGAAACTTCGCCGGCGTCGGACGCTGTTTTCGAATTAAAATAAAGCTTCTCGGAATATCACTGCCCGGTAAAATCAGCTCTTTCTTCTCCTCGATTCTGCCTCCGAGAAGTGAGACTGCCGTACCCGCCTCTTTCACTTCTTTATCGATTTTTGTCGATTTATAAGAAATAAATAATCCATCGATTTTTATAAATGGAATACAATATTCGGAAAGTGTCGATAAGTTGGCTACTGCTCTCGATACGCAGAGGTCAAACTGTCCTCGATACTCCTCTTTTTTCGCATAATCTTCCGCTCTTCCATGAACCGCCTGTGCGTCTTTCAGATGCAGCAGAGAAATCAGCTCATTTAAAAACTGTACTCTTTTATTCAGTGAGTCCAGCAGAACGATCTTAAGATGCGGATACACGATCTTCAGCGGAATCCCCGGAAAACCTGCTCCCGTCCCGACATCGATCACACTTTTCGCTTTCCCGATATCATACACGGCTGCCGCGGCCAGGCTGTCCGCAAAATGCTTCTCCACAACCGCTTCATATTCCGTGATCGCCGTCAGATTCATCACCTGATTTTTCTCCACGAGATATTCATAATACTGCAGAAACCGGATTTCCTGCTCCTTCGTCAGTGTAATACCAAGGTCAAGGAACCTCTGCTCCAGAAGTGACACATCATAGCGTTCCAGCAGTTCCTCTCCCATACTCATTTGATCATTCATTATTTTCTCCCTGTTTTCTGTGCATGCCTCCGGTCAGATATACAAGCAGCACGGAGACATCCGCAGGCGAAACGCCTGCCAGTCTGGATGCCTGTCCGATCGATTCCGGACGGTACTGCTTCAGTTTCTGTCTGGCCTCCGTGCGCAGGCTTGGTACTGCGTCATAATCCATATCTGCCGGGAGCTTTTTCCGCTCCATCTTTTTAAACTGTTCTACCTGCTTTTCCTGACGCTCCAGGTATCCGCGGTACTTAATATTAATGTTTACCTCTTCGCCAACGTCTGCAGCCAGTTCCGGGCGCTGCGGATCTATTTCCGCAAGCATCTCATAGGTCAGTTCCGGTCTGCGGATCAGCTCTGCCAGCGTTGCCGAGGTCTTTAACGCGGTGCTTCCATGTGCTTCCAGACAGTGTTGTACCGCTTCATTCGCTCCAATATGCACCTGCTCCACACGCTGTATTTCTTCCGCAATTTCCCGCTCTTTTTGCAGCAGCTTCTGATATCGTTCTTCATCAATCAGTCCGACCTCATAGCCTTTTTTCGTCAGACGCATATCTGCATTGTCCTGCCGCAGCAGCAGACGGTACTCTGCCCTGGAAGTCATCATCCGATACGGTTCCCTGTTTTCCTTCGTTACCAGATCATCAATCAGCACGCCGATATACGCCTCGGAACGATCCAAAATCAGCGGTTCTTTTCCCTGGATCTTCCGCGCTGCATTGATCCCGGCGATCAGTCCCTGTGCCGCTGCCTCTTCATAGCCGGAACTTCCGTTAAACTGGCCGGCACTGAACAGACCGGAAATATTTTTAAATTCCAGGGAAAGAGACAGCGCTCTCGCATCAATACAGTCATACTCAATCGCGTATGCGTTCCTCACGATCTGTGCATGTTCCAGTCCCGGTACAGAGCGGTACATCGCGATCTGCACATCCTCCGGAAGCGAACTCGACATACCTCCAATGTACATTTCATCCGTGTGGATGCCCTCCGGCTCAATAAATACCTGGTGGCGTTCCTTATCCGCAAACCGGACAACCTTATCCTCAATCGACGGACAGTAGCGCGGGCCGGTACCCTCGATCATTCCGGAATACAGCGGGGAACGATCCAGATTGCTGCGGATAATCTCATGTGTCTTCGGATTCGTGTAGGTCAGCCAGCAGGAAACCTGCTCCTTCTGGATGCTTTCCGGATCGGTCGTAAATGAAAACGGTACGATCCGCTCATCGCCTTTCTGCTCCTCCATCTTTGAAAAATCAATAGACTTTTTCGCTATCCGTGCCGGAGTGCCGGTCTTAAAGCGCCGCAGCTCCACCTTGTTTGCCTTTAGAGAGTCCGTAAGATAATTTGCCGCCTGCAGTCCGTTCGGCCCTGTATGCACGCTCACATCCCCGTAGATGCATCTTGCCTTCAGATACGTACCGGTACAGAGGATCGCTGCTTTGCAGTGATATACGGCGCCTGAGTACGTTCTGATGCCGGTCAAAGCGCCGTCCTCCACGATCAGCTCCGTCACTTCTATCTGCCGGATCATCAGATTGTCCGTCCGTTCCAGCACCTGGCGCATACTGCGTGAGTAATCGGATTTGTCCGCCTGTGCGCGCAAGGAATGGACCGCCGGTCCTTTTGATTTATTCAGCATCTTCGACTGGATAAAGGTCCGATCTATATTTTTTCCCATTTCACCGCCAAGTGCGTCGATCTCGCGCACCAGATGGCCTTTTGAGCTGCCCCCGATGTTCGGATTGCACGGCATCAGCGCAATGCTGTCAACGCTCACGGTAAACAGAGCCGTCTGCATCCCGAGCCTTGCACAGGCAAGCGCCGCCTCACAGCCCGCATGTCCGGCTCCGACAACCACGACATCCACATACTCTTCTACTTTACTCATTTCTTTCTTCCTCTTTCTTTTTGCTCATGCTGCTCACACATCCGTTTCACAGAACCCTTCCGTGTCCTTCCGCCTGCATTGCTCCAGGCCATGCAGATGAAATTTTCCCGTCATATATTCCATTATTTTCCCATACAGAACCGGCTGAAAATCTCATTTACCAGATCCTCACCGACGGACTCGCCCAGGATTGCGCCCAGCGCCTCATACGCGCTCATTAAATCAATCGAGTAGAAATCCTCGGGAAGCCCCAGAGAAATGCTTTCAAGAACCTTTAAAACGCTTTCACGGGCATTTACAAGATCTGCTTTCTGCCTGGCATTCGTAATATACACCTCATCATTGAAAGAAAGCTCTCCGCGGTAAAACAGCTCCCGGATTGTCTGTTCCAGAAGTTCAATCCCGTTTCCTTCCCGCGCCGATACTGAAAGAACCGGATACTGTTCCCCCGTTATTTTCTTTAAATTCTCCGCCGTCACTGCTGGCGGAAGATCCGATTTGTTCAGGATCAGAACGGCCTTTTTTCCGCCAAGGGAGTGCAGGATCTCCCGGTCATTTTCATCCAGTTCCTGCGAGGAATCTGCCACGTACAGAATCAGATCTGCCTGCTGTGCTTTTTCCTTCGCACGCTCAACTCCGATCCGCTCCACAACATCCTCCGTCTCCCGGATTCCTGCTGTATCGATCATATTTAAGGTGAGACCGTTCAATGAAATGCTCTCCTCGAGCACATCACGCGTCGTTCCCGCCACCTCCGTAACGATCGCCCGTTCTTCGCCGAGCATTGCGTTCAAAAGTGAAGACTTTCCTGCATTCGGCCTGCCGAGGATCACAGTCTGGATTCCTTCTTTCATGATACGGCCATTGTCCGCTGAATCAATCAGATGGGTAATTTCCTGCTCCAGCTCCCGTGCCTCTTTTTCCAGACGCTCCGGATACCCCTCCAGCGAGATATGCTCCGGATCATCAAGCGCTGACTCGATAAATGCGATCTGGTAAAGAATCCGTTCCCTGATTTTCTGTACAGCCGCCTGGACTGCGCCTTTTAACTGGCTGACAGAGCTTTTTAATGCATATTCATTTTTTGCCTGGATCACATCAATTACTGCCTCTGCCTGAGACAGATCGATCCGGCCGTTTAAAAATGCACGTTTTGTAAATTCGCCCGGCTCTGCCGGGCGTGCGCCGTTTTTCAAAACCGCCTCCAGCACACGGCGCACAGCGTAAACACCGCCATGGCAGTTGATTTCCACTGTATCTTCCGCCGTGAAGCTCTTTGGTCCCCGCATCAGCATCACAAGCACTTCATCAACCACTTCATCGCCGTCCACAATATATCCATAATGGATCGTGTGCGATGCCTGATCTTTCAGATGCACTCTGCCGCCTTTGGAACGGTAAACGCGGTCCGCTACTGTGACCGCATCCGCTCCGCTGATCCGGATAATCCCGATTCCAGCGCTCGATACTGCCGTCGAGATCGCCGCTATTGTATCATTTTCCATGTTGTATACCATGTTTTTCTCTCCAATTCAATCAAAGCGGATATTCACAATCCGCTTCGCTCCTTGCAGGATTCATAAGGGTTCCAGCCCATAAGGAATCCTCCCCTGCTTATTGCTCTGCGCAACCTCTCAGGGGCTTGCGTGACTCGGTAAAAAAAGAGTGCTGCACAATCTCCTCAATTATGCAACACTCTCTCTTACATTGTCAACTTATAATGCTTACTCCTGTGGTGCTTCCGCCTGGGTTTCTGCCGGAGCTGTTTCCTGCGGCTGCGGGAATGCTTCGTGCTCTCTTCTTGTGCGGTAGCTGCCCTCCGGACGCGGTCTTCTCTGACGATATCCGCTGCGCTCCTGTGGTCTTCCCTCACTGCGGCCTTTCTTCGGCGTTACAACAACGCGTCGGTTCGGCTCGTCGCCCTCAGAATGAGTCGTAACATACGGATCATTCTGAAGTGCAGAATGGATGATCCGTCTCTCATACGGATTCATCGGCTCTAAGGAAACCGGACGTCTTGTCCGTTTTACCTTGTAAGCGATATTCTTCGCGAGAGTCTCCAGTGTTTCTTTTCTTCTCTCTCTGTAATTTTCGGTATCCAGCTTGACTCTTAAGTAGTCCTCAGATTCCTTATTTACAACAAGGCTTACAAGATACTGAAGGGAATCGAGTGTCTGTCCTCTCTTGCCGATGAGAAGTCCCATCTCCTCGCCAGTCAGATTGACATCCATCTCCTTTTCCTCTTCATTCATTTTCACTTCCACATCAACAGCAAGGCCCATTGCATCGAAAACGGAATTCAGGAAATCTACGGCCTTATCGTCAACGGTCTCGATCTTCTTCGCGCGGATCACTGCCGGCTTGGAACCAAAGAGTCCGCCAAGAACTCCGGCACTTCCTTTTTCCACGACCTCGTACTGAATCCGATCACTGCTCACACCGAGCTGCAGGGATGCCTGTGTGATTGCATCTTCCACAGTTTTCGCAGTCACTGTAATCATTTCCATAACAGAACCCCCTTATTATTTTCGCTTGTCATGTGCCTCATTGTACTTCTGAACCATCGCTGCCTTGGAAGCGAGACTTCCCGGTTTCGCGTTGGTATTGTAGTACTTGCTGGACTCCTCGATCTGTTTCGCGATCTTTTCCTTCTTAACTTCCTCAGCTACTTTCTCTTTCTCCTCCTCAGCCTTGATCGCCTTTAAGGATGCGGTAGCGTTCTGAGTTACCTTAGCCGGCGGAAGTCCCTGTTTTGCACGTTTCTTATTTACCTTTTCCAGGTTCTTTGCGATCATATCGTCGATGTTTACCTTATCCATGTACGCGTTAACGATGAGCTGCTGGATAATTGTAACAACGCTGGTCGCGATCCAGTAGATACCAAGACCTGCCGGCATCGTGATACAGATGAACGCGGAGAATAACGGCATTGTCGTTGTCATAGTCTTCATGGACTGGGCCATCGGATTCTCTGCATCTGCGGATGTGGACGGCTGATTTCCGCTCATGAGCTTTGTGCTGAACCACTGGGATACTGCCGCTAGAACCGGGATGATCCATGCAAAGGACGGTACCCAGCCCGGCGCCTCTGCCATATTTAAACCGAGGAACGTGTTCATTCTCTCGACAACAGCAGCATTCTGGCCGATCACATCAGAGATTGCCGGGAACAGTGCCTGAAGCTCTCCCCACTGGGATGTGGAGAATTTATAGAGCATGTCTACAAGACGATTTGCATTTGTGAAATCAAACTTATCTAATTTTCCGCCGCAGGCGGTTGCGATATTTGTGATTTCCTGTAACTTCTGAGCATAGTCAGCCTGTCCCATTAACGGGGTTACAACGTTGTCGAAATAAACGCGGACAGACGGAACGTATGCCGGGATATTGTAGATGACACGGTACAGTGCAAGAAGGATCGGCATCTGGATCAGCAGCGGAAGGCATCCGCCTGTCATGCTTGTACCGTACTTCTCGTAAACAGCCTGAATCTCCACGTTCTGACGCTGCATGGACTCCTGATCTGACTTTCCTTTATACTTCTTCTGGATTGCCTGGATCTCCGGATTCATGACAGACATGAGTTTTGTGGTTTTCTGCTGTTTGATCGTGAGCGGTATCATCAGTGTTTTCATTACGATCGTAAACAGAATAATGCACAGACCTACGTTGAACACGCCGAAGCTGCTCGTAAATCTGAAGAGGATGTCCATGACATAGCCAAGGACAGTCGCGATCGGTCCCAGAATGGAACCAGCCTTCGTCAAAACCATATCTTACCTCCTGGGTTTTTTACGGGACTGGATCATAACCGCCTTTTGCAAACGGGTGACATCTCAAAATCCGCCTGCACGCAAGATAAGTACCTTTTATAGCGCCGTATTTTCTGATTGCTTCCATGGCGTACTGGGAGCAGGTAGGCGTATAAATACAGTGAGGGCCGATACAGGGAGAGATAAACTTCCTGTAAATCTTAATCAGACCAATCAGAACCCATTTCATAAACCACTCACTTCGATTCTTTTAAAATGTTATGAAGCCCGCATAAGTGCAGAAAAGCACTCTCAATCTTGTCGAAATTTTTGTCTTTTGCCGCAGCACGTGCGACAACAATGATGTCTTTTCCTTCTTCTAATATGTCCTTATTTAACCGGAAGCTTTCACGGACAAGTCTCGCGAACCGATGCCTTACAACGCTGTTTCCGACCTTTTTGCTGGCGGAAATTCCGATTCTCGTGTCCTCCCGTCCCGAATCCATCACGTACATGACCAGATATTTGTTTGCGTAGGACTTCCCCCCCCGGTAAACCGTCTGGAAATCCTGATTTTTCTTTAACGAATTGAACCTTTTCATTCAATACCTCTGCAAAACTAAGTCGATAAAGCCATAAAAATCCCGCATAACAAAAAAGAGCATCCAAAAGTTTTCCTAAACTTCCGGATACTCTCTTGGTTCATTAAGCAGATAATCTAGTTCTACCTTTTGCTCTTCTGGCAGCTAAAACTTTTCTACCGCCTGCTGTTGCCATTCTCGCTCTGAAACCATGAACTCTTTTTCTCTGAGTGTTCTTCGGCTGAAATGTCATCTTCATAAACCCGGCACCTCCTCTTACTCTAAATTCAAGTACCTTCTCATGTACATATAAACTAAGACATATTGAAGCATCGTATCGATTATATAAAAATTGCCGCCCTTCGTCAAGACTAAATTTCAAAAAAATCCTTAAAATATGGGGATTTCTCCCATATGATTTTTCCTTTTTTCCGCCCTATATCCACATTCTGCTTTTGCATGGAACGTTACTTTTCGCTCTTTCAGTAATAAAAAAGGGGAACAGCTTTTCACTATCCCCCATAAAATGTATGTATTGATTTTATGTCACTATATTTAGTATCTCTTCATTATATTATAGAAACTGCAGCGTTATTATTTTCCGCTGCTCTCATTTTTTATATCTGATCTTCTTCCGGAAGCTGCCACACCACGCTTCTGAAAGGTATTCCTATATAACCGGCTCTTTCCGATCAGCCGTTATCTTTCATGATTTTAAACAGAACCTTCGTGATGGCCGTCGTAAGGATTCCTGCGACGATCGCCTCCGGAATACCGAATCCCAGGATGATTCCCAGGATCACATCGTAGATGTGCTCCACTGCCTTGTTGGACGCAGCCGCGTAGCTCTGTCCGAAGAAGATATAGATTCCGTTCATGACAAGTAGTGTGTTTGTCATAGCTCCTGCGATACCAGCCACCCAGAGGGCAACGGTCTGGCTGCCTTTGATTCCGTGAGCTGCTTTCATGATCAGCTTATATACAAAATAAGCAACGATGCCGATGCATACACGCGGCACGATGGCGATCACGGCGCTCCACATGTTTCCGCTGTATCCGCCGATCGTAACAAACGGGCTGAATACGAAGGAGGTCACTCCCGGGGCAATGGTCGCTTTTACAAGGCTGGTCACACCAAATACCAGTCCTAAGTAAGCGCCGTACTTCGGTCCAAGGATGATCGCTCCGATGATGACCGGGACGTGGATGATCGTTGCGTTCATAAAGCCTAACGGAATGTAACCGAGAAACGGTACGACCGACATGGCGATGATGATCGCGGTGAAAATCCCGGCGAGGGACATGTCCAGAACTTTCTTTTCAATTTTCATTTTTCTTTTTCCTCCTGCTACTGCTCTCTTGCGAGATACAATGCAATATAGTCACGTCTTGCATTATAGCGTGTCAGCGTGATGCCGTCAAATTCTTTCTCTAAAATTTTCCATTTATTTTTACTTTTCAATTTTACTTCCTACAATATAATTCCTGTTGCCGCCTTCTTTCTCCCGATCTCACCCTTTTTTTCTCTCCTGCTGCCTTAATTTTTTTCGATTTTTCATTTTTCCCTCATATACGCCCTCTCCAACGTCCAGTCCTCTAAAATCGTTCTTTCTTTCCCTTCTGATTTCGGTGTCTTTCTTCCACGGACACAATTTATTGTATTTTTTCTGTCCGTTCCTGGCGTACATCTTGTTATGTGGCTATTCACATGTTTTCCACTCATAATTATCAACTTATCCCCAAATCGTGGATAAGTTGTGGATAAGTCACTGGAAAAGTTGTGGATTTTCACATTTGACATTGAAAATTATTCCGTTTTACGCTAGAATAAATTCAGAGTGGGTTTATATGCTTTTGTGGACAGGTTTCCGCCTTTTCCACAACTATGCACATCGTTATACACATGTTTAGGAGTATGAATATGCTGGAAGAAATCAAAGAGAAATGGGACGAGATCCTCTTAAATATAAAGGAAGAACACGATATTTCAGAGGTGTCCTACCGCACATGGCTGCTGCCGCTAATCCCGGATTCTGTGGATAAAGATATCCTCACGATCCTGGTGCCTGATTCCGCGTTTATCAGCTATGTGAAAAAGAAATATGAATTCCTGTTGAAAATTACGATCGAAGAAATTACAGGATTTCAGTGCGAACTCGATTTCAAGTTAAAATCTGACGTGAAGGAACCGGAAAAAGAGAACCGTCTGATCAATGTAACCAACAATACGGTCAGTCAGCTTGCTCTCCAAAACGCGAACTTAAATCCGCGTTACACCTTCGATACCTTTGTCGTCGGAAAAAACAACAACCTTGCCCATGCCGCATCCCTTGCAGTTGCGGAATCCCCGGGCGAAATTTATAATCCGTTATTTATTTATGGAGGCGTGGGACTCGGAAAGACGCACTTAATGCATTCCGTCGCCCACTTCATCCTGAAAAATAACCCGAGCGCAAAGATTCTGTACGTGACATCCGAGAAATTTACAAACGAACTGATCGACGCGATCCGAAACAAAAACAACGTTTCCACCACGGAATTCCGTGAAAAATACAGAAACAATGACGTGCTTCTGATCGACGATATTCAGTTTATTATCGGAAAAGAAAGTACCCAGGAGGAATTTTTCCATACATTCAATGCCCTCTACGAGGCAAAAAAGCAGATCATTATTTCCTCCGACCGTCCTCCAAGAGAAATTGAAACTCTGGAAGACCGTCTCCGTTCCCGTTTCGAATGGGGACTCACCGTAGATATCCAGCCGCCGGATTATGAAACCCGGATGGCGATTCTCCGGAAAAAGGAAGAACTTGAAGGATACAACATCGATAACGAGATCATCAAATATATCGCTACCAATGTAAAATCCAACATCCGTGAACTGGAAGGCGCCCTCACAAAAATCGTTGCTTCCAGCAAATTAAATAATAAGGAAATCAATCTTGAACTTGCAGAGGAAGCATTAAAAGATCTGATCTCCCCGAACGCTGCCCGCGAAGTGACTCCGCAGCTTATTATTAATGTAGTTTCTGAGCATTTCGGCATCACACCCCTTGATCTCATCGGCCAGAAACGAAGTAAAGAACTCGTATTCCCACGCCAGATCGTCATGTATCTCTG
>OGPP01002654.1_pt1 | contig 10175 bp, 9 predicted proteins | sample 1553021 | NCBI WGS metagenome assembly OGPP01 (sample SAMEA2580217, study PRJEB22360) | human gut metagenome | biome: human gut; feature: human-associated habitat; material: faeces | place: Denmark | collected 2008/2010
CGGGACGCGTCAGGCCTCGCGCTCGCTCGAGCTGCTGCGTCTTCGCGTCGATCCCATGCACGAGCGCTATTCTGCCCTGTTGGAGCGCGCCTCGGACTGGGCTGCGCGCCTGCGCGATCAGGCAACGCTTGAGGAGGCGGACTCGGCTTCGCTTAAGAAGACCATCGAGGACGCTAAGACCGAGGTCGCCCGCGCCAAAGAGAGGGTCGATGCTGCCGCCACGACGCAAAATGAATTTAAGGTGGCGCGCGGCAAGCTCGAGGTGCAGGTCGAGGCTGCCATCAAGGCCATCACCGCTGACGGTACCACGGTGCTCGAGGAAGCGCTCATGCTGCCGGCGCCCACCGATCGCGACGCCGCCGAGCGCGAGCTTAACCAACTCGTGCGCCAGATCAACAACTTGGGCCCTGTGAACCAAGTCGCCATGGAGGAGTACGAGCAGCTCAAGCGCCGTGCCGATTACATCGAGGAGCAGCTGGCCGATCTGGAGAGCGCGCGCAAGGCGCTCACCAAGATCACCGTGGCGATCGACCGCAAGATGCGCAAGGCGTTCCTAGTGACGTTTGAGAAGGTCGATGCGAACTTCCGCGAGATCTTCGCCATGCTCTTCCCGGGCGGTCAGGCTCACCTTGAGATGACCGACCCCGAGCATCCGGCCGAGACGGGTATTGAGGTTGTGGCGCAGCCGCGCGGCAAGCGCATCACCAAGATGATGCTCATGTCGGGTGGCGAGAAGAGCCTGACGGCGCTCGCTCTGCTCTTTGCCGTATACCGTACGCGCACGGTGCCGTTCTATGTGCTGGACGAGGTCGAGGCGGCGCTCGACGACGCCAACCTGTCCAAGCTCATCGGCGCCCTCGATGTGCTGCGTTCCGATACGCAGCTCTTGGTAATCTCGCATCAGCGCCGTACTATGGAGGATGCTGCCGTTCTCTACGGCGTCTCGATGCAAGCCGACGGCGTCAGTCGCGTCGTCTCGCAAAAACTCGATCGCGAAACCGGAAAGGTCGTGAATGCATAATGGGATTCTTTGACGCACTCTCGCGCGGACTTGAGCGCAGCCGCGAGGCCCTTAACGAGGTTTTCTACTTTGGCGGTGAGGTCGACGAGGATTTTTGGGAGGACCTTGAGGATACCCTCGTTATGGGTGACATGGGTGCCGAGGTCGCCATTCAAGTCTCCGATGACCTGCGTGACGCCGCTGCCAAGAAGAACCTCAAGACCGCCCCGCAGCTTCGCCGCGCCCTGGCCGAGCAGCTCGAGGGCCATTTTGTGCCTGTTGACCGCGACCCGTTTTCTGATACGCCCAGCTGCGTGCTGTTTGTCGGTATCAACGGTGCCGGTAAGACCACCACGGTCGGCAAGATTGCGAGCGCCATGGCTTCCCGCGGCAAGAACGGGGTGATCGGTTCGGCCGACCCCTTCCGCGCCGCCGCCATCGAGCAGCTCGATGTTTGGGGGCAGCGTGCCGGCGTACCCGTCATTAAGCGTGACCGCGGCTCCGATCCGGCGAGTGTGTGCTATGACGTGCTCGACGAGGCCGATAAGCGCGGCAGTGACCTGGTGCTCATCGATACCGCCGGTCGTCTGCACACGAGTCCCGAGCTCATGCGCGAGCTTGCCAAGGTGGTCAATGTGACCCGTAAGCGCGCCGCCAATATGGCCGCCGGTCCCATGCCGGTCTCGGTCGTGCTTGTGATAGATGCCGCCACTGGTCAGAATGGTCTGAACCAGGCGCTCGAGTTTAACGAGGCGCTGGGCCTGGACGGTATTATCATGACTAAGCTCGACGGCACGGCTAAGGGCGGTATCGCCATGGCCGTGGCCGAGAAGCTCAAGCTCCCGATCCTGCGCATCGGCGTGGGCGAGCAGGTCGATGACCTGCAGGAGTTTAACGCCAAAGATTTCTGCCGCGCCCTGGTGGGCGAGTCCAACTAAGGAGTGACTAGTGTTTGATTCCCTGAGTGATCGCCTCAACGACACATTTGACCGCCTGCGCGGCAAGGGTAAGCTGACCGAGGCCGATATTACTTCGGCCATGCGCGATATTCGTATGGCGCTACTCGAGGCCGACGTTAACTTTATGGTCGTCAAGGAGTTCGTTGCCAAGACCAAGGAGCGCTGCATGACCGCCGAGGTCATGGAGTCGCTGTCGCCGGCGCAAAACGTCGTCAAGATCGTGCTCGACGAGCTCACCGAGATGCTCGGCTCAACCGAGAGCAAACTCGTCTTTAGCAACCGCATTCCCAATGTCATCATGCTCGTGGGCTTGCAGGGCTCCGGTAAGACCACGGCGGCCGTAAAGCTGGCCTACCTGCTCAAGAAGCAGGGCCGCTCGCCGCTGCTCGCCGCGTGCGACGTCTACCGTCCCGCCGCTGCCGACCAGCTGGCCACGCTCGGTGGCGAGATCGGCGTGCCGGTCTTCCGCGGTGACGGAGCGCACCCGGTCGATATTGCCAAGGGCGCCATCCAAGAGGCCGTCGATCACCTGCGTGACGTGGTCATCGTCGATACCGCCGGTCGTCTTCAGATCGACGAGCAGATGATGCAGGAGGCCGTCGACATCAAGAAGGCCGTCAAGCCCGACCAGGTGCTGATGGTCGTCGACGCCATGACCGGCCAGGACATCGTCAACGTCGTCTCGACCTTCGCCGATCGCACCGACTTTGACGGTGTGATCATCTCCAAGCTCGACGGCGATGCCCGTGGCGGCGGCGCACTTTCGGTGCGTCAGGTGACCGGTAAGCCCATCAAGTTTGTGAGCATGGGCGAGAAACCCGATTCGCTTGAGCCGTTCTATCCCGATCGCATGGCCAAGCGCATTCTGGGCATGGGCGATGTTGTCGGCATTATCGAGAAGGCCCAGGAGGCAGCCGGTCATGCGATGCAGAGCAGCTTGAGGCTGCCGAGCGTATGCTGCGCGAGGGCTTCACCATGAACGATATGCTCGACCAGATGAAAGCCGTCAAAAAGATGGGCGGCATGAAGGGTATCCTGGGCATGCTTCCCGGTGGCCAGCGCGCGCTCAACCAGATGGGCGGCAACCTGGACGAGGGCATCTTCGATAAGAACGAGGCCATCATCATGTCGATGACCAAGGAGGAGCGCCTGCGTCCCTCCATCATCAACGGCCAGCGCCGCGCGCGTATTGCCAAGGGCGCCGGCGTAACCCCCACCGAGGTCAACAGCCTTATGAAGCAGTGGGGCGAGATGAATAAGATGATGGGCCGCATGCGCACGATGGCCAATCAGGCGCAGGCCGGCGGCAAAAAGGGTAAAAAGGGTAAGAAGGGCAAAAAGATGCGCATGCCCAATATCCCCGGCCTGGACGCTATGGGTCTGGGCGGCATGGGCGGCCTGGGTACGGGCGGTCCCAAGTCCGATATGGAGCTGCTGCGCCAGATGGATCCGAAGGAGCAGGAACGGATTCTGAAGGAGGTGCTGAAAGAATTTCTGAATTCGTGAGTATGCTTTCTGGAAAAGTGTATACAGTACTCTGTTGAATATACAATTTCAGAAGGATTAAAAGTTTTATTATAGAAGAGTAAGGCAACGCGTCTTACTCTTTTATAGCTCCGGCGGCCATGCCAGTGGTTAATTGTTTGCTGAAAATAAAGCAGATTAATAAAATGGGGAGCAGTACAAGTGAAATAGCGGAAAAGGTGCTGCCCCAGTCAGTGGCACCTTTTTCACCGACAAAGTCATAAAGCCCAACCGGTACCGTTTTCAGTGCTTTATCACTGATAAAAGTATTGGCAAAAATGAATTCGTTCCATGTAAAAACTGCGTTCATTGTGACGATTGTGCAGATTGTGTTTTTGGACATTGGAAGAATGATCCGAAGAAAGCTTTTTGTAATTGAGGCTCCGTCAATGACAGAAGCTTCCAGTAGTTCATTTGGAATAAAACGATAAAATGCAGTAAACAGATAGATCGACATAGGAAGATTAAATCCAATCTGAGGAAGAATCAAAGAAAAATGAGTATTTAAAAGCCCGGTTTGGCGGTAGATCTGAAACAGAGGAATCAGAGTAACATGAATTGGGATAGTAATACCAGCCATAAAAAAGCCAAGAACCAGACCCTGCCCGTGAAAACGCAGTTTCTGCAGTGCAAAACCACTGGTTGAAGCAAGAATGATCAGAAGGAAAATGGTCAGAAACGTGACAATAATACTGTTGCGGAAATATAGAGGCAGTTGGGATTCTGAAAGAACATGAATGTAATTATCAAAATTCAGTGACTGTGGAAGGGCAACAGAACTTGACCAGCGGATTTCGTCCTGGGTTTTAAAACTGGTCAGAAATGTCCAGATAATGGGATATGCTTCGATGACAAGAATCACACTGGCAAGAATGTAGAGCAGACAAAGGTGGTATTTTTGTTTTTTCATAGTTAAGCGAACTCCTTTCTGAAAAACTGATTTTGGATAGAAGGCTGACAGGTCAGTCCTGATGACGTTTCAGGATAAATTGAAGAACAGAGACAAAAACAATACATTCAATTGCTATTACAACGGCAATTGCACTTCCGTAGCCGTATTTCGCGCTGCTGAATGCTGTTTTATACATATAAGTGGCGACAAGTTCAGTTGCATTTCCAGGTCCTCCGTATGTAGTGATATATGGGATATCAAAAGCTTTCAGTAAGCCGTTGACTGCCATAATCAAGGCTGCAGCGAGTACATTCTTCAGGTAGGGAATTTTAATATACCAAAACATACGAAATCCGGTTGCACCATCAAGCTTGGCAGATTCAATGACAGAGGTCGGGATGGAAAGCAGCCCGGCATAGATGATTACGAGATAAATTCCCATGTTTTTATAGCATTCAATTAACGCAACACTTCCGAGAGCGGTATCAATATTTCCAAGCCAGACCCTCTGCAGATCGCCAAGGCCGATTGTCTGAAGAAGGAGATTGAACAATCCAGGTGGGTCAAGCGAATAAAAATTCTTGAATGCCTGGCAGACTGCGACGCCGGAAAGAATTGCCGGAGCAAAATAAATGGTTTTAAAAAATGAATTGCCATGTGGCAGATGGGAAAGCAGCAATGCCAGAAGAAGTGCAATGCCTAACTGTCCACATAAGTTAATCAGAAGATAAATTAGATTGTTTGAAAAGGCATTCGAAAAATGCCGATCTTTTAAAATAGCTTTAAAATTATCAAGTCCGACAAATTTCATTTCTCCAATTCCGTTCCAGTTATAGAGGCTGTAATAACCAGACCATAGAATAGGAATAACAACAGTAGCAGTAAAAATGATGAGTGATGGCAGTAAAAAAAGCAAAATTGTTTTTTTATTGCGAAGCATTCGATCCATAAAAATCCCCCTTTTCTTTTCATTTGGTAATTATTAGTATAATAAGAGGTGGAAAATAAAGAAATTTGAAAAAATTTACATAATGTTAGAAAAATTAAGAAAAATAAAAATAAAAAAGAGAACAAAATATTTTGCGAAAAACAATAAAATTATATAAAAAAATACAAAAATAACTGAATTTACTTTTTATAGTCATCTGCTTATACTGGTGACATCTAAAGGAGCTCCCGGATAATACAAAACAAAATGAAAAATACAGAAAGGCAAAGGAGGAACTAAGATGAAGAAAAGCATAAGAAAATGGATGGCTTTGGCACTGAGTGCAGCGTGTGCATTAGGTCTTGGAAGTGGAATTACTGGATTTGCGCAGGAAACAGAAACAGAGCAGATACAGGAGCATCCGGCTAAAGATGTAACGTATCTGACCGTATTTACTCCACAGCAGTCCTGCTATATGAATATGGAAGATATTGTGAAAAAATATCAGGAGGAAGTGAATCCGAATTTCAATGTAGACTTTCAGTATGTTCCAGATCGTGCGGCGTATCTGCAGAAATTAAAGATCCTTGTTTCAAGTAATGAAGTTCCGGATATGTGGAATATTGACACGGATCCTTATGCGATTTCATTACTGGAAAAAGGATACGTACAAGAACTGACACCGACGATTGAAAAGTATGGATTACAGGATGTGTTTCAGGAAGCTCCGCTTGCATGGGGGCGAACAAGGGACGGTGCACAGATTGGTATTCCGAATGACTTTCAGATTGAAGTATTCTGGTATAATACAGAACTTTTTGAGAAGGCAGGGGTAGAACCACCGGAAAATTGGGATGAGTTCATGGACGTGTGTGCAAAACTGAAAGAAAGTGGAACCGTTCCAATTGCAACATCTGGATTGGAGGCACCAGTATTGCTTCGCCTTCCACTTTTGTATATGTATCGATACGGTGGAAATGATTTTCTTCTGGATCTTGCGAGGGGAAAACAGAAAATGAACAGTGAGGTTGGATTAAAGGCTGCACAGTTTCTGGCGGATCTTGGTACAAAGGGCTATTTCCAGGAGAGCTTCGCAAGTGATGACTACACCACAAGCCGGGACTACTTCCTTTCTGGAAAAGCAGCAATGTACTTTATCGGGACTGGAGATTTTGCAAAATTTGTGTCGGACGATCTGAGTGAAGATGTTAAAGGAAAAATTGACTATTTTAAGATTCCAAAAGTAAATGAGGGTGAGACACAGGTCGGAAATCTCGATTTCATTTCAAACTCCTCAACGCCGATTGGTTTTTCAGCAGCTTCTTTTGATGAAGAAATGGAAAGCTTTATTAACTTCTATGCGCACAACATTGGTGAAGTATGCGAAGGAAGATCTTTCCCTTGCGTAAAAGATGGTAAGGCACCGTCAGATGATCCACTTGCAGAGAAGCTTTCAGAAGATATGGCTCAAGCGGACGGAGTAATTAATCTCCCAGATCTTGAGTTAGATCCAACTACAAATGAATTGTTTGGAAGTGAGGCAGTTTCCCTTTGCCTTGGTGCAATCACACCGGAAGAATTTGCAGAGGAGATTGATGCATCGATTGAGGCAAATGCAGCCGATTATTTTGGCACGAATGAATAAGAAAGTAAAATACCGGTTCTGTTATGAGCCAGAGGATGGCTGGGTAGGCGATGTGATCCCGTGTTCGGACGGGAAAGAACTTTTCCTTTACTATTTGAAAGAAAAGAGAATTGACGGAATTCCGGCAAACCGAACAACGTGGAACCTTCTTATAGGCACATCGCCTGTGGGGCTGGAAGAATATGGTATCGCTCTGCCGACCGGAGGAGAACAGGATGTGGACAGGAGCTGCTATACAGGATCAATTGTGTATGCGGGAGATGGAATCTGGCATATGTATTATACAGCGCAGAATTCTGCAGACCCAAGATACTGGAAAAACGGGCGACCAATACAGTGTATTACACATGCGGAGAGCATAGATCGGAAGCGTTGGAAAAAAGATCCCAAATTTTTACTTAGGGCACCAGAAGGATTTAATCCATGCGAATGGAGAGATCCATATGTTTATCGGAGCAGAGAGGAAGAAATCTGGAGAATGTTGGTTTCGGCACGTCCAATTTATGGATTGCTGCGAAGAGCCGGGTGTATCTACAGCCTGCGTTCGACAGATTTGAAAAGCTGGGAATGGGAAGGTGTCTTTTACGCACCGAATACCTATGAAATGCTGGAGTGTCCGGAATGCTTTCAGATGGGAGACAGGTGGTATCTTATTTTTTCCACTTTTTCTGAAAAATATGTAACCCATTATCGGATTGGTCAGTCGCCAACAGGTCCTTGGAAAATTCCAGGGAATGATACATTTGACGGGAGAGCGTTTTATGCAGGGAAAACAGCAGAACTTCAGGGAAAAAGAATGCTGTTTGGATGGATTCCAACCAGGAATGAAAACAGTGACTTTGGAAAATGGGAGTGGGCGGGAAGCCTTGGAGTCCATGAACTGTATCAGGAAGAAGATGGAACGCTTTCTGTACGAATGCCGGAAGCAATCGGAGCAGAGTGTAAAAAAACGATGTCTGTTATGCGTAAATCAATGATTGGACGTTACCTTTGGAGTAAAGACAATCTGCAGATTCAGGCGGAAGATCAGTACAGCGAAATTTTTTTTGAAAAACTGCCGCATTGCGGGTTAGTACAGGGAAAACTTTCCTTTTCTGAGAATACAAGAGCTTTTGGAATTCATCTTCATGCGGACACAAGCCTTGCCAGAGGATATTTTTACAGAATGGAACCACAGTATCAGAGAGTTGTATTCGACCAATGGCCAAGAAGTCAGTGGGAAGAGCCTGTTATTCCCAATTATTTTGAAAATGACCGCCCATTTGATGCAGGCCTGGAGAGACCGGTACAGTTAAAGGCGGGGATTCCGGTAGAACTGGAACTGTTTATAGATGGGGATATTTGTATCCTTTATCTGGATAAAAAAGTGGCATTGACAGCAAGATGCAGTCATTATGACCGACCTCTTTTTGGAATTTTTGCAGAGGGAGGAAGCGTGACAGTAATGAATCTGAAGTGTCAGACAGTCGATCAGAAGGAAAAAGAGAATTGATAAAAATAAGACAGGGCTACTGTCACGGAAATACCGGAGCTTATGGCTGGCTCCGGTATTCTGCGGCGGTAGTACCTGTTTTCTTTTTAAAGACCTGACAAAAATAACGCTGATCCTGATACCCACATTCCTGGGCAACTTCAAAAATTTTCAGATGAGTTGTTTTTAAGAGCAGCTTTGCTTTTTGGATGCGTTCGTTTGTGATATAGTCAAAAAGAGTGACACCTGTTGCTTTGTGAAAAGCATGGCTCAGGTAAGCCGGGTGCATGTTGACAGATGCTGCTACTGCATTGAGAGTAATGGGTTCTTTCAAATGATTTTTTACGTAGGACTGACAGGAAAGAATTACCCTCTGCTGGTAGCCGGCATTTCTGTTCTGGAGAAGCTGGTGAATTTGTGAACAGAAATCCAGAAGGTGGTTCTGCATGGATTTCAGAGTAGCTAGGTCTGATACATGTGGGAAGAAGTCACGATCAAACAATTCATCGGAAGCAATATCAGGAAAGTCCTTCTGCGTATCGCATTTAATGCTGTAGTAAAGCTCGAGACAAAACCCTTGAAGCCGTTGTGGTGTATATCCTTCGGCAATTGCCTGAGTAAATGCGTCATTGATTAGCTCTTTGGTCTGCTTTTCTGAGTCGGCATAAAGTAACTGATGTGTGATAGAGGCGATTCGATTTCTGTAGCTTTTTTTCTTGTCTTCTTGCAAACGAGCATAATGAGTTTGCTCTGAAAAGAAATCGCGCATTTCGGTAAGGTCGACAGCTTCCAGATAAGCCTCGGAGATTTTAGTACTGCTGTTCTGGATGGAACTGATGGTCCAGAAACACTTGGAAGGAAAATCATCGGAAATAGGTGCTAACTGCCGTGCAATATAGTCAGATTCATCTTTGGCATGTGTTGCACTTGCTGCGGCACAAAAAATAATGAATTCTCGGTGATTTTTCAAAATCGTAAAATCAGAAGGACGATTATCAAGCTGTGAAAAAAAATCAGAAAGACGGTCAGAAAGGGAAGCAGTCTTTTTTTGTGGGATATGGATGACCGTCACAAAAAAGTTCTTGGCGGAAGGGAACGGGCTGTGAACAGGAACGCTTCCGTCGAGCACAGCTTCTACCCATTCCCTGCATGCTTCCTGGTGGGGGGGGTGGTGAACGTCGCAGCTGCTCTAAAGCTTGCTGGGCTTTTTGGATAGAACACTCGATTTCGGAAATATTGACCGGTTTGATTAGATAATCAACAGCTTGTAGCTGCAACGCTTTTTTTGCGTATTCAAATTCGGTATATCCACTAAAGATGATAAAAGCACAGTGATATATTTCAAGGACACGCTCCATTACTTCTAACCCGGTTTTTTTTGGCATTTGAATGTCGATCATAACAACATCTGGGCGCAGTCTGAGAATTTTTTCTAATGCATCTTCCCCGTCCTGAGAGTATCCTATAACCTCACTGTTCAGGTCTTCCCAGCGGATGCTGCGAAGAAGACCAGTAATGACTTTGAATTCGTCATCAGCCAGAAAAATTTTATACAAAGTTAAACACCTTCCTTTATGCTTAATTGGGTCAGACGGAGGGTAATTCGGCAACCCTTGGTAAAACCCATATCAAAAGAAAGACCACAGTCTGCTCCGTAGCAAAGCTGGATTCGTTCTCGAATATTTTTCAGGGCGTATCCGTTTTCTATGGCTTTTTCTGGAGAACAGGATAATCCGACACCGTCGTCTTCAACAGA
>OGPP01002655.1_pt1 | contig 10174 bp, 5 predicted proteins | sample 1553021 | NCBI WGS metagenome assembly OGPP01 (sample SAMEA2580217, study PRJEB22360) | human gut metagenome | biome: human gut; feature: human-associated habitat; material: faeces | place: Denmark | collected 2008/2010
GTTGTTGTCCAGTTTATCAAAGTAATAATAGAAATACCTGTACCTGCGGTCTATGGTGTAGTTTTTGTCTGTATACTGCTTTACAACAGCCTTTATGCCGGTAAGTGGCTGATATTTCTCCGGCTGAACCAGCCAGTATGCGTTCTCCAGAACAAAATATCTGTTTCTGAACTCGCTGCCGAAGTGCATTTTTCTTCTCAGAACGCAGACTTCCGGTATGGACTTTCCTCCGAGTCTGGTGTCGGTGTCCTCAGCCTCCAGCCGCTCACGGATCCAGCTTATTATAACATCATCAATTCCACGGAAAACGCAGCAACTGACAAGAGAATCGACAGGCATTTTCCGGAGCTGGTCTGCCGCTCCGAGAGAATTAAAAGCCTGCGCTGAGAGGTCGCCATAATTATCGGAATAGAGAATATTGTTCATCAGATTATCCAGGAACGTGATAATATTGCCCGCCTTGAATGAAATGAACGGCTCCCATGCTTTCGGCATTTCAGCGGAAATAGTCTTGGAAGCGTAGGTCGCAAAGAGGGTCATAATGAAACGATGTAATGTCGGATCTGCGTCAACATATCCGAACTGTTCCTCAACCATCTGCCAGAACGACCGCAGCAGGCCGTACCTTGCAAACTCGGCAAGGTACTTATTATCCTCCGGTTTGTCATCTGTCAGAACACAGCGGACAACTTCTTCAAAAGAAACCGATTTATTCCTGCAAAGAATGCTCATAAGGGCAACCTCTATCGTTGCCTTGTTGAAATGGTCGATTTCAAGCTCATAGAACTTCTGCGTTCTGGTTTTCTCTCCGAAGAACTTGATGTAATGCTCGATAACGGGCTTGAATCGCTCATCTATACCGAGGTCGGACGCCACGACCGACGCCTTATCAGTGTGGAACTCCTTCGAGTAAAAGATCATATCCGCAAGGTGGTTCTCCTGCACCGGCGGTTTTGCGTACGGTGCATAAATGAGGTAATTCGTCTGCGTATCTTCGCACTCCAGAAAGTATTTCATGCGAAGCTGCTCATGCAGCTCCAGGTGGAGTATCTTCGCATTATTCAGCTCCAGAGCGTCTATGTCATCGACAAACTCCGCTTTTGCGTCAAACCAGAAAATGAGCCTGCGTTCATCTCCGGCGAACTCTTCGTTCAGTTTGTCGGAAATTTGTTTCAGGTTAAGTACTGCCATGAGATATCTCCTCAGATTTTAGTAAGCACTTCGATCTTCTTCCCGTCATCGCCGGTCTGAACCTTTTCATAGTTCACCTTAACGCCGTCGTCAAGGTCGATGTCTATGCGGGAAAGTGCCAGGTGCGCTATTTTTTCATCGAAGTCATGAGTTTCCTTGAGCTGCTTTGTCAGCTTTTCTATGCGCTTCTGTGCAGCTGAAACCTCACGTCCGCTGCCTGTTTCTGCAACGTCCTGTGCCTGGCGTATCTCATTCTCGTAAATACGCTGGAGCTTGTGCAGGTACTCCACACGCACATTACCGGTGGTGTCAGCATTCCAGCGGTGCATATAAACAAGCGCCCTGAAGCCGTTCTGTTTGCCGCTGTCGAACATCCAGTAGATAGGACGTTTCTGATACATCTTGATGTGGTCTTTGATGAAATCGTTCAGGAAGTAGTTCCGAATCCTTTCACGGCTGGTGTTGCCCCTTGTTCCGAGTGCGTCAGCTATGAAAGTCAGGTTTTCTTCAAGGGTATCTGCGCCGTAAACCGTTCTGATGAAATCCACAAAACGGACTACGATATCGTCCCGGAAATATTCTTCATCGGTGACTGGTATGCAGTTATCCGGGTCGGGAATAAAGGTCTTGTATTTACTGCCGTCCCACTCGCCGCCCGCATACGCCAGCCCCTCAACGTCAAGGGAATACCGCCCGAACATACAGCCGACAGCATAGCTTACCAGCGACTTTATATCACGTGTGAGGTCGGCACGGCGCACGGTAACGTCCTTGTCCTCGACTTCGGGGGTCAGTTCGTCCTGTAATCCGTAGATGTCTATGAATATGCGGTTGAGTTCCTCTTCGTTGGATTTTAGCTGAGTGAAACGCTTTTCGCATTCGTCAGACCACTGCGCAAATGATTCGGAGATAAGGGGGACGGGTTTTAGAAGGGGGTGGGTTTTGAAGTCCCAGCTGGTTTCAAAGCTGTCCCAGTCAACTTGAGAAATGTCAATACACTTGTCAACAGTTGAATTGATGACATCTAGGCAAGAAATAACTAATGGTAAAGAACATATGTCTTTCACTTGAAAATTTAAAGTTGGGTTCAACGCTTTGGCAACCACCAAAAAAACTTTTGAATTTAATAATCCAAGAGCATAATTGTAAACTTCTCTTTCAACAATTATTGTTGAACCACCCTTATCAAACGTCGCACCTTCTGGCATAACTCTAAAACTTGGAATTGAGGAAGTAATTAATCCCCATGTAATTCCCTTTCTATACCAATAATCTTTGTTGATAATTTGAGAAGCATGATGTCCATCTCCATGCTGATAAATATAACGAGCAGTTGGAGTCCAGTTAACTATATCAAGCAAGTTACCCCACCACTTTCTAAATCCTCCTCCCTTTGCATAGAATATCCATTCATCTCTTCCACCTACTTTGACATTTGACAGTTCCCAAAATTTACGCACAAATCTATCATTGTTTCCAGTTACATTTTGACTTGGCGAAATAGAATATTTATATAATTTTTCATTTTTAAAAACGTCGGCAAATTTCTCACTCACCCAATAAGCCACAGGCATACCGGGTATTTTTGAGAAATTGTCACTGCTTACTTGTGCAAATCTATTTCCTGCGACAGGAAAAGATTTTGGTTTTGCATTTTCGATATCGGCAAGTTTTATCTGATTGTACGTCCCCTTATAACCCTTAACCGCACCTTTTCTGAAAACAGACACAGCAGTGCCGAAAGCAATACCCATAACCATGTTTTCCATGTGCATGAGTGTTGTCAATGTGTTTAGTGTAAGTAATTTTGTTCTCATTTCCTCAAAACTGGACAAGAACATCCATGACTGCATTGTTACCAAACTGGAATATCCATTTTGCTTTGTAAATTCAAGACATTTTATAATAAGAGCTGCAAACAAATCCGACTTTGCCTCGGAATAGCATCTCTTCACATATTCTGACAGCACACTATTCATACCAGACCCACCCATATACGGCGGATTAGTGCAAACCACGTCATACTTCTGCGAAAGCGCCTGCGCCTGATTCACCAGCGGCAGAATTTTCTCGCACGCAATGCGCTTGTTTTCCATCGCAATGAGGTTCAGCTCGTCGCTCTGTGCAATTACCCCTATACGCTCAATTAGCCCGCTGAAATCAACGGGCTGAACATTTATAATACTGCCGTACTCACGGGCGTTTGTAAGGTCATTTGAAATGGAGCGCAGGTCGGCTGCTATCTTGCTGTCGCCGTCCGCTATGTACTCTATGATTTCGGGAGTCAGCGCGCGGTTATCGTCAATAACGAACAGATTCGGCTTTATTCCGGAAGTCAGAATACGTCGGTTGTACTGCCTGGCTTTCATCATTACAGCGAAATATGCCAGCTGATACGCACGCCTGTCAATATCCAGACCCCAGAGATTCTTCTCCACGATAAGTTTCGCAGCGTCACGCTCGGAGTAACCCTGTGCAGAGTATATCTGCATGAGCACGTCAAAAGCGTACACTAGTATATGACCCGAGCCCATGCACGGGTCTATTATGCGGATATCCTCCGGAGATATCTCCCTGCACCCTGCACGAATTTCTTCAAGCTGCGCCTGAACCTGCGGCTCCTGTTCCGCTTCGTCAAGGTAGTACTCCCAGCACTGACGCAGATCATCGTCAGGGTGTCCCTCTATCCACAGTCTGCCGAGGGAGTTCTCGACCATGTAGCGGACTATCCAATGCGGCGTAAACAGCTGGGTCGCAGCCGGTATATTTTCCTTTGTGATTTTGACGTTCTTTTTGAGAGCTGCAAACACCTTGTCCTTCGGTTCAGTGTTGTAGTACTGGTACATCCAGCCGATTATCTCGACCTGACCCTCTTTCTCAATATTGAAATCGTCCTCGGAAATATCGTTCACCAGATGGAACACAACGCCGTCCTTGTCTGTATACGACAGGGAGAGCAGGAGTTCCGAGTAGTCATTCGTAGCCTCAAACAGCTCCGGCAGAATATCATGCAGGTGGTTGCACTCCCTGATGAACAGCATACGGAACAGTTCTTCCAGCCTGTTATTGTCACGGAGCTCATATATACGGCCGCTTTCCTCGCCTGTAAATTCAAGTCCTGCGTCAAATGGCGTGGTAACTATATCCGGCTCATGCTTGCCGGATTCAGAGGACAGCACTCGTATAGGCAGATAGCCGTTCACTTCCATGAAACGAATAGCTATCATACGGTTGAACCAGGTATAGGCGACTTCCTCGACGATGTACTCGAAAGCAACCTTGTAGTTGTCCAGCTCCTCCGCCTTTGCCCTTATCGCAGAAACAAGGGAGTTACGCTGCGAGATACGCTCTCCCTTTACCTCGGCGTAATCCTTTGTTCCGATATCGAACAGCTGCAAATCGCTCCTGGACTGCGGGAGCGGCTCGCCGATGCTGTTCTCATTTACGGCGAGCAGTCCTGCGCTGTATGTAATATCGGATATGAGCTTTTTTCTTGCCCATATTGCAAAATTTTTGAGTGCTGTCTTATTCATCCTGATCTCTCCTTAAAATTCTATTGTGATGATGGTGTCCTCTTCAAGGGTGTTCATCAGCTTGTTTTTTAAGTCGGCGAGGTACTTGTCCACGTCCGCTGCGCTTTCAAGCTGCCACGAGCTGGATGAATTGAGCGACTTTATGCTGACCGCCTTGCGCTTCTTCATTTTCGGCACTACCGGAGCGACAGGCTGTACAGGCGCTGCGCCCGCGTCGTCTTCGGGCTGAATCGGCGGAGTAATCTTAGCTGCCTTTGAGTCTGCAATTTTCTTCTCGGCGGCAAAAATTTCATTAAGAGAACGGGTCATAAGAGCGTCTGCTTCAACGCTTATATTTTTCAGGTTAGCTATATTGTCGCAAGCCTGCGCCTTGTCTGAAAGGTCTGAAAAGCTCTTTACAAATTTATCAGAAAGCTGCGGCCTGCACTCCTTGCCATCGAGCTCGTCAAACACACGTCTGCGGGCTTCGTCAACTGCTTCAAGAGCCGGTTCCATATGCTTGTCAAGCTCCGCATTATAAGCGGTCAGGTACTTTTCAATCAGATCGGGGAGCTTGTGCATTTCATTATAAGGTTCCGACTTGTTCAGGATAGTATTTATCTGGCTTACATATCCCTCGACCTCGTCGTTCACGATAAAGGTCTTACTGCTCTCAAAAATATCCATCTGTCTTACGGCATTGTCAAAGATACTCTTCTGCTGACCGCCGAAGAACTTTTTAACAGGCTCGTAATCCTCAGCCATGTTAAGCAAATCTTCTTTCTTGGCAGAAATCATTCCGAAGAATTCATTTGGATATTTCACATCGCAGATGTCAGTCAGAAGCTGCTTGGCTTTTGAAAGAACACGTCTTCCCGGGTACCTTGCGCCATTATTGTAGTTGCCCTCGGTTCGTTCAATCTCGGTCTTGAGGTTGTTTGCGTACCTGACGAACTCCGCCATTACAGCGTCGTCATCGTCGCTGTTCGGCGTAGTATTGAAGAGTTCCTTCATTACCTCACGGACGACTTTCTTCTGATTGTCGCTTGCCTTTGCACGCTTTTCAGCCATCAGCTTTTCGATGTATTCCTTGCGTGTGATGAAACGGAAAATCTCCTCGGAAGTCCTGGACTGGAGCGTTACCTGTTCATTGTTCACTGTCAGGGAAATCTCGCCCTTGCGGAACAGCTTTGCAACAAGCCACTGAACATCGGCTTCAACATAGCCATACGGAGCCTTTGTAAACCGCTCCATCAGCGACTTCATAGACACCTTGAAATGCTGCGCCGTCTTGTCGGCGATGAATCTGGACATCTCGTTCAGAGCTTCCACGTTGTACTCCTGCATTGTGCCATCAATGGTGATCTGCTGTGAATTGTCACGCAGCAGGGCGCGGATATCATCGTCGCCGACCGGTCTGTCAATGTAGGACAGCTTGTGGTACACAGAGTTGATAAGTTTTCCGAGCGCTTCGTTTATGCGGGTCCTGATATCCCTGGATTTAGACTCGACCTTGTCGCCGCAGGTGTAGATATCGGCTTCTTCAAGAGCCTGGCAGAGATACGTTTTCGCATTCCGGCTGCGTTCCTGTATTTCCGCGCGCTTCTGTGATTTCAGCGATTCGGTGTTGACAGCAGTGTTTGCGGCGTCCATGCGCAGGAACTTCTCGATTTTCAGCATGGAGGTCACTTCGTCAAGATACGACCTGTCGCCGGGAAGTACCACAAGAACAACATTATCCTGACCGGACGACAGGCGCAGCGTGTTCTCATCACCGACCTCATCGCTGTTCGGTGTGAGTATGCGGAGCTTGATGTCGTAATTCTGGTTTGCCTTGAACGGGTGGTCGTCAACCGACTGGCAGAAACTGAACTGATATCTGTTATTGAAAGTGCTCAGTCTGAACTTGTTTTCATCGTATATTTCATCAAAAATCATGCTGGAAATCTTGCTGATAACATCTGAGGACTCAACGGGCTGTGCGTCGATAGCCCTGTTTATTTCCTGCTCCTCATTCGTCAGGAACACATAGATATCGCCATTTTTCTGTACGAGCGTCTGACGGATAAGGCGGTTCAGCGCATCTTCCACTTTTTCAGACAGACTTCTGCGGTCCTCGTCAATATCGGAAACCATGAGGCTCGTGATATTATTGAGGTTTGCCCTGATCTCCTTGACGTACTTGATCATAAACAGAGTTTTCAGCACGTTTACGGTAAAGCACTCTTCCGCATGGGCGGAATTGAGAGAGGAATTGTCAAGCGCCTTGGTGATAACGCCCTTGTGAGAATGGTCAAGGAACTGTTCCAGTGCGTCATAGAACATATTGAACGGAACAAGCGCCCCTGGTTCCTTGTTCATCAGCCTGACGGCGGATTCCTTGAACAGCGCAAGCATGGAACGCTCACCCTCTGCAAGATGCTTTCCGGACGCACCATGCGTTCTTATGGAAGTCAGAACGCTGCCTAGCAGGTCGAACTGATACGGGATAAACGGATATACAAGGGCGAAGTCGTCACCGTTCTGATAGAGTTTCTTTTCAACGCCGTCGTTGAACACGATAAGATTCTTGATGATAGTGTCCTTGGTATCAAACAGCGCTGAAAGAGTGGCATTGCCGGAATCGTTCTTGGCAAGGATCCTCTTCTTGATGACCTCGTCCACATTGGATGAGGAAAGCGACAGCCTTGTATCAAAACGCCCCTGGATTTTTGAAAAGTCATTGCCCTTTATCTTGGTTATTGAGTCGATATCCTGCTGGCTGGTCACAACTACCCATGCCTTGCCGCGGCAGGCTATACCAAGTTCCTCGGTTACGGTCTGGAGATTGAGCATCAGCTTTGAGTTATCGCCTATGTACTGACCGACTTCATCGACCAGAAAAACAACGTGATGGTTCTTTCCCTTTGAGTCAATGTACTTCTTTACAAGCTTTGCAAAGTCCTCGATGGATATTGAATACGGCTCCAGAGCCTTATCGCTCCAGCTGCGGGCTGACTCGGCGCTCATATAGCCGATGTCTACCAGAGCGTCAATTACATCGTCCTGGATAAAGTCGAACTCATCACGGGCTTCTTCCCAGGGCTGACCATAGGAATTTTCAAATGTGCTGCGGAACTCATCATATTTGCCTTCGCCGAAAAGTCTGCGCTCCAGGTCTGCAAGCGCAAAATTGGAGCTGCAAAAGCCCTGCATCTTATTGAACACTTTAAGGAACACAGAAACGATAGCGTCATTGTTTTCCTTGCCGTTAGATTCGCTTTTGGAGTCGATATTGAACAGGATAGCGTCAGTCGGAACAGAGGCTGCAAGCTTCATATCCGCAAGAACCATCGGGTCTGCAATCTTGTCGTCATCAACGAAATAGTCAATGGCGGATTTGCCGTCAACAACCTTGTTTTCAAGGACATAGGACAGTATCTTCAGAAAGTGAGATTTACCGCTTCCAAAGAAGCCGGAGATCCACACACCCATCTTGTCCGTATTTCCGGTTATGCCGTTCTTATAGCTTTCGAAAAAGCCTCTGAAATGCTTCTGGAGCTCTCTTGTGACAACGTACTCTTCAAGTTCCTGCCTGATGTTGGAGTCATCGCCCTGTCCAACCTTGATAACTCCCTTGATGTCACGGTCAATGGGCTTTGCGAACATATCCCTGATGATCATTGATATTCTCCTTACTCAACCAATTTGAAAGCACGATAGTAGTTATCGTCCTTGACCTCGCCAAAAAGGACCAGCTCCTGCCCGTCATATTTTCCGGGATAGAACATAACCACAGGAACGTTGTCCAATACCTGATGAAGATTGTTCAGAACAGTATGCGAACGAATGAGGGGATAGCACTTTCCTATCCCGATTATGAATACGACAGATTTTTCAGGCGTCCGCTCCTGAATATACTTTACGATAAGGTTGTCATCTCCGGTCAGCCGGAGCGTATTCCCCACAGCTCTTATAACACGGTCAAGACCTTTGTTTTTTTCAAGGTCGAAACACTTTTCAAGATAGCCCTTTTCTTTCAGTATCTCGATAGTTATGTCGTAGAGGTCAAATACAACGACCTTAAAACCGTCCGGTGAATCCTCGTGTTTTTGGCGGATATACTCCACACGCTTGCGTACAATAAGTTCGTCCTTTGGCATATAGTCGAAAATATAATACCCGACCTCGTTGCCAAGCCCCTTATTCTCCCGGAATGAAGGCTTAGCAATCATTTCTTCGGCTTTATCAAGCCTTTCATCTAATGCAGCCATTTCAGTTGACCCCCGTAAGTGCTTTGATCATCGCAGTTTCGCCTTTAACTTCAAGATATCGTTCAAGAGATATGTCCAGAAGTGGCGGGGTAATGATGTGCCTTTTCCCATCTGTGGTGAGAAGTCCTGCTTCCGTCAGAAAGTTGAAATAACATCCGGACAGCCGATTTTTAGTGGAATCGATCCAGCCCTCAATAAGAGGCTCCTGCAATTCCTTATCCCTGAAAAACTGCTTTATGTCAGCAGCGGTTATCTCGCTGAATCCAAGTATTTTCCTGGTGCGGTACACTTCGTACACGAACTCGGATAAAAGCCTGTCTGTTCTCATAATAGCTATGAGATTAATGATTTTCTGCGTTGACAGGTCTGAATCCTGAAACAGCTTTAGTTCCGTTTCATCAAGAGCTATCGCCCTATTGGTAATGTAGTTTGTTACCCTCCTGGAGCGGTTAGCATTCACTGCGCCGAAAATGTTCTGCTCAATGCAGTACTTCTTGATTTCATCCTGGGCTTTACCTTCCATCACCATTGGAAGAACTTTCTTAAACTCAATAAACCAGAAGGACTGTGACATTAATCCGGCGCTGTATTTTTTTTGAGTCAATATACCCTCTCCTGACTTTATCCCCAATATCACAAATCGGAATAAAATTCCGTTTTTATATATACTATAATCGCAACGCGATTATAGTATAGCATATAATTGAATAAGATTCAAGTGAAAACAGAAAAAAATCCCGAAAGGAAAGTGCAAATGGAGATATATCACTTTGGCACACTATTAAAGGAACTCAGAAACGATGCGCACATGAAGCAAAAGACCCTTGCTGACAAACTCAGTGTTACAGAAGCAACCATAAGCAAATATGAATGCGGAACAGCCATGCCGCCGTTTGAAACCATGAGAACCATTGCCTCTGTTTTCAATGTATCTATGGACTTTCTTTATGGAACGGAAAAAAGATCAACTGTTTCAACATTCGGATTAAGTGACAACCAGAAGGAAATTATTGAAATTCTGACACAGCAGTTTCGTGTTAAAAATGGATTTGATAAGGAACTTTCCGATGATGAATATAAATTGTTAGGAAAAATTGTGGTAGAATTAACCAAATAAATGTCAATAGGCCCAAGAAAACCGGCTCTGCTGCGAGCCGGTTGATACCACCCCAAATCTTGTGTAAACTCCATAAACAGTGTATAATAAAAGCAAACGAA
>OGPP01002674.1_pt1 | contig 10114 bp, 7 predicted proteins | sample 1553021 | NCBI WGS metagenome assembly OGPP01 (sample SAMEA2580217, study PRJEB22360) | human gut metagenome | biome: human gut; feature: human-associated habitat; material: faeces | place: Denmark | collected 2008/2010
AGAAGTGCCGACGGATTCGTGATATCCCACGCCCGGACGGTACTCGCAATGCAGACGCCCGCCATGATCGGGAAAATATTCCGCAAATGTTTTCCAGTCGCACTGAATCCAACGATGGTAAAGATTCCGCCGATCGTCGGTCCATTTAGGTTTCCGCCGACTGCCAGCACAAAGAAGGTCGCAAACAGACCATTGAGTCCCATGTTGAGAAGCGTCACCGCACCGCCCAATTCCAGCAGGTAATCGGTACCGCCGATTCCCGTTGTCCCAAGGAGTTTTTCATACCCTAAAAGTGTATCTTTTCCGCGCCACAGCACTGCCACCACCGACATGCCTGCAAACAGGACAAATAGCAACCCTAAAAGCATCGCATCATTGCCGGAGGACCAGATAAGACGCGCCTCCGTCTCAATTCCAAAGGACTTAAACGTGGAGACCAGGACCGTCGCAATGATGCCAGAGGCAAATCCCACATTATAAAGGGAATATCCCTTATGGGCATAGTGGGAATGCGTCGCGAGCGGTGGAAGCACGAATCCGATACAGATTCCCACCAGAATCGTCACACAGAAGCGCTGCCAGATCGGCAGCTCCACCACGTGCATCAGCTGTGTGATGATCGGAGACAGGCTCGTTCCGTAGATGCCGACATAAATATAGTTGGATAAGTGCATTTTATGATATTTTGCATAGAGAAATACACCCAGAAAAATCGCCCAGATATTCATCAGATTTTTTCCGAACAAAGAGAATCCAAACATCAGACAGCAGGACGTGATCGTATGCCCGTCCATCTCCATCCCAAGACTATAGACAAAGTAGATGCTGATAAGCGCCATCATCCCGGCATTGACAAACGCGGCTCCCATGCCGCCGACCGCAATATAATCGGTGATCAGGAAATCCGGCTCCCATATGATCTCATAGATACCAGTCACAATGGAATCAAACGGCTGTATAATCAGCCCCACTGAAATGAAATAGATCGGAATCAGTGCCAGAAGAAAGAATTTCATCTCTCTGGACAAAGATTTCACTGTAGTCATATACGCACACCTTTCAAAAAAGGGATGCAAAAAAGATTCCGCATCTTTGCACCCCGACTGTTAACATTCTATAAAAATGGTTACTATTCTATTGTATTGGATTTTCAACTGTTTTGCAACTGATTTTTTCTCACTGTAACCCGTTATGAAACCCGTCCGGCAGAACCGGCTGCCCCATTCTCATGTGAAATTGTTACTCTTTCTCCGGCGCACTTCCCAGCACATAACCGCGCTCTTCCAATATTTCGCGCAGCTCATCAACCACCGCCCCCAGCTCTTTACCTTCCTCGTCGATCGTGATGTCCGCGTATTTCTCAAAATACGAGATCCTCTCATGGTAGAGATCCAGAAGTGTCATGCCGTCTTTCAGCGCCACGCCGCGGTCCTTGACATCGCCGACGCGTTTTACCAGCTCGTCATAGGTAATTTTCAGATAGACAACCAGTCCGATGGATTTTAAATGTTCCATCGCTTCCTTTCCGTAGATCACGCTGCCACCCGGTGCGATGACCGCCTGCTCGGCTTCCACCCCCGCGTTGACGCGATTCTCCACATCGAGAAATCCGTCCAGTCCCTGTTCTTCGATGATCTCGCGCAGACGCTTACCTTCCTGTTCCTGAATCAGCAAATCCACATCTATAAAGGAATAGCCCAGTCTCTTTGCTAAAAGCACTCCGACCGTGCTCTTTCCTGCGGACGGCATACCAATCAGGGTTACATTATTTTTCATCTTTGGCACCTCTTCTTTTTCTTTACACTCCATCCAAATGTTCCAAGAAGCTCTGAAAGCCCATAATAGCCGCCATGCGAATACACAATCGGTTCCGCCTTTGCAAGCTCCAGGCTGCCGCGCTCGTTGAGCCACTGCTCGTCCACGCTGACACCCGTTACCTCTGCCAGAAACATATGATGTGACCCCAGTTCCTTGACTTCGGTCACCCGGCACTCGATCGCGACCGGGCTTTCGGCGATCACCGGCGCTTTCACCGTCTGCGCCGGAACCGGTGTGAGCCCTGTCTCCTTCCATTTATCCACATTCCTGCCGGAGCGGACGCCGCAGTAATCGGTCGCATACGCCATCGACTCCGTCGCCAGGTTGATGACAAACTCACCGCTCTCCCGCAGCATATGGTAAGAATAGCGCTCCGGGCGCACCGAAATGTACGCCATCGGCGGGTTCGTACAGATCGTGCCCGTCCAGGCAATCGTGATGATGTTGCTGTTTCCTTCGCAGTCCGCCACTGTGACCAGCACCGCCGGAACCGGATAAATCATATTGCCCGGCTTCCACTGGGCGCGCGGTCCCGGAGTGTTCCGGGTCTCCACCCGTTTTTTCAACTGTCCTTCCGGGTTCTGCCTTGCTCCTCCCCGGCGACGCTCTTCTGGCTTTCCAGCCGCTCTCTTCTGTGCCATCCCTATATCCTCTTAATCGTTGTCCGGGAGAAGTTTGATCCGGACCATGATCTGTTTCACCATGCTTCCTTCCGGCAGGCTCATATCATCGATATGCGTCTGTGCCGGCAGATCGCCCTCTTCCTCCAGCTCCAGGCTGATCCAGTTGTACGCTGCCTCCCGCGCATTTTCCACCGCATCCTCCAGATCCGGACCTTCCGCCTCGCAGCACTCCAAATCCGGGAAATATGCATCATACCCTTTTCCATCTTTCTTAGGCGTAAAAACCGCCGGATATACAAATGTCATGGTATCCTTCCTTTCCGTCCGACCTTTCTGCCCTGCACGAACTATCACTGGATTTTCCGTATGAAACAATCCCGTCCGCGCACCGTCACCTGATTTACTGCTCCAGTGTCACTGTCAGTGCCGGAATCAGCTGTTTCTTTCTGGAAACAACACCCGGCAGTGTTGCCGTCTGCTTCAGCTCTTCATTTGCATCAACTACGTGGAACGCATCTGCCACAACCTGTGCCGCCCCCTGTCCAACACAGAGAAGTTCGGTCGTCTCCGTCAGGATATTCGTCAGCATGAAGAAGATCATATCCAGACCTTCGTCCTCACGCGCCTTCTCCATAAACGGCAGCATACGGTTCTTCAGCTTTCCAAGCTCCTCTGCATTCAGGGAGTTGATCTGACCGACGCCGAAGTTTGTCTTTCCAGCTGAGAATTTCTTGAAATCCAGATACAGAATCTCTGCATCGCTCTTGCCCTTTAACTCGCTGCCTGCCTCAAACATCTGGTTTGCGAACTCATCCAGCTTGATGCCTGCCATCTCAGCCAGAGAAACCGCTGCCGCCCGATCCATCGGTGTGCAGGTCGGAGAACGGAACAGAAGCGTATCGGAGATGATCGCACTGCAGAGCAGACCTGCGATGGTCTTGTCGATCTCCAACCCCTGTTCGCGGTACATCTGGAAGATGATCGTTGCCGTACAGCCGAGCGGCTGGTTACGGAAGAAGACCGGTCCGACTGTCTCCACAGTACCCAGACGATGGTGGTCAATCAGCTCCAGGATATTGGCATTCTCGATGCCGTCTACCGCCTGGCCGCGCTCATTGTGATCGACCAGAATCACGTTCTTGCCGCGCGCACCCAGTAAGTTACGGCGGGAAATCAGGCCTTTGTATTTGCCTTCTTTATCGAGTACCGGGAAATGACGGAAACGCTTGCTTGCCATCACATCCTTAATATCATCGATGAAATCATCTGTATCGAAGGTGATCAGCTTCTCAGTCTTCATGAAATAGCTGATCGGCATACTCTGGTTAATGAGACGGGCTGCCGTGTAGGTATCATACGGAGTTGTGATGACGGTACAGCCGCGCTCCTGTGCCAGTTTTTTGATCGTCATGGAAACGCCAGCGCCCTCACACACGATGATACAGCTTGCACCCATCTCGATCGCGCACAGCTGCGACTCATAGCGGTTGCCGAGGATAACCAGGTCGTTCTCTTCAATATAATATTCCATCATATCCGGATTAGCTGCCGCAATCAGGACTTTTCCTTTATCAAAGTACTCTTTCTCATCGCCAACAAAAATCGCGCCCTCCAGGGTCTCGATGATATTTGCATACTGGGTGCATGCCTTGGAAAGAATGCTGCTGTCGTATACATTCATATAAGAACGGGTGATATCGCCGACTGTGATCAGACCTTCCAGTATATTCTTATCGGTAACAGCCGGAAGTGTTACCAGACCGTCCTCCTGCATCAGGTTCCATGCTTTTCTCAGGGAAATATTCTTGGAAACACCTGGCGTCTCGCGGATCTCAATATCCTTGACCTGCGTTTTGACGGATTTAATCAGTTTCGGCACATCTACCTTAAAGTAATCCAGTACGAAGGTTGTCTCCGGGTTCAGTTCTCCGGCACGGCACGGTACATATTCGCCGCCCGTCTGAAGTGTTTTGAAATTCGCATAGCCGATTGCAGAACAAATCGAATCCGTATCCGGGTTTTTATGTCCAATTACAATCGTTTTCTTTGCTTTTTCTGCTGCCATTTTTTCCTCCTGATTCGCACCGTGCGCTGCAAATTCTGCCATTTTTCTTTCTATCCTCTGTTTTGATAGAGAAACCTCTGATTCATGAAACTTTTTTGTACAAAATCGCCAATTTTCATAATCTGTTTACACGGTGTTCATATTTTATTCATATCTTATTTTTATACTAAAAGCATAAAAGATTTCACTTTTCAAATTTGTTTTATAGTGATTTTGCACATAGATTTTTCATAATTGCCCCGGATGCTTGACCGCTCCGGGGTCTCCTCTTGTCTACAGCATTTTTCGGCATATCTGAACGTTTTTCTATCCCTATTTCCTTCAAACGTCCAGACCATTTACCCTGCACTCTGTCACTCAAAACAAGGCGCCTAATCTAAGATCAGTCTTGCCGCCCCATAGATACCTGCATCATTTCCCAATGTTGCCAAGCGAACCTCGCCCTTATTCTCAGAGATCGGGGTCAATTCGCGGTAATAGCGGTCAATCCAATCCGTTAAAAAAGTCCCCGCCTTGGATACGCCGCCTCCGATGACGAAAATCTCCGGATCCACGGTCATCGAAATGGTCGCCAGCGCCCATCCGAGATAATAGCACACGGTGTCCATAACCTCCAGCGCCAGTGCATCCCCGGCTTTTGCCGCATCCAGCACATTTTTTGCGGTGATCGCATCACCGTAGGCACGCATCACCGATGCATCCGGCTTTGCCGCCATCTTCCGTCTCGCCTCCCTGGCGATACCGGTCGCGGACGCTACCTGTTCCAGACAACCGTGTCCGCCGCAGTTGCAGGTTTCTTTCTCGCCCTCGCGGATATGGATATGACCGATCTCGCCGCCCAGTCCGTGGCGTCCTGCAACGATCTTCTGATCGTGTACCACGCCGCCGCCGACACCGGTTCCCAGCGTCACCATCACGATATCATGACAGCCCTTGCCGCCACCCTGCCACATCTCGCCGAGCGCCGCCACATTAGCATCATTACCGGAGCGGACCGGCATTCCATCTAATAACTCACTCAAAATCTTCTGCGGGTTCAGATCGCGCCATCCTAAGTTGACGCAGACCTCCACATAGCCGTCCGGCTGCACCGGTCCCGGAAATCCCATGCCTGCGCCGATCACGGCATCCATCGGAATTCCCCGCTCGTTCAATTTCTTCCTGATCGAAGCGGCTACATCCGGAAGAATGTACGCCCCATTCTCTTCCTTGCGGCTCGGAACCTCCCACTTATAAACAAGCGTTCCGTCCGTCTCAAAAAGACCAATCTTAACCGTCGTTCCGCCGACGTCTATCCCAATACATTTTTTTTCCATGTCTGGATCCCTTCCCTTACGGCTGCACTGGCAGCTTTTCTTCTATGCCCTCATCTTTTTTCTGCGCTGGCTCTTATTATACGCAATGCATCCCCGTTTTGCAAGGTTTGGAAAGCAAAATACACCTGCCTGCCGGAGAAAGGCGCATTTCTGCTTAAGCGGTACCGCATTCTTTTCTGCCGACAGACAGGTGCCTGTCTTTTATCTTATTTTTTTACCAAAATCAGCATTATTTCAGGCTCTTAGCCACCTCTACCACATGCTCAACGGTAAAGCCGAACTTCTTGAACAGAAGCCCTGCCGGTGCGCTGGCGCCGAAACTTTCCATCGCAATGATCTTGCCGTCTAAGCCGGTGTACTTGTCCCAGCCGAAGCTTCCAAGCGCCTCTACTGCTACACGGCGGCGTACTTCTCTCGGAAGTACGGACTCCTTGTACTCCTCGCTCTGCTCCTCGAACAGATCCATACACGGCATGGAGACAACGCGGACTTTCTGACCTTCTGCTGCCAGAGTCTCTTTTGCATGAACCGCCAGAGCTACCTCGGAACCGCTGGCAATCAGAATTAACTCCGGTGTGCCCTCGCAGTCGTCGATGATGTAGCCACCCTTTAATGCCTCACGGCTGCTGCCTGCCATCGGCTCCAGATTCTGTCTGGTCAGCACCAGTGCGGTCGGTGTGTGCTCGGAAGTAACAGCACTGTACCAAGCTGCCTCTGTCTCGGTCGCATCGCACGGGCGGAATACATGGAAGTTCGGCATCGCACGCAGCGCTGCCATCTGCTCGATCGGCTCATGGGTCGGTCCATCCTCGCCAACGCCGATGCTGTCATGCGTAAATACATAGGTCAGCGGCACGCCCATCAGTGCAGACAGTCTTGCCATCGGTTTGCAGTAATCACTGAATACAAAGAAGGTCGATACATACGCACGCAGACCGCCGTGCAGCATGATGCCATTTCCGATCGCTGCCATCGCAAGTTCGCGGACACCAAAGTGCAGGTTACGTCCAGCTCTGTCCTCCTTGGAGAAGTCGCCCGCATCCTTCATGTTGGTCTTGTTGGACGGTGCCAGGTCAGCAGAACCGCCAAACAGGTTCGGCAGAACATCCTTGATGTAGTTGATCAGGCGTCCGGAGATCGCACGGCTTGCTTCCGGTTTCTCCTGTTTTGCCCAGAATCCGGCGTCATCTTTCAGCGCCTCGCCCGCCTTTGCATTGTGATACTGGTTCCAGAGCGCTTCCATCTCCGGATATTCCTCGCAGTAAGCGGCAAACATCACGTTCCATGCAGCTTCTACCTCTGCCTTCTGCTCTGCGATCTCGGAGTAGTTTTTGTATACCTCTTCCGGCACGAAGAACGGCTCTTCGCTCGGCCAGTTTAAGTTCTTTCTGAGTGCTTCCACATTCTCCACGCCCAGCGGCTCGCCGTGTGCGCTCGCCTTACCCTGTTTTGCCGGGCAGCCGAAGCCGGTCTGCGTCTTGATGGTGATAAAGGACGGATGCTCGGTATCTGCCTTTGCAGCCTCGATCGCCTTGCCGATCGCGTCGATATCATTGCCGTCTTCTACAGTGATCGTCTGGAAACCAAATGCCTGCATACGCTCCTGTACATTCTCACGGAATGCGATGTCGGTGCTTCCCTCGATGGAGATGCGGTTGGAATCATAGAGAACAATCAGCTTGGAAAGTCCCAGGGTACCTGCCAGAGAGAATGCCTCAGAGGAAATGCCTTCCATCATACATCCGTCGCCGCCCAATACATAGGTGTAATGGTCAACTACCGGATAATTTTCTTTGTTGAATACGCTTTCCAGATGTGCCTCAGCCATCGCCATGCCGACTGCCATACCCATACCTGCGCCCAGCGGACCGGTCGTCGCCTCAACGCCAACGGTATGACCATATTCCGGATGTCCCGGAGTCTTGGAATCTAACTGGCGGAAGTTCATCAGATCTTCTTTGGAAAGATTTCCGTAGCCAAACAGGTGCAGCAGAGAGTAAAGCAGCATGGAACCATGACCGCCGGATAAGATGAAACGGTCTCTGTTCTCCCACTTCGGGTTGGCTGGGTTATGGTTCATATGATGTGCCCACAGTTCATAAGCCGCTGCTGCACATCCCAGCGGAAGTCCCGGATGACCGGAATTTGCCTTCTGGATTGCGTCTGCGGATAAAATCCGGATCGCGTTTACGGATAATGTGTCAATCTGATTCATAAGTAACCTCCTGCTATGTATCTTAATTTTAAAAACTAAACGTGTGTTATTTGAGGCGGATCTCGCGCATCCGGTCGCCGCCGCTGATAATCAGTGAATTGAACGCGCGGCCGCGTGTTACCTGCGCCACAGAGAAATCAAACTCCCCGGCAAACCGCTCCTTGCCGGACAGACTGTAGACCCGACAGGAATTTTCGTTATTTAGGATGACGAAATCGCCCTGTATATTTATGTTACGCCACGAATACGAGAAATCTGCCGTACCCATAGCGGTTCCATCGGATTTAAACATGCTCAAACGGCTCTCACTTCCGCCCTCGGTGTTGTCCGAGATGACCGCCACATAGTCCTTCGACCATGCCACGCCGCGGACTTCCCCGTCGATCTCCGCCTGGCGCACCAGCGCCGGGCTTGTTACATTTTCCAAAGAGAAAAATGCCACCTGATCATCCGCAAATGCACACGCGTGATCCTCATCGAGAAACCGGACGCGCGGACAGATGCTGTCTCCCAGCTCATCAAAACCTCCGACCAGACGGTCTGGATAATTCTTTCCATATTCGGAGAAATTGTAAAATACAATCCGGTTTTTGAGTGCCCCGTCCTGCAGATACAGGTCGGAAAGCATGACCTGCGTACCATCCGGCGATAAGGAAACGTCCATCAGGTAACCATTTCCCGACATAACCGTCTTGATCGCCCAGTCAAGCTCGCTGCCGTCTTTCTTGAAAAAGGTCACATACGAAGCATTGCTGTCCTCCACCAGCGCCGCCACGATGCCGTATGCCGATACGCTGACGCGCAGGATCGGCAGAAGCGTCGTCGCCTGTCCCTGGCTTCCGGTCTTGTCCACAATATAAATATCATTGCCCTGCTGGTCCCCGATCACGGCATAATCGCCGTTGACATAGCAGATTGGTGATTTCAGCTCATAACTCATCGACCAGACCGCCTTGCCGGACTTGTCCAGATAGGAAGCTCCGTCCTTCGTATATTTCAGGACATTTTCCCCAAATGGAACAAATTCCGTCGTGCTGCTCTCACTCGCCGCAATCTCTTTTTCCCACGCCACCGTATAGTCCGTGTAGGCATGGTTATCTTTATAATACATAAAACCAGCCGCCAAAAGCGCCGCGATTAACACCGCCGTCAGCACCCTGCGGAGACGTTTCCGTCTGGAATGGCGCTCGGCTTTCTCCGCCACCTCTTCCTCATTTTCCCCGTGGCTTATGCCCCGGCGGGGAAACATGTCCTGCGTGGCGGTGTCGATCACACGCCCTCTCAGCTGCTTTTTCTTCTGTTCCCGTTCAATCGGGTTCATCTCACTCATTTTTTTATCTCCTGTAGCTGGACTGCCATCTTGATTATACACTATTTTAGATGGTTTGGCATTATCTTTTTGCTATTCTCCGGACACATCCGGCAGCACCAGCGTCTGCCCTGCGATAATGCGGTTTTCATCGGTCAGATGGTTGACCGCAAGGATATCGTCCAGATGACGGATATTACCATAAAGCTTAAAACAGATCCCATAGAGTGTCTCCCCGTCCCCGACCGTGTACGTGCCGCCGGGCTTCAAGTTTGTGACCGGATAGTCCTGTCCCGCCGTCGAATTGCCGCCCGGATTCGGCAGGTCGCGCTGTGCCTCCGGCTCCGGCAAAATGTACGGGGCTTTCGTCTCCGCCATTTTTCCGTCCTCTTCGCTCTGCCCGCCGGAAGCCTGTCCATTCTGTCTGCCTGCTATGGCAGTGCCCTCTGTATCTCCATCCGCCGCGCTCTCAAGTGTCCATTTATGCGCCTGTCCTCCGTTTTCCGCTGTTGTTCCGTCTGCATCCACATCGCTGCTCTCAAGCGGCGTCACACTACCGCGGAGCTGTTCCACCGTGACCGCCTCTTTCCCGTCCGCAGTGCCCCGCACACCATCCGGGAGGACGGATACCAGCACACTCTCCATCTCGCGCATTTTCTGGTAATTGCCGAAAAGCACCACGCCGCCGGCAAGCACCGCGACCGAAAGCACGCCGCACAGCGTCCCCAGCGCCCGGATCGTCCCGTAACGCGACGCCGCCTCCTGCTG
>OGPP01002675.1_pt1 | contig 10114 bp, 10 predicted proteins | sample 1553021 | NCBI WGS metagenome assembly OGPP01 (sample SAMEA2580217, study PRJEB22360) | human gut metagenome | biome: human gut; feature: human-associated habitat; material: faeces | place: Denmark | collected 2008/2010
AAGTACTTTTTGTTTATCTGCTTCAGATGCATTCGATTTTAAGAAAACCCTTACTTCATTTTGAGTTTCAAAAAATTCTTCTTTTGCATGTTTTTTCTTTCGTATTTTTGCAATTAATTTGTCTGCTTCACTTGAATTTTCAGTAACCGTATACTTTCTTTCATATTCCCTAATCTTTTTTCGTAATTCTTTAATATCTGTCATTGCTCTTTCCTTGATGTTTTTAATTATTCTCTTCTATTTACCTGATTAACGTTTAACATATAATCTAATCCGCGCTCATGTAAATACTTTTCCAACCGTTCTCTTCCTGTTTTGTCTTTATTTTTCTCCCACTCTTCCAAATATGTATCCCATCTTCCATTTTTCTTCATTTCAATTGCGGTAATATAACTCATTCCTATTGCATCCCCTATTCTTGTTTCTTTTATTGCTTCTTCAATTTCCTTTTCCGAAAATTTTGAAAGTTCTTCATATATCTGAAATATTTCATTTGGATGACTCTCTCCACTTTTAAAATATTCTATAATTTCTACTGCTGTTTTACTATTCTTTCTTTCAACCATTCTCTTCATGCTTTTTATTTTTCTCTTTCCCATTTTTCTTAGTACCTTCCCTATTTTTCATCTAATGTTCTCATCCTTTTCCTCATACATATATCAATACTGCATATAATATATACAGGAGGTATTCACATGATTGCTTGGTTTTGTTATTTATATCTAAAACTTAAGGGTTAGGCAAGCCGGAACTCTCCAGCCTGCCTCCCGGCATATTGCATCCTGTTTTTTCTGAATTATATTATATATTTTCTTCACATCGTCTTTGGTACTAAAACAATTCTATCCGCTGCCTGCTGATTTAATTTATTTCCGACACACTTCTTTTCATCTACTGTTAATGTATTAACATTCCGATAATTCTCATCCTCACCAAATCGAATATAAACATTTACCTTCATACCGCCACCTCCAGTATATCATATGCTACAGTACTTGTACTTCATTTCCTGATTTCATATTTATGTGCTTTTTTCATACACTTAACAAAGGAGTGATAACATGACCGACAACACCTCCATGCGTACCGGTGCCCTCTACATCCGGGTATCTACCGGCAAGCAGGAAGAACTATCCCCGGACGCTCAAAGGCGGCTGCTCTTAGATTATGCTTCCAAGAACAATATCATTATCTCCAATCAGTATATCTATGAAGAAGATGGCATATCCGGACGTAAGGCGGATAAACGTCCACAGTTCCAGGATATGATTGCCCATGCCAAATCAAAAGAACATCCCTTTGATGTAATTCTGGTATGGAAGTATTCGAGATTTGCCAGAAATCAGGAAGAATCCATTGTCTATAAGTCCATGCTCCGGAAAGACCATGTGGAAGTCATTTCCGTATCCGAGCCACTGGTGGATGGTCCTTTTGGTTCATTGATTGAGCGAATCATAGAATGGATGGATGAATATTATTCTATCCGTCTGTCCGGTGAGGTTGTGCGAGGTATGACGGAGAACGCTTTAAGAGGGCGAAATCAGGCTCGACCGCCTTTAGGCTATAAAGTACCGCATGCCAAAGAAACTCCCGTTATTGTGCCAGAAGAAGCTCTTATCATACATACTATATTCGATATGTATACCGAAGACGGTGCCAGTATGTTTGCAATTGCAAAACACTTAAATAACCTCGGCTATCTTACCTCACATAAGAAGCCATTTGAACGGCGGAGTATCGGCTACATTTTAAGCAACCCTACTTATATTGGAAAATCTGTCTGGAACCGTCATTCTAACGATAACAAGGCATTAAAGGATGAATCTGAATGGATTATAAGAGATGGCAGCCATGAACCAATTATCAGTGCAGAACAGTACGAAAAGGCACAGCAGCGTATCAAGGCAGAATACACTCCCAAATATGCCAAGCCACCAGAACTGCACCGGCACTGGTTATCCGGCATGGTAAAGTGCCACACCTGCGGGCGCTCCCTCTCCACTTCCATTCATAAGGATAAACGGTACGGACGGACATACACGAATTTTCAATGCTATGGATATTTAAAGGGAAAATGCAGCGTGTCCCATCAGATTTCCGTCCGGAAACTAGAACCTGCCGTGTTGGAAGGTCTGAAAGAAATTATGGAAGGTGTGCGACCGCTCCAGTTTAAAATCATCAAGTCAGAAGAACCAACCGCCCAGTCCACCCATGAGATACTCACCGAAAGACTGCATGACATTGAGAAAAAAGAAGAACGTATCCGGCAGGCTTACCGGGATGGCATTGATACCATAGAAGAATACCGGGACAATAAAGCCATTCTTTTCAAAGAACGGGCAGAAATAGAAAGCCGGCTGGCAGAATTAACCCCTGCTCCTGCTCCATCGGAAACAGATACCAGGGAACTCATGCGCAACCGGCTTAAGAATGTATATGAGATACTTTCCAGTGAGGATGTCTCCACCGTCACCAAAAGCAATGCGCTAAAGTCCATTGTTGATAAAATTGTCTATGACAGTGAAAAGAAAGAATTAAGCATTTATCTCTACTGCTCCGACACCCTCTAAACCCGCATAAACTAAGGCTTTAGACGTACTACATACGCAAATGGGAAAAGGTTGACTCAGTGGGGTTCGAAATACTTAGCCGACCAGGGATATTCCACCATTGAGATTCTGCGCTACTATTACGGCAGCAGTATGTATATCAACACGGCGGATGAAATCAGTGGTGTGCCTGCTTCCTGGCCGGGCAGCAACCTTGAGGTTGGTTCTACCGGGGATAAGGTGCGGATGCTGCAGGAGCAGCTGAACCGGATTGCACGTAACTACCCTGCGCTTCCGACTATTGCCGTGGATGGCATTTATGGTTCTGCAACCAAAGCTGCCGTAGAAAAATTCCAGTCCATCTTTGGGCTTCCGGTTACCGGAATTGTAGATTTCCGTACCTGGTACCGTATTTCCGAAATTTATGTGGCTGTTTCAAGAATTGCAGAATTATATCAATAAATTTCATAACTTAAACCTTTTCTGGAATTCTTTTTACCACAAATCCATAGTAATTATGAAAATACAATGCTATACTAAATTCATATTACGAATTTACTGGAGGGAAAAATAATGCATACATTTCAACCATATCCAATTGACCTTATGGAAATGAATCCATTTACTAAAATCGGCAAAGAATGGATGTTAATCACAGCAGGTGATGAGAAGAAAGCAAATACAATGACTGCAAGCTGGGGCGGTGTTGGTGTCCTCTGGGGCAAAAATGTTGTCTACATCTTTGTAAGAGATACACGCTATACCAAAGAATTTATTGATAATGGAGAGACATTTTCACTGACCTTTTTAGATGAGTCCAATAAAGGAGCTTTAAAATATCTTGGAGCTGTTTCCGGACGTGATGAAAATAAAATTGAAAATGCAAGAATGCATCTTGATTACTGCAAGGACACACCTTATATTGACGAAGGAAATCTGGTATTTATCTGCCGTAAATTATCTGCTACAAAGATGACTCCGGACCAGTTTATTGATTCTTCTATCGAAAGCAGCTGGTATGCCGATGGCAACCTTCACACCATGTATGTAGGTGAAATTTTAGAAGTACTTGCCCGCTAAGCTACTCACGTAACCATGGGAAACATGCTTTGCAAGTTTCTACAGTTATCGCGATGCTCGCCAAAGTCTGGCAGAAAAGAAGGAGCCAAGTTTGTTTGAGCGAACTTCTTTTCTGCTAGACTTTGGTGAGCGCTGCGATAACTTTAGAAAAAATTAATAGTTGTTTCGGGTATTTTCTGATATGATAGAAAAGTAAGAAAAATAAACTTATGAGGAAAGTAAAAGATGAATCCATTAGATTTTAGCAGAATAAAAGACGAGGCACATCCGGAGGATTTTTTAAGTGAGATGAAACCCTTTGGGGATTTGATGATGTATTACCGGTGTGCCATGATGGAAGTGGAAACAAAGTTTAAGGTATTAAATGAGCAGTTTTCCACACAATATAACAGGAATCCGATTGAGTCCATAAAAACAAGACTGAAGAAACCGGTAAGTATTATTGAAAAAATCAAACGGAAGAACATTGGATTTTCCATGAAAGCAATTGAGGAGAATATGTTTGATATTGCGGGAGTGCGTGTCATCTGTTCTTTTCAGGAAGATATTTATACTATGGCAGATTTGCTGCTGCAGCAGGATGATATCATTCTGGTAGAGAAGAAAGATTATATTGCACATCCGAAGGATAACGGATACCGTAGTCTGCATCTGATTGTGGATGTGCCGATATTTTTATCGAACGAGAAGCGCCATATGAAAGTGGAGGTGCAGCTCCGGACCATTGCCATGGATTTCTGGGCGAGTCTTGAGCACAAGCTTCGCTATAAGAAACATATTAATAATTCAGAAGAAATAGCAGATAAATTAAAGCATGTTGCAGATGTAATTACAGAAATGGACTGCGAGATGCAGGATATTCGTCATATGATAGAATTTATAGACGATAATACAGAATCGTAGTATACTATAGATATCTGGCACAAGGAGGAGGTAATAAGATGACAGAGGGTGGACTTCTGATTTTCCTTGTAATAATTGTAGCTGTAATAGCGGTAGTAGCCGCAGTATCCGGGGCAGCAGCGGCAATTGCAGATGAGGACAAAGAAGAAGAGTAGAGAAAAAGAACGTTCCTGAATGGAAATTATTCCAGACGGGAACGTCCTTTTTTGTCTTTTACAATGTTATAAATTGATACCAAGTCCTTCAAAAAGCACTTTCATAGAGTCTATTTCAAGAATCAGAATCATGGTACTTTTAATCTGGGTATGGGCAAAACTTAACCGTTCATCAATAAAGAGAACCTGATAATCCAGTTTTGTAAATTCTTTTTCCGGGACAGCCAGAATTTCACCAATGGTACCAAGATGGTTCTGCGGTGGTTCAATATCAATAAAGGTATTTGTCATTTTTGCAATAGAATTTACATAAGCAGCAGTTGTGATGTTTGCCATTTCGCGCAATACGGATAAATCCATATCATTCAGTGAATCAATGGAATCGACATTTTTTTCATAAAAGGTGTTGATAAGCCGGCTGGCAAATTCTTTCTCCACAATCTGAAGCATAACACCATTCATATCACCTTTTACATTTACAGTCATACCAATAGCAGTTTTATCTGCCCCACCAAGATAATCTGCAGCTTTGGTATAATCCATCAGGCAGATATTTGGCACTTCAATATCTACCGGTGTATTTAAGAGACCTGCCAGTGCAGTAGCAGCATTACCGGAACCGATGTTGCCAATTTCAGCTAGAACGCTTAAATGCATAGAATCCAGTTCTTTTAAATTTAGCATAGACATAAAAACTCTCCCTTTGTCATTACAGTATAAATTTTTCTCGTTTTCGTTTATTATAACATAGGATACAGGCAATGATAATGGATTTTTATGGCATTTCGAAAGGAATTATAAAGAATTTTGAAGAGAATTTGAAGAATAAAAATTCTGCTTGTATTCTCCCTTTTTATTTGTTACAATCAGCACAAAGCATATATTCTATTTTTCGAATGGCAAAAGCCAATCTAAATTTCTGGTAACAATTCAATGAATTCTATGCTTTCAAATTCTAATTACAATTAACAAACGCATAGTGCATTGAATGGACGGAACATCAGAGGAAGAAATAGTGTATGCAATCCTGCTTTTCTATGTGCTATGGGAAAAGGAGGAAAAATGAAAACTTTAGAAGAACTGAATCTGGTGGATGACTTTCTGTAAACAGCCTGACCAGCCACAAAGTTTATGGGGAACAGTCAGCAAGGTATATTTTGGAATGTATTCTGCACCGTCCGATTGGAAAGCTTACAGTGGTGCCGCAACGATTCTTCGGTGGAGAAAATACAGAAGCCCATGGTATCCGGCTGGACGTATATCTGGATGAAGAGAATGGAGAAATTTTTGATATTGAGCCGGACCAGAATGACGGAAAGGGAGATCTCGCAGCACTTCCCCGTAGAGCACGTTTTTATCATGCAAAGATCGATGCAGGAAATTTGCCGGCAGGCGAAGAATATGGAAAGCTTCGAAATGTAATTGTGATTTTTATCACAACCTATGACCCTTTTAGTGAGAACCGAATGGTATATACCATTAAGAATAGCTGTGTAGAAGTGCCGGAATTAGAGTATGAGGATGGTGCAAAGACCATATTCTTGTATACAAGAGGAAAAGAAGGAAACCCACCGGAAGAATTAAAGCAGCTGCTGCATTACATGGAGCATTCGTCCATAGAGAATGCTTCCACCGAAAGCCTGAAAAAGCTTCATCGGATGGTAACTGCAGTAAAGCGGGATGGAGAGGTAGGTCTTGCATATATGAAGAGTTTTGAGCGAGAAGCGAGAATCAGAAGAGAAGGTCAGACACAGGAAATCATAAGACTTGGTCGCAAATTCGGAAAATCAGAGGAAGAGATTTTGGCGTTATTGCAGGAAGAGTTACAGATAAGTGAAGAGTGGGCAAAAGAGTTGTTGGAAAAGTATACTTTATAAAACTCACCCTTGACAAAAGTGCCTGGCAAATTTAATATAATGCCTAGAGATAAAGGTAATGAGAAAGAGGAGTACATCGGTACGGTTCTAAGAGAGGACGGCTCATCGGCTGAAAGGTTGTCTGAATACGACAGATGGAAGGTAGCTTTCGAACCGGAAGACCCAGAAAGCCTGTAACCGGAATCATATAAAGAATTTCAACAAGGCATAAGTTTTCCCGACACTCCACGTTACGGAGAAGAGATATGCATAGATACTATGCATAACGAAGGTGGTACCGCGCTGATTCGCCCTTCTTATCCAGTTGGATAGGGAGGGCTTTTTAACTTTACAGGAAATTGCTTTTCTGTAAAGAAAAGCATGTGCCTTTAGAACTGCAGTATTTTATATCAAAAGTCCTATACCTTTCAGATAACTGAAATGTCTACTAATAAAGATAGCACTTTTACAAATTACGAAACGTCCAATTTAAAAAAAGGAGAACAATTATGAGCAAAGAACTTGCAAAAACCTACGACCCAAAAGGGATTGAAGACCGACTTTATAAGAAATGGGAAAACAATGGATATTTCCATGCACAGGCTGACCGCAGCAAGAAACCGTTTACCATTGTAATGCCGCCGCCAAATATTACCGGACAGCTTCATATGGGACATGCATTGGATAATACCATGCAGGATATATTAATCCGTTACAAGAGAATGCAGGGATATAATGCATTATGGCAGCCGGGAACAGACCATGCAGCCATTGCCACAGAGGTTAAGGTAATTGACAAGCTGAAAAAGGAAGGCGTGGAAAAGGAAACGCTGGGAAGAGAAGGCTTTTTAAAGGAATGCTGGAAATGGAGAGAAGAGTACGGCACCCGGATCGTAAAGCAGCTTCATAAGCTGGGCTCATCTGCTGACTGGGACAGAGAGCGCTTTACCATGGACGAGGGCTGCTCCAATGCGGTTTTAGAGGTATTTGTAAAGCTTTACGAAAAGGGGTATATCTATAAGGGTTCCCGTATCATCAACTGGTGTCCCGTATGCCAGACTTCCATCTCGGATGCAGAGGTGGAGCATGAGGAGCAGGACGGCTTCTTCTGGCACATCAATTACCCGATCGTTGGCGAGGACAGCCGTTTTGTTGAGATCGCAACCACCCGTCCGGAGACTCTGCTTGGTGATACTGCTGTTGCGGTGAACCCGGAGGATGAGCGCTACAAGGATATTATCGGTAAGATGTTAAAGCTGCCGTTGACTGACCGTGAGATCCCGGTCATTGCGGATGAGTATGTTGACAAAGAGTTCGGTACTGGCTGCGTGAAGATCACTCCGGCTCATGACCCGAATGACTTTGAGGTAGGACGCCGCCATAACCTGCCGGAAATCTGCATCATGCACGATGACGCAACCATCGACTGCAAGGGCAGCAAGTACGACGGCATGGACCGCTACGAGGCCCGCAAGGCTATGGTAGAGGATTTGAAGGCCCAGGGACTGCTGGTGAAGGTTGTTCCGCATTCTCATAATGTAGGAACCCATGACCGCTGCAAGACCACCGTTGAGCCGATGGTAAAACAGCAGTGGTTCGTCCGCATGGAGGAAATGGCAAAGCCGGCTATCGCAGCTTTAAAGAACGGTGACTTAAAGTTCGTTCCGGAGAGCTTCGGAAAGACTTATCTGCACTGGTTAGAGGGAATCCGTGACTGGTGTATCTCCAGACAGCTGTGGTGGGGCCATCGTATCCCGGCATACTACTGCCAGGAGTGCGGCGAGATCACCGTTGCAAAATCCATGCCGGAGAAGTGCCCGAAGTGCGGCTGCACCCACTTAAAGCAGGATGAGGACACCCTGGATACCTGGTTCTCCTCTGCCCTGTGGCCGTTTTCTACCCTGGGCTGGCCGGAGAAGACCAAAGAGTTGGAATATTTCTATCCGACGGACGTGCTGGTAACCGGTTATGATATCATCTTCTTCTGGGTTATCCGTATGGTATTCTCCGGTTATGAGCAGACCGGAAAATGCCCGTTTAATACCGTACTGATCCATGGTCTGGTGCGCGACAGCCAGGGCCGTAAGATGAGTAAGTCCCTGGGCAACGGTATCGATCCGCTGGAGGTGATCGACAAGTACGGCGCAGATGCCCTGCGTATGACCCTGATCACCGGTAATGCACCGGGCAACGACATGCGTTTCTACTGGGAGCGTGTTGAGGCGAGCCGTAACTTCGCAAACAAGGTATGGAACGCATCCCGTTTCATCATGATGAATATGGAGAAAGCTCCGGTTCACGAGGTTTCCTTAGATGACCTGACCATGGCAGACAAGTGGATCCTGTCCAAGGTAAATACCCTGGCTAAGGATGTCACCGAGAATCTGGATAAGTTTGAGCTGGGCATCGGCCTGCAGAAGGTTTATGACTTTATCTGGGAGGAGTTCTGCGACTGGTACATCGAGATGGTAAAACCGCGTCTGTGGAATGACGAGGACAGCACCAAGGCAGCAGCACTGTGGACCTTAAAGACGGTACTCATCAACTCCTTAAAGCTCTTACATCCGTACATGCCGTTCATCACCGAGGAGATCTTCTGCAACCTGCAGGATGAGGAAGCTTCTATTATGGTATCCGCATGGTCGGAGTACAAGACAGAGTGGAACTTCGAGCAGGAGGAGTACGCAGTCGAGACCATCAAGGAAGCAGTCCGCGCAATTCGTAACGTACGTACCTCCATGAACGTAGCTCCGAGCAAGAAAGCAAAAGTATACGTTGTTTCCGAGAATCAGAAGCTGCTCCAGATCTTCGAGCACAGCAAGGTATTCTTTGCAACCCTGGGCTACGCAAGCGAGGTATTCTTACAGTCTGATAAGCAGGGCATTGCCGATGACGCAGTATCCGTAGTGATCCCGGAGGCATCCATCTACATCCCGTTTGCAGAGCTGGTTGACATTGCGAAGGAAATCGAGCGCCTGCAGAAAGAGGAAGAGCGTCTCACCAAGGAGCTTGCCCGTGTAACCGGCATGCTGTCCAATGAGAAATTTGTAAGCAAGGCTCCGGAGGCAAAGATCAACGAAGAGAAGGCAAAGCTGGAAAAGTATACCCAGATGATGGAGCAGGTAAAAGCCCGTCTGGCTCAGCTTAAGTAATCGGTAATCGTTCATATTTGAGAATGGACAGGCATATATAACAATGATAGACAAAAAAGCGCGGGATTACCTGCTGGGAATCCCGCTTTGGACAAAAAAGAAAAATACGCTGGATGAGGTGCGGCATTTCCTGAAAGAACTGGGGAATCCGGACGAGCAGTTAAACATCATCCATGTGGCCGGGACCAACGGAAAGGGTTCGGTCTGCGCGGACTTAACCGCCATGCTCATGGAAGCCGGATATCATGTGGGAACCTTTGTGTCTCCACATCTTACCGATGTGACAGAGCGTTTTCTGGTGGATGGCGTTCCTGTGGAAGAAGCCGGATTTTCAGAGAGCTTCGCCAGGGTAAAGGCAGTCACGGACAGGCTGACGGCAGAAGGCTACGCGCATCCTACCTTTTTTGGGTGCTGCCCGG
>OGPP01002677.1_pt1 | contig 10105 bp, 8 predicted proteins | sample 1553021 | NCBI WGS metagenome assembly OGPP01 (sample SAMEA2580217, study PRJEB22360) | human gut metagenome | biome: human gut; feature: human-associated habitat; material: faeces | place: Denmark | collected 2008/2010
TACCCATATTTTGCGCAGCGGTATGCCGGGATTACCGGCTTCGGACCTGTAGTGGATTCTGTCTCTATATTTTTATTTCAGGATTCCCGGTTTCGGGAAGTAGCGGAACAGTACCTTTGCGATGATCTTCTCACGCTTTACATAGGTATTCTCCCAGCGGCGGGCATCCATGGAGTAGTTCCGGTTGTCGCCCATCATGAAGTAGCTATTCTCCGGTACCTCAAAGTGCATAGGGGCTTCCGGAATCATAGGTTCACGGATGTATGGCTCGTCTAACGGCTCGTCAGAACCGTTAATGTATACTTTTCCGTCCACAATATCCACGGTTTCACCCGGCAGACCAATGATACGCTTTACATAATAAATCTTTTCATTGTCCGGGAAGCGGAAAATGGCAATATCACCGCGTTTTGGATCTTCGAAGCGATAGGAAAGTCTGGACCCGATCACGCGGTCTCCCGTCATGATGGTATTTTCCATGGAACCGCTCGGCACCTCACTGTTGGCAATGATAAAGGTATTCAGTACAAACGCAATGAGTGCTGCAGACACAATAATCTTGACCCACTCAAAGATTTCTTTTCCCAGCCCACCCTGCTTTTTCTCTTTTTCGTCTTCCTCATGCGCTTTTTTCTTTCTGCGCTCTGACGATTCTGTGCGCGGTACTTCGATTTCTTTTTCCGTGTTCCCGGTCTTTACCGCCTCCCGGTGCAGCTCCTGCGCGATCCTTCTCGCCTCTTCCTCAGCAGTCTGCACTTCTTCGGCTGAGAAGGCTTCCGGTGCCTGCGCGGAATCCTCCGGCACAGGTTCCGTCTCTGACGCAGCCTGTCCGTCTCCGCCGGCATTCATCTTTTCTGGCGCACCTTCCCATGTCTGTCTGGCACGCATGCCGTCAAGTCCGCCCAGAAGCGGGTCTTTGTTTATTCTGTCTTCACTCATGAAATAACCACCTTATTTATTGCGGTACTTGTCCAGGAGCTTGTTAATGCGCTTGGTCGGGCTTAACAGCTCGCTTAAGGAATCATCGTGATTTAAGTTGTCGATGATCAGGGCAATGTACTTACTCATATCTACGTCAATGTAATACGGTCTGGATAACAGCTCTGGAGTCTGGTATACCACGTTGGTGGTCAGGATCCGGTCGATCAGGCCATTCTCATAATACTCATCAAATTTAGCCAGTCCGTTGGTGAAGAGGCCAAAGGTTGCGCAGATAAATACCTTTCTTGCTTTTCTGCGCTTTAACTCTTTTGCGACATCCAGCATGCTTTCACCGGAGGAGATCATATCGTCCACGATGATCACGTCCTTGCCCTCTACGCTGGAACCCAGGAACTCGTGAGCCACGATCGGGTTGCGGCCGTTTACGATCTTGGTGTAATCGCGGCGCTTGTAGAACATACCCATATCCAGGCCCAGTACGTTTGCGAAATAAACAGCACGGCCCATACCGCCCTCATCCGGGCTGATGACCATCATGTGGTCACTGTCGATCTGAAGCTCGGTCTCGTTCTTTAACAGGTGCTTGATGAACTGGTAGATCGGCTGCACGGTCTCAAATCCCTTTAACGGAATCGCGTTCTGTACACGCGGGTCGTGAGCATCGAAGGTGATGATGTTCTCCACGCCCATATTGGTCAGCTCCTGCAGTGCCAGGGCGCAGTCTAAGGACTCACGGCCGGAACGCTTGTGCTGACGGCTCTCATAGAGGAACGGCATGATGACGTTGATACGGCGCGCCTTACCGGCTGCTGCCGCGATGACACGCTTTAAGTCCTGGAAATGATCATCCGGAGACATATGGTTGGTCATGCCGCACAGAGAGTAGGTCAGATTATAGTTACACACATCTACCATGATGTAAAGATCGTCACCACGAATGGAAGACTCAATGGTTCCCTTGCCTTCGCCGGAACCGAAACGCGGGGTCTTGGCCTCAATAATATAAGAATCTCTCTGATAGCCTGCAAACGCGATGGTGGATTTGTGCTCACTCTCGCGTTCCTTTCTCCACTCGACCAGCCAGTCGTTTACCTTTGCACCCAGGGTTGCGCAGCTCTTTAACGGGATCAGTCCTAATGGTCCTACCGGAATGGTCTCAATGGTCTTCTCTTCGTAAATCATCTTTTCCTCCATGCAATGTGTATTGTTTATTTTTATGGTCTGGCGGAGCCTCCGGTATCCCGAATGCCGCCGCATCGCTTCTTTTATATCATTATGCCTCAGTTAAGTCAAGCCAATCCCTGCTTTTATAAGGGATGATATGTTTTTCACAATCTTGCCGCCCGTTTTTTCATGCGGATATCCGCTCCGTAAAGCGGGATGACACGGTAATTGCTCATTATCCGGGATGTAACGCGGTCTGAGTAGGTGTCCTTTAACATACCCATGGACAGATTTGTGGAAATAATGGTGCCCTTTTTTCTGCCGATGCGCTCATTGATACAATAGAAAAGCTGGGAGGAAACAAAGGAATTGTTCAGCTCCGTTCCCAGGTCATCGATGATGAGCATATCGCAGTCTAAAATGTAGCGGTAACTCTCCTCCACATCTTCCTCACCGTCCCGTCCGAATTTGTATTTGGAAAAAATCTCAAACAGCTCGTTTGAGGACAGATAGATGACGGAAATGCACCGGTCAATCAGTGCCTTGGCGATGCAGTTGGTGAGAAAGGTCTTTCCCACACCTGTACCTCCGGTAAAGAGGATACTGTTTCCCTTGTCCGGATACTGCTGCGCAAATTCCCGGCACTGCCGCACCACAACGTCCATATAGGCCCGCTCCGTCATGCCAAGCTGCGGAACCTTCTCGGTATCATCGTAAAAATCAAAGCGGAGATGGTCAAAGTTCTCCTCTTTTAAAACTGCCTCAATGTTGGACTGGGCGTAGAGAATGTTCAGGCGCTGCCGTTCAAAACAGTGGCACCGTTTTCCGTTCACATAGCCGGTGTCCTGACAGTCCGGACAGTCATAACGAAGCTCCATGTAATCTTCCGGATATCCGGCTGCCTTTAAGAGGGTCAGCTTCTGCTCTTTTAAATCTGCCAGATCTTCCTTCAGGTGTTCCCGGGCCTTCGTGTCTCCGCCCAGCACCCGTCTGGCGCAGTCTGCCGCCCGGGTACTGATCTGGCGGTCCAGTTCCTGGATCTGCGGTATTTTTTGGTATACCTCCTGAGTCCGTGCCTCCATGGCCCGGCGCTGCAGCCGCTGCCGTTCTTCATACCCGCGCATAACTGCGTTGTACTGGGAATTGCTCAGTGCCATAATCTGCTCTCCTTACTGTTCTCCGATCCAGTCCTTTACCTGATTCAATACCAGGGAATCATAGTCGGTATTTCTCTGTTCAAAATTCAGGAACTGGTTGTTTGCCTGGCGGCTGGTTTTCTGGTTTTTCTGATTCTTCTGACCTTTATACTGTTCGTCCAGCACCGAAATATCATTCAGGCTGTGCACTCCCGCTTTCCTCCACTCAGAAAGGATCCGATCCGCATAGCGGAAGCTTGGATTGTGGGTGGCTTCCATGGTACGGTTGCAGGCCTCTAACACCACCTCTTTTGTAAATCCATACTCTCCAAACCAGCGCTCGATCATCTCCCGCTCCGTCTCGCCCGGATTTCTTCCGGTCAGACCAAATGCCCGCATGACGGAAAACGAGTTTTTGGTAAAGCCGCTGGCATAGGCCTTGGCCTGCTCCACCGTAGCAAACCCCTTTTCATGCCAGCTAATGGCAACCGTCTCTATGTAGCGGATGCTGGTATGACCTCCCTGCACACAGTGCTCCACCACGTATTCGAGAAGCTCAGCCGACATGTGCAGTCCATCATAAAGATAGGCAAACACCTCCAGTTCCCGCTGAGTAAAGATCTTGTTCAAATAGCGCTGTGCTATGTAAAGAAGCTCTGAGAACTCCCCGTCTCCCTGCAGACGGTTCACCTGATCCTGGCTGTATACCGGCCGAGGGCCTTTTGTCTCTGCCGCCCAAGCTGCTGCCGCTGCCGGCTGCTGTGCCAGAAGGCCGTCTGTGCTTAAGACCCCCAGCTTCTCCCAGTAAAGAACTGCCCGGCGGATATCTGCCTCCGTATGATTCAGGCCGTCCGCTATTCTTTCAAGGCTCACGGGCTCATCTTTATGGCGGAGCAGATAGAGATACACCTTCACATACTCCCCGTTGGCTTCCGCCAGATAACGGTCAATAAATTCGTTGGAAACCAGGGTTGCGTCCACCTGGAAATGATATGTAAAACTCATAAAAATCTCACCTTTCCTGTCTGTTAACAGTGTACCACATCCAATTTCAAAAAGAAATAGGCGAGTTTATCCACAGAATTGATTGTGGATAATGTGGATAATGTGGATATAAACATTTTTCCTGTCCGCCCAAAGCACTCGAAACGTGTCGAATTGTAGATAAAACCGTGGTTTTTTTAATTTTTAGATTTCTTCTTATGTAAATTAAAAAATCCACATAGTCCCTTTACATAAAAAGTGGAAAACTATGTGGATAATGTGGATAACTATTGATTCAGGAGCTTTTCCCCAACTTTTACAATATCTCCGGCACCCATAGTTATCAACAGATCACCGGTGGAACAATTTTTTAAAAGAAATGCTTCAATTTCTTCAAACGTTGGGAAATAATGGACTTCCGTGCCCAGTTTTTCAATGCGGGAAGCAATATCCGCGGAGCTGATACCCAGAGTATCCGTTTCTCTCGCCGCGTAGATATCAGCAAGAACAACTGCATCGGCTGCGGAAAGTGCCTCGGCAAACTCATCCAGGAACGCTTTGGTACGGGTATAGGTGTGGGGCTGGAATACACACCACAGTTTCTTGTGTGGATAATTGTGCGCTGCCTTTAAGGTAGCGGCAATTTCCTGCGGATGATGCGCATAATCATCAATGATGGTGATGCCGTTTAACTCACCCTTTTTCTCGAAACGGCGGTCAGTTCCGGTAAAATGAAGCAATCCATCCGCAATCGCTGTATCTGGGATGCCCAGGGCTTTCGCGGTGGCAATGGCTGCCAGCGCATTGTATACATTGTGCTCACCCGGCACACCCAGCGTAATGGTTCCGGCTGCCTTACCCTGTTCAACAAGAGTAAAGGTCGGGCGCGCGAAGGCATCGTATGTAATGTCTGCCGCGCTGTAATCGCTCTCCTTGCTGTGGCCGAAGGTTACCACCCTGCATGGCAGACCGCCGCTGATCTCCTCGTAATTCTTAATATCACGGTTGATGATCAGAAGTCCTCTTTCATCCAGCTTCTCCGCAAAGAGACGGAACGAATGGCGGATATCATCCAGGTCCTTGAAGAAATCCAGATGATCTGCTTCTATATTTAAGATGATCTCCATGGTTGGGAAGAACGAAAGGAAGCTGTTGGTATACTCACAGGCCTCGGTCACAAACAGTCCCGGACCACCCACTCGGATATTTCCGCCGATGGAATGCAAAATACCGCCTACAGAGATGGTCGGATCTTTCTCCGCTGCCAGAAGGATCTCTGTCACCATGGAGGTAGTTGTGGTCTTTCCGTGGGTTCCGGAGATGGCAATCGCCTCACCGTAGTTTTTCATGATCTGGCCTAACAGCTCCGCACGGGTCATCATCGGAATGCCGCGGCGCACCACCTCAGCGTACTCCGGGTTATCCGTATGCACGGCTGCAGTGTAGACCACCAGGTCGATGTCATCGGTGATGTTGGCTGCTGCCTGACCGTACATAACCTTCGCTCCGGCTGCTGCCAGATGGTCAGTCAGCTCACTCTCATGGGAGTCAGAACCGCTGACGCGAAAGCCCTCCCGCATCAGAATCTCTGCCAGGCCGCTCATGCTGATGCCGCCGATTCCAATAAAATGAATAGCAATGGGTTTCTTAAAATCTATCTGATACATACTGGTTTCCATCCTTTTCTAATGTTCATACTCTTCTTATATAATATGCTGCTTCATATTCTTTTCCTTTTTACTTCCTTTTCCATGAAAAGTCAATGTTTTTCTAGTCTTTCCACGCAAATTGTAATATAATTGGGAAGAAAAAAGGAACGAAAGGAGAGCCGTCTGACGACGGGCGCATTTCTCCCACGCCTTAAGAGGTCAGGGTATCCTGCGCTATTTTACAATGAAATCTAATCCTACACCACATTCGCTTATGCGTGCCTTTTCCAGCTTTTTTGTCAGCCTGTTCGGAATCCTCAGATGGCTGTTTCAGTCCATTCTGCATCTTCTGACATGTGGACTGATCCTGTGCGTTCTCATTGGTCTGCTCATCTACGCCAAGGTGCGTCCGGAGCTGGACCACTGCCGGGAAGTTGCCTATGATAAGCTGGCGCAGATGCAGCGCCAGGACTTCCACATGCTGTCCGACACGGAAATATACGATAAGAATGACCAGCTGATCGGACTGATCAATGCCGGACATTACGAATATGTCCCCATCAGCCAGATCAGCATGAATCTGCAGAATGCTTATATTGCCCAGGAGGACCGGCGTTTCAAATCCCATACCGGTGTTGACTGGATTGCTACCTTCCGCGCAGGCCTCGCCCTCATCAAAAACCGCGGCGAAATCACCCAGGGAGGAAGCACCATCACCCAGCAGGTGGTAAAGAACACCTACCTGACCCAGGAGCAGAGCTTCACCCGTAAAATCGTGGAAATCCTGCTGGCACCGGAGATTGAGAAAAAGTATTCCAAGGCAGATATCATGGAGTTTTACTGCAACACCAATTTCTACGGCAACCACTGCTATGGCGTGGAAGCTGCCAGCCGCTACTACTTCGGCAAGGATGCCAGCGACCTGGAATCCTACGAGGCCGCTGTTTTGGTCGGCATCAGCAACAGCCCCACCGCCTACAACCCCGTCCGCAACCCGGAAGCCTCTTTAAAGAAACGAAATGATGTGCTGCACAGCATGCTTGAGGTGGGTTATCTCTCCGAAGATGCCTACGAAAGTGCCATCAGCCAGCCCTTAAGCATCGTTCAGGAAGAGAGCGAGGGCAGCAACGAGAACTACATGAGCAGCTATGCCATCCACTGCGCTGCCCTGGCGCTCATGAAGCTGGACAACTTTCAATTCCAGTACATCTTCAAAGACAAATCCGATTACGACACTTATATGGAAAACTACCAGGCCACCTATACCGAGAAGGCCGATGATATCCGCGCGGGTGGCTACCGCATTTACACGACCCTGGACCAGGATCTGCAGACTGCATTGCAGTCCCAGCTTGACAATGTTCTGTCTCCGTATACAGAGCTTCAGGATAACGGAAAATACGCCCTGCAGGGTGCCGGTGTGATCGTGGACAACATGACAAACAGCGTGGTCGCTGTGGTCGGCGGACGTGGAACGGAAGATGTCTACAACCGTGCTTACTTAAGCGCGAGACAGCCGGGAAGTACCATCAAGCCCCTGATTGACTATGCGCCAGCCTTCGATACCGGCGAATACTATCCGGCCCGCCTGGTCAATGACCACAAGTGGGAGAACGGCCCCTCCAACAGCGGCGGCTCCTATTACGGCAATGTTTCTGTCCGCGAGGCCTTAAACCGCAGTTTAAACACTGTGGCATGGCAGATTCTCACCGACATCGGCGTGGACTATGGCTTAAATTACCTGGGCGAGATGGAGTTCCAGAAGCTCACCTACATTGACAACGGCGTGCCGTCCTTAAGTATCGGCGGCTTCACCAACGGCGTCCGGGTGGTGGATATGGCAAAAGCCTACAGCACCCTGGCAAACGGCGGTGTATACAATGACCAGACCTGTATCCGCAGGATCGATCATGAACATAACGGCGAGCTGACCAAAAACTTAAAAGCGCATTCCCAGGTGGTTTACCAGCAGGATTCCGCTTACATGCTCACCGACATTTTAAAGGGAACCCTCACCGAATCCTACGGAACCGGCTACGGCCTGGCTCTGGAAAATGATATGCCGGCAGCCGGAAAAACCGGTACCACCAACAGCAGCAAAGACACCTGGTTCTGCGGCTACCCCCGCTACTACACCACCGCAATCTGGGTGGGATACGATACCCCGCGGGCTATGCCGGGCATTTACGGAAAAACCTATGCCGGAAAGATCTGGAAGCAGGTTATGGACCAGATTCATGAGGGCAAAGAACCATTAGACTGGGAACAGCCAGCTACCGTAGAAATGACTACCGACTCCAAGAGCGGCATCACCGATCTGTTCAGCGCCACCCTGCATGAGCGCGCCGAGCAGAGCCTCCATGATAAAGAGCAGCGCAAGCTGGAAGAAGATCTGGAAACTGCGGTAACGGCATTTGAAGATAAGACTATTGAAACCGTAGAGGACACCTATTGGGTAAAAGAACAGTACCAGAGCATCATCTCCAAGCTGAACCTGATGGACGGCAGTGACAAGCGTACCGAACTTCTGGAGCGCATGACAAAACGCAACGAGGAATTCGCTCCGATCATCAGCGAGATGCAGGATACCATTACGCTGTATGAAGCACAGAAAGCAAAGGAAAAAGCGGAAGCCCAGAAAAAGGCGGAGGAAGATGCCATCACGGCGAGAAAGAATCAGGAGATCCAGACCCGCAAGAACACCTTCTTAAGTGCCCTGCGTGATGTGGAAAATCTGGAATACCAGTCCTCCGATGCGGAGAGCCTGGTGCAGAACGCCATCAACAAGCTTTCCCTGGTTGAGACCTACGAGGAAGCTGCTTCCTACAAAGAACGACTCCAGAAAGCCATCGACCGCATTGCCACCCTGCCGACCGAAAGTGAATGGCAGGCCGCAAAACAGGCAGAAGAAGAAGCCAAAGCGGCATCCCAGGCGGCCGACCAGCAGCAGATTGGCCTGGAGCAGCAATCCTTACGAAGCTACTTAAACCAGGCAAAACGAAGCTGGAACACCTGGACTTCCCAGCCATCCCCAGCACCGGAGGCCGGTCCGGGATCTGCTCCCGGTGCCTCTTCACAGCCGGCACCCTCAGCACCAACAACAGGAGGGAACAACTAAATGAAAGAGCTTCATTCAGAATCAGAAGATCAGGACCTGGAATTTACGCAGGATGTGACCGGTTCACATATACCGGACACAGAGGAAGTTCCGGTGGACACCGCAAAGATTCAGGCAGCGCTGGAAAAACGCGCAGATCAGGAAACCGCGGTTCTTCCCCGGCTGACTCTGCCAGATACGGAAGGACCGGATGCATCCGCAAAGAATCCCGTTTCCGGCAAAACACTCCAGGATGAAGCTGCCTGGGAGTCCGGCAAACCGGCACGTAAAAAGCGCCGCACCAGCCGCTCTTTACGTGAGCGCTGGTGGACGCCATCTGTCCGCTCCTGGTTTTACACCTTCATGTGCATGAACATGCCAATCGTAGGCTGGTTCTATCTTTTTCATAAAGCTAGGTATGAAGAAGACCCGGCACGAAAAGAATTCGCCCGGGCCTGCCTGTTTTACAAACTCGTATTTTTGATTGCGGGAGCCGTAGTCCTGCTGATCCTGATCTGGATCGGACTTGGACTGTTAGACCAGCTCCTGGCTTACATGGAAATGCTGTAGAAAATAGCAATATATTTACTGCGCAAATACCGCTCTGTGACTTCGCTCCAGTGCCAGCAGCAAAATGTTACCCAGCACGCCAATGGCCAGAATCTCTCCGATTCCTACAGTCACCATGGCATACGGGATCAGATCTGTAGAGCCGTACGCGTAGCGCAGTACCCACGGAATGATGATGGTGTTGGCAAGAATCGGCGGAACACATACCAGCCATTTGCTCTTCTTTCCAAGATAGTAAGATCCGACTGCTCCGATCAGAGTTGCCAGACTGCCGAATACTACGTCAAGAGGTGCTGCTCCGCAGAGCAAATTGGCGAGGAAACATCCGATGGTCACGCCTGGTACCGCGCTCGGCAAAAAGTACGGAAGCACACAAAGTGCCTCAGAAATCCGGAACTGGACCGGGCCGAATGCGATCGGTGCTACGATCATGGTCAGAGCCACATAGAGAGCCGCAATGGCTGCTCCCTGGGTAATGCGGCCAGTTGTTGATTGGTTACGCTGTTTGTTCATATTCAATTCTCCTTTAGTTTTGTTTTACGAGTGGAAGGTCACGAACACTC
>OGPP01002678.1_pt1 | contig 10102 bp, 7 predicted proteins | sample 1553021 | NCBI WGS metagenome assembly OGPP01 (sample SAMEA2580217, study PRJEB22360) | human gut metagenome | biome: human gut; feature: human-associated habitat; material: faeces | place: Denmark | collected 2008/2010
CCCGCCACAATTCCTGTCAGCTGGGTTTTCCCCTGATACTGTTCTCCCATTGCGGTCCTTGATACGGACCCGTTGATCGGACAGCATCCGGTCAGAGCTGCTGCAAAATTTCCAAGGGAAAATGCCAGCAATTCCTGATTGTCGTTGATCCGGTAGCGGTTTTTCTGGGCAAAATTATTTTCTGCCAGAAGAGTCTCTGCCATAATCACTACTGCCACCGACAGACTGATCGTTATGGCATCTTTAAGCGGCACTGCAGACAGATCCACCGCCTTCCACCGCGGAAGTCCCGTCTGCACAGCACTTAATGTCTGTATGCCCCACTCCCTGACCGGAAGAAACTTTGTCATAAGTGCTCCAACCGCCATCAGTACGACCGCCATCGGAAATTTTGGTATCAGTTTCTTTGCCGCCAGCAGAATTACCAGTGCAATCACACCCATTATAAGGGACGGAACATGGATCTGTCCAAGTGTATTTCCGATATGTCCGGCCAGCTCCAAAAGTTCTCCGGTGCCCGCAGTCCCGCCAAACAGTTTCGGTACCTGCATGAGAATAATCGTCGTGCAGATTCCGGTAATAAAACCGCCCATCACCGGTGCAGATATGTAATTCACGAGTTTTCCCGCTTTCATCAGATAAAATGCCAGAAGCCACACGGCCACAAACAGAGTCAGGACCGGCACAACTTTAAGTGCTGCTTCTGAACCGCTTTCTATGTGCAGATCAATCAGCGCTCCTCCGATCAGTGCCGCCGGAGCTGCATCCACACCAAAAATGAACTGTGGTGAAGTCGAAAACAGTGCAAACAACAGGATCGGAAACACCGATCCATACAGACCGTATACCGCCGGAAGACCGGCAATCTGCGCATATCCCATGGAAATCGGGATGGAAACGGCCATAATGATAATTCCGGCACAAATATCTTTCGGCAGGTTTTTCTTCTCATAATGCTGCAGTGTCTGTGCAATTGTTACTCTCATATTTCCCCTACTTTCTTGCAATGCGGTGCAGCTGCGGTCGCAGCGTAATCTCCGGCACAACCATGCCCTCCCGCTGGTCAAGCACATAGGCAACCGCCTTTGCCACTTCATCCGGCAGCAGATAACTTTCCGGCTCCTCCCCACAGGTAAAATCCGCATCCCGGTACAGATTGGTATCTGTCATGTCCGGATGAATCGTTGTCACCTTGACACCGTACTTGCGTGCTTCCTCAAACAGACTCTTTCCGAAGCTGGACAGTCCCGCCTTGGTTGCCGCATAGGCACAGCCATGCGGACTGCTCTGCTTGGCCGTCACGGACGAGATATTGATGATATATCCATGATTTTTCTTCAGCACCCGAAGCAGCCGGTTCGTCAGAAGCAGGGGAATCTCCAGGTTTGTACGGACCAGGGCCTGTATCTTTTTGGGAGTCAGTTCCTCATGCAGACCATAATGTCCGACTCCTGCCGCATTGACAAGTACCTCAATGTCTGCCGTTTTTGTGATCTCTTTCACCGCATCGCATAATTTCTGTTCTTCTAATAAATCGCCTTCTACCGGATGAAATGCCGCGGTCTGCTCTACAAATTCCCTTGTCTGTTCTTTTGCAAAATCCCGTCCAAATCCGTAGACTTCATACCCTTTCTCACAGAGTACCCGGCTGATTGCCAGTCCGATTCCGGAACTGGCACCGGTTACAATCGCTGCCTTACTCATGATATATGTTCTCCTTGTCCATTCTCTGTGTTAATTCCGTGATCATAAAACTTTCCATTTTCTTTAATAATTCCGGTGGATACTGATATACCCCGTTGCAATTGACATAAGGATACTGTACCGCTGGTGCAAAAGGTTCTACCCGCCGGAGTTTTTTCATATATTCCTGTGAAATCCGGAACGTTCCCACACTTACATCAACCAGTTTCTCCCAGCCGTCATGCAACATACGTTCACCAAAAATACGGTCAATCTGACTTAGCAATTGCAGATAATCGGTCTTCCAGGACGGCAGATACAGCATCGGATCAAAGCACAGGCGCACCGGAAATCCTTTTTTAAGTCCCTCCGCGGCACAGACTATGCGTGCAAACGCCGAAGGTGTTTCTTTCTCAAACGCATCTATCATCTTCTGCGGAGACAGGGTAAACGCATAGATCACATTGGACAGACAGGGCAGATCCCACATCGCATGGCCGGCACATTTTGTCCGGATTTCCAGCTTTAAGTTTTCATGTTTTGCAGCATATGCACTCCAGAGTCTGACATATCCTGTCACAGCCTCCATGGCAAGCAGATCCGCATCATAAGAAATGCACACATACATATTCTGTGTCTTCAGAATATGGTCAAGTTCTTCCAGGTAATCTTCGATATTCACAAAAAGCACCATGTGACCGGACGGATACATGCCTTTCAGATAACAGTAGCTGCAATCATAGATGCAGTTCATCATTGTGGAACAGTAATAAAAATTGGTATTGCCAAAATCCTGACAGACCGGTGCTCCTTCATAAAAAAAATGATCGGTTTTTTCTGCCAGAATGAGAGCCTGTGCCTGATGCTGCCGGACACAGTCCTGTCCATGCCGGTTAAATACATCCTTGTAATGTTCAATCTCCACAATCTGTGCCTGTGGAAACCGCAAAAGGATCTGTTCCGTACGCGGATGATTGCGGATGCGGCGTTCCACATAAATATGGGAAAACCGTGTATTATAACACACGTGCTCTAAGTTCTTCAAGAATCCTCTTTCCTTCCCGTTTGTCTTTTGCCGGCAGCCGGCCTGCCTGTTCATATTCCCGGTACCATCCGGACATGGTTTGCTTCCCGGATGCTTCTTTTGCTTCGCAGAGTGAATGATACAAAATCATTTGCCGGATCTGCGCTTTCATGGTTTCAGAACCATGCAATGCCTCCTGCCACAGCTTTGCCTGTTCTTCTACCTGGCTTCTAAATGCTTCCTGCATACTCTCCTGCCTGCTGTTTTTTTCCTGCATTGTCAAAAGCTGCCGGATAAATGTTAAAACCTCTTCTGCTGCCCGGTCCATGATCTGTGAAAAATGTTCTCCACTCCCGGCACTCTGCGGCTCCTGTGTTGTTCCATGATCGGTTACTACCTTGAGAAACAGCATCTGGTGCGGTGCATAGTAATAGTTTCCTGCCTGATATATTGCAGCAGCCTCCATATCCACCAGGATCTCTTTTCTTCTGTCCCCCGCCCCGGCATCTTTATCCAAAAACTGTTGGAAAGATTCCCGGTCCTGTACCGCGGGAAAACTGTATAGTTCTGCTTCCTCAAACGGATGCCGGTATAAAATATCGGGATAAAATGTACGTCCGTCTACCGTTTGCGTCAGTTTGTTACAAAGCGAAACAGTGCCGACAGGAATATTTTTCCTGCCGGCACAGCTCCCATAATTGATCAGAAAATCCCCGCTATCCGGTTCTCTTCTGGTCGAACACTCTGCCACCGCCGTGGCCGCCGCAATGGCGGATGCCCCGGTAATGACAATCTGTATTTGATTGTTTTCATCCGAAAATACCTGAAAATGATTCTGTGTCATATCTTTTTTCAAAGAAAGCGCCCGGATCAGTTCCTTTGCCTCCGGATAAAGAGCTGTAAATATTGTGATCAAATAGCCTTTCCTTCACTTTCTAAAATGTGTCTTGCCACATAAACACCACTGGCAGATGCATGGGACAGTGAATGGGTCACACCACTGCCATCTCCGATGATATAAAGTCCCGGATACCGGCTCTGCAGATTCTCATCCAGCTCTACTTCCATATTATAGAATTTTACTTCCACACCATACAGCAGGGTATCGTCGTTTGCGGTACCCGGTGCAATCTTATCGAGCGCATAGATCATCTCAATGATACCATCTAAGATTCGCTTCGGAAGAACCAGACTTAAATCTCCCGGTGTTGCGGAAAGTGTCGGTGTCACAAGCCCCTCCTCGATACGTTTCTGATTACTGCGTCGTCCGCGCACCAGATCACCAAAACGCTGTACGATCACACCACCGCCTAACATGTTCGATAACCGCGCAATGCTCTCTCCGTATCCATTGCTGTCTTTAAACGGCTCGGAAAAATGTTTGGCAACTAAAAGTGCAAAGTTCGTATTCTCTGTGCGAAGATCCGGGCTGTCATAGCTGTGTCCGTTTACCGTCACAATACCATTGGTATTTTCATTTACCACTATGCCATATGGATTCATGCAGAACGTACGGACATTATCCTCAAACTTTTCCGTACGGTAAACAATCTTGCTCTCATAAAGTTCATCGGTCAGATGGGAAAAGATCACTGCCGGAAGTTCTACACGCACACCGATATCCACACGGTTGGATTTGGTAGGAATTTCCAGATCCTCACAGACGGTTTCCATCCACTTGCTTCCGCTCCGTCCGACTGACACGATACATTTTTTGCACGCATATTCCGCATCTTTTGTCGAAACAAGATATCCATCTTCTTTGACCTGAATCTTCTCCACCGGGGTGTCAAAGAAAAAGTCCATGTGGTCTTTCATCTCGTCATAAAGATTTTTCAGCACAACCCAGATGGCGGACCGATGCATCCAGAAGCTTCAGTTTATTCTGCAGACACACTTTTTTTAAATCTGTGCCTGCGGTGGAGTACATTTTTGTTCCCTCTCCACCGTGAGACATATTGATGGTATCCACATATTTCATCAGTTCAAGTGCTTTCTGTCTGCCGATATATTCATATAAAGTACCGCCGAAATCATTGGTAATGTTGTATTTACCATCCGAAAAGGCTCCGGCTCCGCCAAATCCGTTCATGATTGCACAGGTCTTGCAGCCGATACAGCTCTTTACCTTTTCTCCATCAATCGGACAATGTCTCTGTTCCAAAGAACGTCCTGCATCAAACACTGCAATCTTTAAATTTTCATCCTGCTTCATGAGCTCATAGGCAGAAAAAATTCCACCCGGTCCTGCTCCAATAATAATTACATCATACATTCGACGCCACCTCCGGCTTTTTATTTTTTCTCGCGGCTCTCATTGCGGTACTGCAACGGAGTCATATCAAAGCATTTTTTAAAGGTACGGTTAAAATGCTCAACACTCGGATATCCGACAACATCCGCAATATTTTCAACCGTCATATTACCGTTTTTCAGCAGAGTCTTGGCACGTTTCATACGAATATGGGCTACGTGCTCTCCAAATGTCTTACCTGATTTATCCTTGATATATTTGGAGATATAAGGCTCTGACAGATGGAACTGCGCTGCCATGCTCTCAAGTGTTACATCCTGATAATTGTTCTGGATAAAATTAAGCATGGCGGTCAGGCGTTCATCCTGTGCCCCATCGTTTTGTGCAATCTGCGGTAATTTATTTACAGCAACCGTCAGCGCATGGATGGACGCTTTGATGATATCCTCATCCATACCGACACCCCAGTAACTCTTTCCTTCACAGGTAATGCCCACATAGGCGATTGCCTTAGAAGAAGATCCATGGGACAATGCATGTTCTTCATAGGTAGAAAGTTCGTAGCTGATACCGAAGAACTGCTTGATTGTGTTGCTCACGGCGTCCAGACGACCGTTTCCGTTTGCATCGACGATGGTCTTCTTTCCGCCAAAGTTAATTTCTGTCTCTGCCATAATACCATCATTCTGCTTGAAATGGCAAGAATCGATTGTAAAGTACGGCATTTTGTTCATATAGTTTTCTTCAAAGATCTCGTATACCCACTGTGGAGAAAGTTCCTTGTGTTCTTCATCCGATACCTGTTTCACTGCATATCCGACTTCTTCTTTCATTGCCTGCGGCAGAGAAATGGAGAAATTCTGCTTTAAGATATAACTGATTCCTCCCTTTCCGGACTGGCTGTTGATACGGATAACATCGGCATCGTAAGTTCTTCCCACATCCATCGGATCGATCGGCAGATACGGAACCGTCCATGTCTTTAATTTCTTTTCTTCTCTCCAGGCCATTCCCTTTGCAATCGCATCCTGATGGGAACCGGAGAACGCAGAAAAGACAAGATCTCCGGCATACGGAGAACGCTCATGGACATGCATTCTCGTCAGACGCTCATACGTCTCACGGATGCGTGGCATATCTGCAAAGTCCAGTTTCGGGTCAATGCCATAAGAAAACATGTTCATGGCAAGCGTAATGATATCGACATTTCCGGTACGCTCTCCGTTTCCAAACAGCGTGCCTTCGATACGGTCTGCTCCTGCCAGAAGTCCCAGTTCAGCATCACTGACACCGCAGCCTCTGTCGTTGTGCGGATGAAGACTGAGTACCACATTTTCTCTGTGGTGCAGATGCTTGCTTACATATTCGATCTGTGTTGCAAAAATATGCGGCATTGCAGTCTCAACAGTTGCCGGGATATTGATAATTGCCTTGTGTGCGGCATCCGGCTCCCATACATCCAGAACGGCATTGCAGACATCGACTGCGTAATCCACTTCGGTTCCGTGGAAACTTTCCGGACTGTACTCAAAAGAGAAATCTCCCTCTGTCTCACTGGCAAGTCTCTTTAACAGCTTTGCACCATCCACAGCCAGCTGCATGATATGCTCTTTGTCTTTTTTAAACACCTGCTCCCGCTGTGCCACAGAAGTGGAATTGTACAGATGAATAACTGCATGCGGAGCCCCTTTGACTGCCTCAAATGTTTTTTTAATGATATGCTCACGCGCCTGTGTCAGTACCTGAACGGTCACATCATCCGGAATCATATCCCGCTCAATCAGCGTACGCATAAAAATAAACTCTGTTTCTGATGCTGCCGGGAATCCAACTTCAATTTCCTTAAATCCGATATCCACGAGCATCTGGAAAAACTCCAGCTTCTCGTCAAGGCTCATTGGCTCGATCAGTGCCTGGTTACCGTCACGCAGGTCCACGGAACACCAGATTGGTGCTTTCTCTATGTAATCTTTTTTGGCCCAGTCGTATCCGCAGACTGGAGGAAGAAAATACTGTCTTTCATACTTGTCAAAATTTTTCATGATGTTTCCTCTTTTCCAATATTAAATATTATCAATTTCAATGAGTAATTTTAACACATAATCTCCCATTTGGAAATGATTAAATTTAAGCAATTTTATTGATGTTTTTTATTTTGTTAATTGATTTTGCAGCCGGTGTACCACAGATGCCTCCGCCTCAGACGCATGCATCACCTGTTCTGCGACCTGTCTGGCAACCGGAGTTACCTCATTTTCTTCTTCCCACTCCTGCAGACCGGCATCCGGGATCTCCTGTTTTTTCTGCAGTACATACCGGTTCAGGTTATTGCAGTACTGCATCAGATTCCGGAATCCACGCACACGGGTCAGAAGATTTTTACCGTATGCCTGCTGCTCTAAGCCTGCTATGGCAATCACTTCCATACACAGATGAAGTTCTCCGGTGATATCCGATGCTTCCATCAGAAGATCCGGCCGTTCTTTTTTTGCCTGCAAAAAATATGCCTTTGCTCCATCCACATCTGCCCGGTCAAAATATTCCGCCAGCCGGCACCGGACTTCTGCAATCTCTGCTTTTTCTCCCAGCATGCCTACCATACACGCATACACCCGCAGCCTGTTGTGCCTGATCCAGACATACTGTAAAAACTCCGAAATGAATCCGAAAATTCTCCGGTGATAAGAATCCTCTTCTTCCACTTTCACGCGCCGCTCCACTTCAAATAAAATAGAAAACAGCCATTCCATATAAGCATCATAAACTTCTTTTTTTGCAATCAGCATATTTCCGAAATAGGTGTGCTTTTGCTGCACCAGCTGCTGAAAATCCGCCGCATAATCCGGATAAATCTCCTGTATCACACGGGCTGTTTCGTCCAGATATAAAATCTTGTGGTGAGAAGCAAATCCCTCATAATAAGAAAAATTCAGCTGCAGTTCTTTCGTTGTGATCACATCATACTGCTGCAGCAGAGAAAGAATCTGTGCCTCTGTAAACAATTTTCCCTGCTCATTTAAAAGATACCGGCGGTAATGGCAGGTACCAACTACCTTTGCATGGGAGTTTTTCCATACCCAGTACATTCCCGTCAGTTCACTGTAATAACAGTTTTTTTCGGAAATGTGATCTCCGGTATTATCTCCCACACAAAAAGACAGCGGGGACGATTTCTCATCCCTGCTGTATGACAAAGCCGCCGCTCTTCCCACATGAAGTGGAATATACAACGGGTCCGGTGGCGGCGTAAATGCCTTATGCGTCATCACATAGATGGCAGTCTGTTGATTTTTATTTTCTGCGCCGGTCTCCATATTTTTCATGATACATTTTCTTTTCTTCATACATTGCCTCATCTGCCTGATTCAGATATACATCCATATTATACTCGCTGTCCCACGGAGCAAGAATCACACCGATACTGGCCTCTAAAGGCTCCCGGATCGGGGATGGTTCTTCCTTGCATACCGCCGCAATACTCTGACGGATGGATTCCGCAGTGATCCCGGACTCTTCTCTCGTCAGCAGTAAAAATTCATCACCGCCAAACCGAAACGGCAGACTGTCTTCCGCGGCAAGCCTTCCAAGCGCTTCCCCCGTCTTTCGGATGACCCAGTCACCGGCTTTATGCCCATATGTATCGTTGATATATTTTAAACGATTGATATCACAGAATATAAACTTCGTATTGATATGATACTCACAATTTCTCTCATAAAACTTCTGTCCCAGATCCTCCATTCCAAAACGGTTATAAATTCCCGTCAGCTGATCGATTCGGTACAACTTCTGCAGTTTCAGATTTACTTCCTGATACTGCTTCCGCTGGATATAATTTTCCAGTGCATAACAGATATTGCGGAAAAAGGTTTCCAGAATTCCTGTCCTAAACATCTCATCCACACCAGCCACCATACAGTATCCCATCCGGTGCAGCTGATAATGCAGTGGCATAAACACCTGTACCCCGCCTTCTTCTGTCCGGTTCTTTTCATTGCACCAGTTAAGTACTTCTCTCTTACAGCTTCGATAACTTTTGGCTTCCTGGGAAAACAGATCATCCGTCAAAAAAATCTGCCCTCTTCCTGCCCCGACCAGATCTAAGAATCTCCCCGTCGCATCCATGATCTCTTCTAAAGAGATCCGGCTGGTTACCCATTCCTGCATGGAATCGAGTTTGGATTTTGCGTCATGTTCCTGCAGATTTTTCCAGAAAATCCGGTTACGGAACGATTCCGTATCAAATGGGACATGCTTTGTGCAGCCACAGGTATTCCCGATAAAAAACCGGTAGGAAAGTTCCCTGTGTACCAGCTTTCCATCTGCCTTTTCATGCAGTTCGTGCAGAAGCCTGACAGCTTCATATGCCACCTGGTCTCTCGGCCGTTCAATGGTTGTCATCGTCGGGCTGAAACATTCCCCATCAAAATACCGGTCAAACCCTGTGATTGGTATCTTTCCCTCGAGCGCCGTTCCTTTTATGGTCTGCAAAAAAGCTGCCGCCATCAGGTCATTTGCGCTGATAACCGCCTGTGGGAGTTCCTCCCCTGCCTCATATGCCGCAATCATTTTTCTGGCATATGTTTCCCCGGAGCGGTACTCATAATTTCCATAATCTACCCATTCCGGCATAAGACAAAGCCCCAGTTCCCGGATTTTGGACTCTATTCCCTGCTGGCGCATCTGCGCCTCATAGGTATCTTTCATGCCGTTAATAAAACCAAACGTCCGGATTCCATGAACCCCGGCCAGATGCCGCACAATCTGCCGCATCGCTTTGCTCTGATTGATTCCGACAAAAGAAAGCCCGGGAATCTCCTCTTCCAGAGATACACAGGGCTTTTTACTTTCTATGATCCGTTCGAGTAACCGCTGCTTGACATCTCCTTCTTTGACCGTGGTACTCGGATACAAAAATCCATCGTACTCCGACATATCTGCCAGTTCAAAAAAATCAAACTCTGACTTATTAAAACTGTCTCCCGATCCCAGTCTTCCAAAACTTGCATACAGATGTATGGAGTCATGAAATTCTTTCTGTGAATTTTCCAGACCGTGATACATATCCCGCAGGTACTCACCGTTCCATCCTGTCGCAAATACTGCTATCTTCATAGTCGCACCCCTGTTCTTTTTCCTTC
>OGPP01002683.1_pt1 | contig 10080 bp, 11 predicted proteins | sample 1553021 | NCBI WGS metagenome assembly OGPP01 (sample SAMEA2580217, study PRJEB22360) | human gut metagenome | biome: human gut; feature: human-associated habitat; material: faeces | place: Denmark | collected 2008/2010
TTTCAAACCAGAAAATCATGAAGGACAGCTTGGAGCGACTGCTCAACCAGCAGTGGCTCCACCATAAAGTCCTGAAGGAGATCGAAGATGAAAATAAATAAAATCGTGCTGTACAATTTTAATTCCTACGAGGGAATCAATGAGTTCGACTTCTCCAGCACGGACGATAAGAAAAATATGATTCTGATCGGCGGAAAGAACGGTGCGGGAAAAACATCATTATTTACCGCCATCAAGCTTGCTTTATATGGACCGCTGGCCTTTGGATACGTGGGCATCAATCCACACTATATCTCAAAGATTAAGGACTGCATCAACTTAAAGACGTTCCAGACAGACAAGGTGGAATCGAGAGTCCAGATTAATCTCTCTCTCATGGTAGAGAGGGAATTCAAAGAGTATGAGATCGTGAGAGAGTGGGATTACAGCAGCCAGAAACTCATCGAGAACTATTACGTGAAGACAGAGGGAAGAAAACTTGCCCCTCAGGAACTCTCCTATTTCCAGAATTACCTGCAGGGATTGATCCCTCCGGATCTGTTTGAATTCTTTCTGTTTGATGGTGAGGAAGTCGGAAGCATTTTCGCCACACCTGCTTATAATTCCTATGTGAGAAATGCGGTCTACACATTGTGCAGACTTGATATTTTTGAGATCATAAGAAAATATACAGACGGATATATGGGAAAAGCGTCACTGCAGGATGACGAGAAGCTTTACAAGGAATATGAGGACCTGAAGCAGGCCGCAGAGAACATGGAAATGTCCAGGGAAGACTTAAATGCGGAACTGCTGAATCTTCAGGAAGAACTGGATCAGATAGAGACCAATCTGATTGAGCTGGAAACTGCGTTTAAGAATGCCGGTGGAATCACGGATGAGGAACGAAGAAAACTGGCGAAAGAGTACGGGGAAGCGGAACACGTAAAGACGGAAGCCAGCGCAAAAATAAAACTTTTCGTGGAAGGTCTCATGCCGTTTTTCATTGTGAAAGAGTTTGCAGAGAAGATCTCTGATCAAATGGATTATGAGGAAAAAGGACAAATTTTCCATTATGTCTCAGAGAGATTGAGCAGGGAAGAAATACGGAATACTTTTGAGGGCAACGCATCTGAAAAAATGGTGGATGCCCTGATGGAGATGCTTTTAGCAAAGTTTAAGCCAAAGGGAGCCGGAGAAAATCAGAAACCGATGTTTGATCTGTCAAAGGAAGATTCCGGACGTGTGAATTCTATGAACGTTGCGCTGAAAGACTTTGACACGGACGGCATGGTGGAGCTGATTAGACAAAAGCAACAGGCGTCCGACAAAACGATGGAGATCAACCGGATCCTAAAGAGTTCCATGGCGGATGATGAGGCAGCACGGTTTGCAGAAAATGAAAACGCGCTTCTGAGGAAGAAGGAAGAGACCTCGCAGAAGATATACACTGTGAGATCCCAGATCGAAAAACTGAATATGGAACTGAGCAAGACGGTCCAGCAGAGAGATAAGGTATGGCAGATAATCCTGGATAATGCCCAGGATAAAAATGTGTTTGAACTGAGTTCCAGAATCACGGATATGATGGACACTCTGCTTTCCGAAAAGACGGTATCGATCCGGAAAAGCCTGGAAACACAGATCGTGCATAATCTCCAGCATATATACAGAAAGAACAATCTGATCACACATATTGAGATCGAGGACGATTTCCAGTTCAGCCTGTACCAGGATGCTGTTTATACAGCGTCAGAGCTGGCATATCTGATGAGAAACCTGGGAAAAGGTGCCTTTGCCCAGGCTATTGGCAAAAAGGGACAGAGCATATTATTTGAAAAGTATGGAGTTTCCACAATGGGTGAACTCCAGGTGGCGCTGTCTTTTGATTCCTCCGAGGAGATCTGTCTGTATAAGAATATTGATCTGAGCAGACTTTCCAAGGGCGAGAGACAGATCTTTATCCTCTCACTCTACTGGGCGGTCATCGAACTGTCCGGTCAGGATATTCCGTTTGTAATCGACACGCCGTACGCTAGAATCGACGCAAATCATAGAAAAGAGATCTCGGAAAAGTTCTTCCCGAACATCAGCAAACAGGTCGTGATCCTCTCAACAGACGAGGAGATCAATGAAGAATACTATGAGATCATCAAACCGTACATCGCAAAGGAATATCTGTTGGTCAATGATGAAAATCAGAACAGGACGACAGTGGAAAACCGATACTTTTTTGGAGCATAAGCTATGATTTTCAGATTAAAAACATCAAAGAGAACACAGGAGATCTTCCAGGAATTGGAGAAGAGAACCAACTATAAACCATATACACTGGTGAAACATGCAATCGCTTGGTCTTTAAAGGAAAACACCTCTGTGAAAGATTACCAGTCAGATTCCGACGGATTGGATCTGAACCGCCAGACGATCACCGGTGACTATGAGACATATTTTAAGGTGCTGATCGAGCAGGCAGAGGGAAGATTCCTGCCGGAAGAAGAGTATTTTCCAAAATATGTCAAGGCACATATAGACAGAGGCAGCGAGCTGCTTCTTGATATGTATAACCATGCAGGAAGTGTGGATAAGTATATTCTGCAGGTTCTGGGAGTAGGAGATACCGTATGATATATTTTGACAACAGCGCTACTTCTCCGGTGGATGGAGAGGTGCTGGACGCGATGCTTCCGTACCTGAAAGAGGAATATGGAAACCCGTCCAGCAAATATTACTGCAAGGCGGTGAACGCCCATAACGCTGTGGAAGAAGCCAGGCGCAATGTGGCGAGGCTTTTAGGCGCATCCCCGGAGGAGATTATTTTTACCGCGGGAGCAACGGAGAGCACAAACTTTATTATCAAGGGATATATGGATTACCAGCGCTATTACGGGGATGGAAAGAACCATGTGATCACGTCTGTCGCGGAACATAAAGCAACTCTGAATACATGCAAGTATTTAAACGGGGAACTTTATTCCAACAATGATCCAACAGTCACTTTGTTTGGCGGAAAACAGAAGGTGGACCGCGGATACGAGGCAAGTTTTGTGGGCATTACAGATTGCGGCGAGATCACTGCAGAGGCGGTAGAGAAAGCGATCAAAGAGAATACGGCTCTTGTTTCGGTCATCTATGTCAATAATGAGATCGGTACGATCAGTGATATAAAAAGTATCGCGGCTTTATGCGAGAAACATGGGATTGCCGTTCACTCAGATCTGACACAGGCTATCGGGAAAATCGGCATTGATGTGCATGATCTTGGACTGGACTACGCGTCCTGTTCCGCCCATAAGATCTATGGACCAAAGGGAATTGGAGCGGCATATTTAAAGGCAGATGACTACGGGATTCAGCCAATCACATCTCTGTTGCACGGTGGTGAGCAGGAATTCGGATTTCGGGCGGGAACATTGGCAGTCCACAATATTGTGGGCTTTGGAAAGGCTGCGGAGATCGTGTTCAGGGACCTTAAGCAGAATGAAGAACATCTGAAGAAAATGGACAGAATGTTTGTGGAGGGTCTGAACGGAATTCCGGGTATTTCCCTGACAAACAGGTCAGACAAAAGGCTTGCAGGTATCGTCAGTGTCATGGTCGACAAAAATGACTTCAACAATGAGCGATTCATCAAGCACATCAGCGATCGGTTTGCGTTATCGACAGGCTCTGCCTGCAGTGCAGGAGAGCCATCCTATGTGATCAGCGCTCTGGGACTGGAGGAGAAGGTATCAAAAGTTCTGAGGATCTCCATGAATAAATTTACGACTGAGAATGAGATCAACCAGCTGTTAGCTATGCTGAAGGAAGAAATACAGTCGTCAAAATAAGAGAAGTAAAAGAAATGGAAAATGATTATATCGTCTGCGTCTGCGGGGATGCGAGCCGGGCGGCGTATCTCATTAAAGGGGAGAAGAACGTGCTCTTTGACGCCGGAATGGCCTACTCCGCGGACATAATGATCGAAAATATTAAACGGGAGCTGGGGGACAAGCCGCTGGACGCTGTTCTGTTGTCCCATTCCCACTATGACCATATCTCCGGTGTTCCGTTTCTCAGAAAGGAATGGCCGGATCTTATGGTATATGGAAGTGCCTACGCGAAGAAGATCCTGGAGAAGCCGTCGGCGAAAAAGACGATGCGGCAGCGCAGGGAGCTGGACTTACAAAAGCCCCGGACTACCGGGATGAAGATCTTGTGGTAGACAAGGTCGTAAAAGAGGGAGATATCCTGGATTTCGGTGATCATAAGATCACGGTATTCGAGACACCGGGACACACGAAATGTTCCCTGTCCTACATGGTAGACCATGATGTGATCTTTGCGAGTGAGACTGTGGGTGTGACCACCAGCGAGGTTTACATGCCATGCTATCTTGTAGGGTATCAGATGTCTCTGGACGCGGTGGAAAAGCTGCGCCATGCGGGAGCAAAAAGGATATTCATCACCCATGTGGGGATCCTGACACCGGAGGACGCAGGGACAGCGCTGCTTCCGGGCTTAAAGAAGGAAGAATTTTCCGTGGACCGGGTATGGGATTATCTGGAAGCGGGATTAAAACGGACAAAAGATGAGATCGTTGAGATCATCAGGAAATACCCCACAGAGGAAGAGCAGCTGAAAATCATGCTCGCAACATACCATAAAGGCGTAAAGCAGGAAGAACAGCCGGATTTTGCGTTTCTCTTAAACGCGGCGGCGACATTGAAGGTCATCCAGCGGGAATGCATGAATGACGCGGATCCAGAACGATAAAATGTTAAAAAATGTAATAAACAGCGTAACTGCTGCCGTGGACCAGGAAAAAACTGTCGATGGCAGGTTCAGCAGGCGAAGGTACGGAACAGTTACGAAACGGCAGGATATAAAGGAGGAAACAGCCATGAATATCATTGCGGCAGTAGATAAACACTGGGCCATTGGAAACAGAGGAAAACTCCTGGTGACGATCCCGGATGACCAGAAGCTTTTCCGTGAGGAGACAAAGGGAAAAGTGATCGTCATGGGAAGAAAGACACTGGAAAGTCTTCCGGCAGGACAGCCATTGGCAGGACGAAAAAATGTGGTCCTCACGAGAGATGAGGCGTACAAAGTAAAAGGATGCGAGATCTTTCATAATTTAAAGGATGCCATGGAATTCTTAAAACAGTTCAAGTCGGAGGACATCTACATCATTGGCGGCGCTGAAATTTACGAGGCATTCCTCCCGTACTGCGACACAGCCCACATCACATGGATCGATTACGAGTACATGGCGGACACCTGGCTTCCGAACCTGGATAAAGACCCGGACTGGGAAGTTACAGCGGACAGCGATGAGCAGACATATTTTGATCTCTGCTATGAATTCCGCAGATATGAGCGGACTGGAAAAAAAGCGCTGGAACTGGGAGAAGTCTAAAAATTGTCAGGCACAGCTGCAGAAAAGAAGTGTGCTTGTGAAAATAATCGTAACTATTCAGTACCTTCATAGTTACGTGCAAAAATCCATTCCAGATCAGCTTCGCTGATGGGATTTTTGTCTTCCAGTCTATGTTTTCTTACGGTCAGCGCAGCAAGTGCGCAGACCTGCTGAACAGTTACAAATAATCACTGCGTTACAGGAAAGTGATACAGAAGTACAGAAAAATAAAGGAAACTATGTTGCGCATCCAGGCAAAAGATGATAAAATATCTCTAATATTGCCGTATTGCTGTAAGAACAGCGGGCAATAAGTGTGTGTGAATGGTCTGATATCCGAAAACACATCGGAGTCAGATCTGCAATCAGTGTGTGATGGATGAGAAAGCAGCCATTGTGCTGCAATCGTATGACTTCTGTGCCGAAAATCTCAGGTGCAGAAAGACTCAGGAAACAGGAGGTATGGGATATGTACCCTATTTTAGAGGCAAAAAAGCTTGCAGATAAGATCTATCTGATGGTCGTAAAAGCCCCGAGAATTTCCGCGAACTGCAAACCGGGTGAGTTTGTGATTGTGAAGATGGATGAGAAGGGCGAGCGCATTCCGCTTACGATCTGTGATTATGACCGTGAGAAGGAGACGATCACCATCGTATTCCAGACAGTGGGCGCGTCCACAGAGCGTATGTCCGCGTTACAGGCCGGAGATTCCTTCCGCGACGTTGTCGGACCGCTTGGAAATCCGTCTGATTTCGTAAAAGAAGATATCGAAGAATTAAAGAAGAAAAAATATCTGTTTGTTGCGGGCGGTGTCGGAACCGCTCCGGTATACCCGCAGGTAAAATGGTTAAAGGAACATGGGATCGATGCCGATGTCATCATGGGATCCAAGACAAAGGATCTGCTGATCCTTGAGGAGGAGATGAAGGCTGTTGCCGGAAATCTCTATGTGACAACAGATGACGGCTCTTACGGACACAAGGGAATGGTTACCGAGGTCATCAAGGATCTTGTAAACAATCAGGGCAAGAAATACGATGTCTGCGTTGCGATCGGACCGATGATCATGATGAAATTTGTATGTCTTCTCACAAAAGAACTTGAGATTCCGACAGTCGTAAGCTTAAACCCGATCATGGTAGACGGAACCGGTATGTGCGGTGCCTGTCGTGTGACCGTAGACGGCAAGGTGAAATTCGCCTGCGTAGACGGACCGGAATTTGACGGACATGCCGTAAACTTCGACGAAGCAATGAAACGTCAGCAGATGTATAAGACCGAGGAAGGCCGTGCACTTTTAAAACTCCGTGAGGGCGATACCCACCACGGTGGATGCGGTAACTGCAGCGAATGATCGGTGATATGGAGGAAATGACATGGATGGAATGAAAAAAGTCCCGGTAAGAGAGCAGGAGCCGAAGGTTCGCGCAACGAACTTCGAGGAAGTCTGCTATGGATATAATGAAGAAGAGGCTGTCGCAGAGGCGTCCAGATGCTTAAACTGCAAGAACGCGAGATGTGTACAGGGATGTCCGGTTAAGATCGATATCCCGGCATTCGTAAAAGAAGTAAAAGAAGGAAATTACGCAGAGGCTGCAAAGGTCATCGGCAGATCTTCCGCACTTCCGGCTGTCTGCGGACGTGTCTGCCCGCAGGAGAGCCAGTGCGAGGGCCAGTGTGTTCGCGGCATCAAGGGCGAGGCTGTCTCCATCGGTAAGCTCGAGCGTTTCGTGGCTGACTGGTCGAGAGAGAATGGCGTCGTTCCGGAGAAGCCGGAGAAGACAAACGGCATCAAGGTCGCTGTCATCGGTTCCGGCCCGTCCGGTCTTACCTGTGCAGGTGATCTCGCGAAACTTGGCTACGAGGTAACGATCTTCGAGGCTCTTCATGAGCCGGGTGGAGTTTTAACCTACGGTATCCCGGAATTCCGTCTCCCGAAACAGGGCGTTGTACAGCCGGAGATCGAGAACGTGAAGAAGCTCGGCGTTGATATCGAGACAAACGTAATTATCGGTAAGTCTGTAACGGTCGACGAGCTGATGGATGAAGAGGGCTACAAGGCAGTCTTCATCGGTTCCGGCGCAGGTCTTCCGAGATTCATGGGAATCCCGGGTGAGAACGCGAACGGCGTATTCTCTGCCAATGAGTACCTCACAAGAAGCAACCTGATGAAGGCGTTCCGCGATGATTACGATACCCCGATCGCAGCAGGAAAGAAGGTTGCTGTTGTCGGCGGTGGAAACGTTGCGATGGATGCAGCGAGAACCGCTCTCCGTCTCGGTGCGGAGGTTCATATCGTATACAGAAGAAGTGAGGCTGAGCTTCCGGCAAGAGCGGAGGAAGTTCACCACGCAAAAGAAGAGGGAATCATCTTCAACCTCTTAACAAACCCGACGGAGATCCTGACAGATGAAAAGGGCTGGGTAAAGGGCATGACTGTAAGAAAGATGGAGCTTGGCGAACCGGATGCATCCGGAAGACGCCGTCCGGTAGAGATCGAAGGTTCCGACTACACCATTGATGTCGATACCGTCATTATGGCTCTCGGCACTTCCCCGAACCCGCTGATCTCCTCCACAACAGGTGGACTTGAGATCAACAAGCACAGATGCATCGTTGCAGATGAGGCAAATGGCCAGACATCCCGCGAGGGTGTATTCGCAGGCGGAGATGCCGTAACCGGTGCCGCTACCGTAATTCTCGCCATGGAGGCAGGAAAAGCAGGAGCACGCGGAATCCATGAGTATCTGAGCGGTAAGAAAGCAGAATAATAAAAAGCAGGCCGTATACCGGGTCCGCTGACGTGGTCCGGCTGCGGGTGCGTAAATCATAATTATATAGAGAGCTGCCGTTGGAAGGGGATTCTTCCGCTGGCGGCTCTTTATGCTTATACCAGGGGTAAAAGGTCAGAAGTCAGACGCGAGCCTGCCTGCAGGAGGATTTTTGACCTTGAAACCCGGCCGGAGCGAAGCGAAGACGTGGGAGCATGCAGTGCGGAGCAATTCGGTATAGGAAATAGAGAAAACGGAGGAAAAAGAACATGAGCAGTCCCATGACCCAGGAACAGCGTTACATAAAAATGACAGAGACACCGATTTCACGGCTGATCCCGAGCCTTGCGGTACCAACGATCATCAGTATGCTGGTGACATCTATCTATAACATGGCGGACACCTTTTTTGTGAGCCAGATCAGCACCAGCGCGTCGGCCGCTGTGGGTGTCAGCTATTCCATGATGTCCATGATCCAGGCCCTGGGATTTACCCTCGGAATGGGAAGTGGAAACTATCTATCGAGAGTCCTCGGAAGCCGGGATACGGAAAAAGCGGAGCGGATCGCCTCCACGGGATTTTACTCCGCAATTTTTGTGGGACTTTTGTTTGCGCTGATCTGTCTGCCGAATCTTGACCGGGTGGTGCGGCTTTCGGGGGCCCCCGGTACCATCCCGCCATACGCGCCGGTGGGCCATATGCGAAGGATTATGCCAGATACATTTTGATCGCGGCTCCGGTGATGACGGGAGCATTATCCATGAATAACCTTTTAAGATTTCAGGGACTGGCGGTTTATTCCATGATCGGGATCACCACCGGCGGAATCTTAAATATGATTTTGGACCCGATCTTTATTTTCGGTCTGGATCTCGGAATTTCCGGCGCGGCGCTGGCAACAGCGATAAGCCAGTGTATCAGCTTCGGAATCCTGTTTTTCCAGAGCTTATTAAGAAAAGACTGTGTTCATTTAAAACCTGGAAAGATCACACTCTCCCTTTCACTCTACGGAGAGATCCTCCACGGAGGAATCCCATCCCTCTGCCGTCAGGGCGTTGCAAGTATTGCCACTGCGGCATTAAACCTTGCGGCAAACCCCTTCGGGGACGCGGCAATCGCGGCACTTTCGATCGTGAGCCGCTACATGATGTTTATCGGCTCCGCCATGATCGGATTCGGACAGGGCTTCCAGCCGGTGTGCGGATTCAACTTCGGAGCGAAGCGGTATGACCGTGTGCTGGAGTCCTTTTGGTTCTGCGTGAAGGTTTCAGCGGTATTTCTGACGACACTGGCGGTTGTAAGCTTTATCGGCGCGCCGCAGATCATGCGGGTGTTCCGGAAGGAGGATCTTGACGTGATCGAGATTGGAACCTGGGCGATGCGGTTCCAGTGCCTTACCCTGCCGCTTTCCGCCTGGATCGTCATGTCCAACATGCTGACCCAGACCATCGGATACGGATTCCGGGCGTCCTTTGTCGCTGCAGGCCGTCAGGGACTGTTCCTGATCCCGGCCCTGTTCGTTCTTCCGGTCCGGTTTGGAATCCGGGGGCTGCAGTGGTGCCAGCCGGTGGCAGATGCTCTGACGTTTGTGCTGGGAGCGGTGATCGTACTTGGGATTTTGAAGGAGCTGAAAGGAAAAGCAGCGGAAGCGGATAAAGAACCGCGGAATGTGGCCTGAATATAGATTTTTGAGTGAAAATATGTATGAAGAAAGGGAGAGCAGCGATGCTCTCCCTAAATATTATATTTAAGTTAAAAGTCCCATAAAATAAGGATTTTTTAGAACTTTCCTTCATCAGCAGCCTGCTGTACGGAAACAGCAACAGCAACTGTCGCACCAACCATCGGGTTGTTACCCATACCGATCAGACCCATCATCTCAACGTGAGCCGGAACAGAAGAGGAACCTGCGAACTGTGCGTCAGAGTG
>OGPP01002686.1_pt1 | contig 10070 bp, 7 predicted proteins | sample 1553021 | NCBI WGS metagenome assembly OGPP01 (sample SAMEA2580217, study PRJEB22360) | human gut metagenome | biome: human gut; feature: human-associated habitat; material: faeces | place: Denmark | collected 2008/2010
CTTAACCTAACCCGCCAAACCTAGCCAATATGCTGCAATGAAGCTAGAGCATACAGACATCGCCATGAGAATCACTAATACGATACTCATTGAAAATGTAATTGGTTGTGCTTCTGCGACAGCTTCTGATGGTTTACCGATGACGCATTGGCCGAATTTATACAACAACCATACGAATGTCGCGGTAGATTCAACTAAAGCAAGTACCATCAACCAAGTGATCCAACCGTATTCTTGGCCTAATTCAAAGCCAGCCGCGAATAAAGGATATTTACTGAAGAATCCGTTAAATGGCGGCACCCCGGCAATCGCTAATGCAGCTACGCCGAATCCTGCACCGACTACTGGCATTGTACGCATAATACCTTGTAGTAACGGCATTGAACGGGTTCCTGTCGCATAACTCAATGAACCTGCGACCAAGAAGAATAAACTTTTCGCGAAAGCATGGTTGAAGATGTAGCTAATCGCTGCCACAAAGGCCAATTTAGAGCCTAATGCAGCAAGAGAAATCCCAATGAAAATATAAGAAAGTTGGGTAATGGTTGAATATGCTAATAAACGTTTTAAGTCAGTTTGTGGCAAGTACATCAAGAAGCCATAAATTAAGGTAATCATCGCCATAATGATGCCGATTTCGCCCACAATATGTGGAATCTCACCAGCAGACATCACAGAACGAGCGAAGATATACACCCCAACTTTTACCATTGATGCGGCGTGCAAATACGCACTCACCGGTGTTGGTGCTTCCATCGCATTCGGCAACCAAATTTGCATTGGTAATTGTGCTGATTTACCCCATGCAGCAAACATCACACCGAATAACACGATGGTTTTCACACTCGGATCTAAATGTTCTAACGCAGTGATAGAGAAAGTACCTGATTGGCTGAACAAATAGGCTGCAGCAATATATAACCCGATTGCACCAACATGGGTAATAATCAAGGCTTTCATTGCAGCGGCTTGGGCTTTTGGTGTTTGGTAATAACTGATTAATGCCCAAGAACATCCCCCAGTAATTTCGAAGAACAATAATTGTCCTGCTAAAGTTGAGGAATACACCAAGCCTGCCATGGCACCGATAAAAATAAGCAAGAATGCATAAAAACGTGGTAACCCGTTATGTGGATGTTCACGGTTTTTATCAGTTAAGTAACCACAAGAATATAAGCAGATTAAGAAACCTAAGGCCACAACGGCAAAGGCAATTAATGTACTGACTGCATCAAGAGTAACACCAAAGATCGCGGTTTTATCAAAAGCGACAATGTCATAAGTGACGCTTTGATGACCATCGGCAAACCATTGCCCGGCGACTAACAAGGTCCCTAACGTAGCAAGCGCTGCAAATACTGTAGCAATTTGAGCAAAGTGTTTTTTGTTCAAACCGACAATAAACGCCCCGACGAAAGGTAAAATGATTGTAATCAGAGCTAAACGTTCCATATTTGTCCTCCTTACAACCCTGTGAAGTAAAATACAAACGCTAACACAGAAATGCCGAAGCCGACTACGGTTAAACGTCCTGTTAACATAAAGCGGGTACGAGAGAGTGTGTTTTCAAAGACACAAGCCAACACGAATACCACTAATAATTTCACGAAGAATAAAACACCGCCTAAAATGACCGCACTTAAGCTCATCTCTGTCGGGATACCAAACGGAAGCAACACGCTCACAAAGATAGATGCTACAACCATAGATTTTAAGCTTAAGCCGACTTTTAATAAGGCAAGTGCTGGACCAGAATATTCAGTCAATGGACCTTCTTGTAATTCTTGTTCCGCTTCCGCCAAATCGAATGGAATTTTACCCATTTCAATAAATACGGCGAAAAATGCTGCGGCGATAGCAATCACTGTCGCAATTGGATATTGCCAAGTATTTTCGGAAAGCGCATTACCGATAACCGCAAAATTGGTTGAACCGGCAATTAAAGCAATCACAAGGAATGCCAACATGAGAATTGGTTCTACCAAGACACCTAATGTGACTTCACGACTTGCCCCTAAACTTGAGAATGTGCTGTTTGAATCCAAACCAGCAATTGAAAAGAAGAAACGGAACAAGGCGAATAAGTAAATCACGGTGATTAAATCACTGCCAGCGCCAAACGGTGCAACACGAGTAAATAAAGGTAAGCTCATGGCAACTACCATCACGGTGCTAATTAGCACATAAGGCATCACTTTAGAAACCCAACCCGCATTGTCAGGCCAAATGTTTTGACGTTTCATTAATTTCGCAATATCGCGATAATCTTGTAACACGCCTGGACCGCGACGAGATTGAATGCGAGCACGGATCATACGTGAAATACCGGAAAATAACGGTGCAAGGGCAAGTAAAAACAAGGCTTGCACAATGGCAAAGACAAACATTCCGGCAGATGTTGCAATTTCTGAAGGTAACGTAATCATCTTCAACCTCCTACATCAACGCAATGGAAAGTAGTATTGCCACCAAGGCAATCACGAAGTACACGCAGTACACACGGAAGTCACCTTGTTGCAACCATTGAATTTTAGTTCCTAACCAAGGAATAAAACGAGCGATCGGCATGGTCACTTTTTCTTCCCAGAAAGGTTCTGTTTTTGTTGCGCCTTTAATTACTGCTTGGATGCCTTTATCACCTAAAGGTGCAGGATCCAACACTTCGCGCAAGGTATAAAGCGGTTTGAAAATCGTACGTAATGGACGAGTAAAACTACCTGCAGAAGCCGCCATATCTTGTTCATAAGCATAACCACAAGCCCATGGATTGCCTTTTGCACGATCGGATAAACGTTGATTTTTAGTGAACGCATAAAAACTAAATGGCAAGAAGAAAAATGCCAATAACATGATAGTCACCATCGGTGTTGAAAGTGCTGTATGCGGTTCAGCTTGTGCAACCACTACTCCATTTTGAGCCAACATTAGTGACTCGCTATGAGCAAGTGCGGTCGAAATTTTTGCAATTATTGGGGTTACCACTGATGCGCCCACACCTAACAACACACAACATAACGCCAACACAGCCATCGCAATGACCATTGGTTTTGGCACTTCACGTGCATTAGCTGCTTTTTCACTACGTGGTGCACCACCAAAGCTGATACCGTACACTTTCACGAAACAAAGTGCCGCTAACGCACCCGTCAATGCCAACATAATAATGGCAATTGGACCGGCAAGTTTTAAGACGAAATCATCACTTTGACTTAAGGTGAATAAGGATTGATAAGTAAACCATTCACTGACAAAACCATTAAACGGTGGCAATGCAGAAATCGCCATGGTACCGATTAAGAAACAGAATGCAGTGTAAGGCATAAGTTTGCCTAGGCCGCCCATTAAGTCCATGTCTTTAGTATGCAAGCGATACATTACAGAACCTGCACCTAAGAATAATAAGCCTTTGAATACGGCATGGTTAAGTAAGTGGTATAACCCACCAAGCAAGCCCACAGTAGCCAATACTGGATGATGTGTCGCGATACCAATCATACCGACGCCCACACCCATCATAATGATACCGATATTTTCTACGGTGTGATAAGCCAAGAGTTTTTTGATGTCATGCTCTGCCAAGGCATAAAGAACGCCAAGTACGGAAGATACCGCACCGAAACCGAGTACGATAACGCCATACCAAACATTGGTAGAACCGAGAAGATCGACACCGACTTTAATGATCCCGAAGATACCGATTTTAACCATCACACCAGACATCATCGCTGATGCATGAGAAGGTGCAGCTGGGTGAGCTTTCGGTAACCAGCTGTGTAATGGAATCATACCTGCTTTTGCGCCAAAACCTAAAAATGCCAAAATAAAGGCAGTAAAGGCAAGCGGTGCTGGCAAAGTGGTTTGACGGAATGCGCTAAATTCAAAACTACCGGCATAGCAGTAGAAAATGAAGAAGGCGATCATAATTAATACCGAACCGGCATGCGCAATAAAGAAATAAAGCAAGCCTGCATTTACGGCATTGTCATCTTGTTCGGTAAGGACTAAGAAATAAGATGCCAATGACATCATTTCAAAGAATACAAGGAAGTAGAACGCATTATCGCTGGTAACTAACGCAACCATGGAAGCGATAAATAAATTCATGAAGAAACCCATAGAACCTGCGCCTTTACCTTTGTATTCTTTCACATAAGAGAAAGAATAAAGTGCGGTCACAATAACTAATAAAGAAATGACACACACCATAAATGCAGCCAATCCATCAATACGGATGGAAAATGAGGCAAATTCAAATGGGGTTTTAAAAACATCAACGACTGTGTCGCTGCTGATCAGAACGGGGATGCAGGCAACAATACCTAACACTCCAGCAAGTACACCGGTCACGCCGGATATATTGATTGAAAGTTGTTCATTTCGTCTCACTGCGAGCGAAATAAACGCACCTACGACATAAATCAACAGGGTCGTGATGAGTAAATTGATAGGTAAACTCATAATATCACTCCATTGATTACAAGTTAAAACACACTAATTATCTTGGGATCGCAGGCGAAGAAACCATTGCCATTTCACGTTTTCTTTCGTTAGCCTGCTTGATACTCTCATCACTAATAATAAATAATGTTTTGGTCGGACAGGTTTGTACACAAGCCGGACCATCTTCACGGAAATAGCAAAGATCGCATTTCACCGCAATGGCTTTTACGCCTGGTTGCCATGCCAACATATTGTGTAAATCCGTATTATCTGGTGCAGTACGAATATCTCGTTTTACCGCATCAGTGAAAGAGAATCCCTCATAATAGGTTGGTGCGTCAATCGGTGCAGAACCATGTTGGGTAATTGCACCGAATGGGCAAGCAATACCACAAAGTTTACAACCGATACAGAGACTTTCGTTAAGTTGAATAGTGTCATCAATATGTGTAATCGCATGTACAGGACACACGGTAGCACATGGTGAATCATCACAATGACGACAGAGAATTGGCACGGTTACATCATCATTACGCATGACTTGTAAGCGTGGAAAAGATTGTAATCCGAAAGCTTTATGCACTTCGCTACAAGCGGCCATACAGGTGTTGCATCCAATGCAATCCTTCGGATCACCGATTACAAAACGATTCATACATTCCCCTCCTTGTATGTAAATAACGTTTTAACAATAACCACTCTAGTTATAAGGATACTCCTGTCGAAAAGTAAAGCTCAAGAAGTAATTCAAGGATTTGTGATTAAGATCAAAAGATTTTGATTGTTTTTCTACTGCTGTGATGCGCCTGTTAAATAACCGTGAAACATAATAATTTTATGTTAAAAATGTGAACAGATTTTCAACAATAGACATCATCCTATTTGAAATATCGCTATACAAATTTAAATGCTTACGTGATAAAATTTCCCTTTCGCAGTATGTTTATTGCCTCACAATAAACAATTCATCTCATAAACATTCTAACTAAGGACAGATTATGTGTTTAGGTATTCCGGGACAGATCATTCAAGTAGCTGACAGCGCATTACAGCTTGCTGTAGTCGATGTCTGCGGAGTAAAAAGAGAAGTTAATATTTCATTAATTTGTCAGGATGACCCAAAACCTCTAGTTGGCAAATGGGTTCTCGTACATGTGGGTTTCGCCATGACGATTATTGATGAAGAAGAAGCCAAACAGACTCAAGAAGCCTTAATTGCCATGAGCCAGCTAGAACACGAAGTTGGCGATTTTCTTGGCCTCAATCAAAAATAAACAGGATTGCGTTATGCAAGGGATCGAATTACGCATAAAAGGAAAAGTTCAGGGCGTGGGATTTCGCCCTTTTGTCTGGCTTCTGGCAAATCAATATGGATTAAATGGAGATGTCAATAATGATGGACAAGGCGTATTAATTCGTTTTGTCTCTCCACCATCCGACTCTCTTGAACAATTTTTATCCGATCTACAAAATAAACTTCCACCACTGGCTCAAATTACGGACATTACTCAGCGCACCATTGATTGGCCTGACGCAGCCACAGTAACAAGCTTTACTATCCGGGAAAGCGAAAACAATCAAATGGACACGCAAATTATTCCTGATGCAGCAACCTGTCCACATTGTTTAGCTGACTTATTCGATCCCAACAATCGACGTTATCACTACCCCTTTACCAATTGTACCCATTGTGGCCCGCGTTTCACCATCATCAAGGCAATTCCTTACGACCGAAAAAACACGGCGATGTCTGTTTTTCCGCTTTGCCCACAATGTGAAAAAGAATACAAAGATCCCGCTGATCGTCGTTTTCATGCTCAACCTAACGCTTGTTCGGTCTGTGGTCCCCATATCTGGTTGCAGGATCGAGAACAAACTCTCGCTACTCATGAAATGGCGTTAAAACAGACCGCACTTTTATTGCAACAAGGTCATATCGTTGCGGTTAAAGGTTTAGGCGGTTTCCATCTAGCCTGTGATGCGAATAATCAAAAGACTGTTGATTTATTACGTCAACGGAAACATCGTCCGACAAAACCATTAGCCATTATGGTGCCTGACCTGCAGTTTTTACAAGATTTAAGCGCCCAAGAAACAGAATTGCTAACCAGTAGTGCAGCGCCAATTGTACTGCTAGCAAAACATAAAGTACCACATATTGCCGATAACATCGCACCAAACCTACAGGAAATCGGTGTGATGCTACCGAGCAATCCACTACAACATTTATTACTACGAGCAGTTAATCGTCCACTCGTGATGACGTCTGCGAATGCTAGCGGACAACCTCCCGTGCTGAAAAATGAACATGCTGTGGAACAATTAGCTGACTTGGCTGATTTTTATCTTTGTCACAATCGCGATATTCTACAACGTGCCGATGATAGCCTTGTTCGCGTTGCCTTCGATGGATTAGAAACATTGCGTCGTGCTCGTGGCTATGTGCCCGATGAAATACCACTTGAAACACAAAGTGCGAAGAATGTATTGGCGTTAGGTTCCGATCTGAAAAATACATTCTGCTTACTACGTCACAATAAAGCCGTACTGAGTCAACATATTGGCGATACAGCAAATGAACAAGTGCGGTCACAATTAAGTGAAAATCTTGAATTATTTCAAAATATTTATCAATTTAAACCTGACATTATCGCTGTCGATGCTCACCCTGGCTATTTTTCATCTTCCATTGGTAAACAACTTGCCGAACAGCAACAAATCACACCAATAGAAGTTCTACATCATCATGCTCATATTGTCAGCGTAATGGTCGAGCACAATTGTAATGAACCTGTTATTGGTCTTGCTCTAGACGGTATCGGCATGGGTGAAAATGGACAACTTTGGGGGGGCGAATGCCTACTTGTTGATTATCAACATAGTCAATATTTAGGTGGTCTGCCGGCTGTTGCTCTACCAGGTGGCGATCTTGCCGCCAAACAGCCTTGGCGAAACTGGTTAGCTCACCTGCACCAATTTGTGCCACAGTGGCAAGAAATACTCATAAAAACTTGCGCTGAACCAAATTGGCAAATACTAGTCAATGCCATTGAGCGCGGACTCAATTGTCCGCCTATATCATCTGCGGGTCGTTTATTTGATGCTGTAGCTTATGATCTCGGCATTGCACCAACCACTGTTTCTTGGGAAGGTGAAGCGGCTTGTCGTCTAGAAGCTCTGGCAAATACCTCGTATTTGGCGACACAAGCACAAAGTGCGGTCAATATTCCAGTAAAAATGCCGCTTATCGGCAATAAACTGGATTTGGCTTATTTCTGGCAAAGTTGGTTGAATTACCAGGCGCCTGTCGCAGATAAAGCCTTCGCCTTTCATTATGCTCTCGCTCGAGGTTTTGCTGAACTTGCTGCGAACCAAGCACGAAAATACCAATGCCGTACTATCGTGCTGTCTGGCGGCGTGATGCATAACCAACTACTACGTCGCTTATTAAAAGAAAATTTGAGCGAATTCCATGTACTAAGTGCGCATAAACTACCGATGGGTGATGGCGGACTCAGTTTAGGTCAGGCGGTTATTGCCATGCATAGAAACTGATAATCCTTAATATTAAATATAAGAAAAAGAGTTAATCGAAAAGTGACGATTAACTCTTTTGTTTTTTTGTATTTCTTTTTTATAGCGGAATACTGGAAAAGAAAACCAATAGTAACGGTGGCAGAATATTCGTAACAAATCCGAATGAAATCGCAATTGGCGTGACTTCAATACCTCCCGCTTTTTGAATAATTGGCAAAGTGCAATCTATTGCTGTGGCCCCCGTAATCCCAATTGCAGTCGAACGGAAATGACGCATAAATAATGGGATGACAAATAAGCTTACAATTTCACGAGATAAATCATTAAAAAAGGCAATACTGCCCTGCACAGGTCCCCATGCATTGGTCAATACTACACTGGATAACGAATACCACCCCATTCCAGAGGCAAACGCCAGTCCTTGCGTAATTGGCATAGCCAAAACAAAAGCAGCAATGATACCGCCTAGTAATGAAGTAAAAGTAAACACCATCCCCGTTTGGAAACCTCGTCTATTGAACAGAGCTTCTTTCAAGGAAATGCCGTTATTTCTTAGCTGAATCCCCACAAAGAAAATCAGTACAATCAATACATACAGATTAATACCTGTAGGTAACATGAGATAGGATTTGAATAAGAAACCACAAAGGGTGCCAATTACCACTGTGCCGGAAAGTTTGAGCGAGTCAATTAAGGAGTGCCAGCGAGAATCAATTTTACCTTGTGATTTAAGTGGCTCAGCGGGGTTAAAGCGGTCATAAAGCATCAAACCAATCATATTGGATCCCAAAATGATCGCAGATAGTGTCACCGCAGTTGTGCCAATAATCGGCAGTTTATGCTCTAAATCATCTAACTGGCCGAGTAAATAACCCATTAAGAAAAGAATAATGTAAAGCAAAAACATCACGATATGATTTATTTTTGCAATATAGGATTTATTATTGACCTTTAATAAATAACCTAACACCATTGGTATTAAGACAATTAATAAGCCATTTATCATATCCTGCATCATACATTTCCTTTCTTATTCCATTGAAGCTAGCATACCCCTTTTCTCCCCTTTTTTCAAAGCGCATAAAAAAGTGCAGTCAAAATTGACCGCACTTATAATCATCTAAAAATTAAACTGATTAGCCATTTACTTTACGACGTGCTAACACCGCATCAGATAACTGTTTTAACACGATTTCTGTATCTTCCCAACCGATACAAGCATCAGTGATACTTTGTCCATAAGTCTGAGCTTTACCATCGACTAAATCTTGACGACCTTCAACGATATGACTTTCTACCATAACACCAAAGATCTGTTTTGAACCACCTGAAATTTGGTGGCAAACATCTTCACAAACTTCCATTTGTTTTTTGAATTGTTTGCTACTATTTGCATGGCTGAAATCAACCATTACATGTGGAATACGACCTGATTTTTCGATCTCTGCACAAACTTTTGCAACGTCTTCTGCTTTATAGTTAGGACCTTTATCCCCACCACGTAAAATGATGTGGCAGTCTTCATTTCCTTTTGTTGAAACAATAGCCGAATGACCAAATTTTGTCACAGATAAGAAGTAATGCGAAGCTTCTGCCGCCCCCATTGCATCTAAGGCTACTTTTACGCCACCATTTGTGCCATTTTTAAAGCCTACCGCACAAGATAAGCCTGAAGCTAATTCACGATGAACTTGAGATTCCGTTGTTCTCGCGCCAATTGCGCCCCAGCTCATGAAATCAGCTACATATTGTGGTGTGATCATATCTAAAAACTCACCTGCTGATGGTACGCCTAAGTTGTTAATATCGGATAATAATTTACGTGCAATACGCAAACCATCATTTAAACGATATGTATCATTTAAATAAGGATCGTTAATTAAGCCTTTCCAGCCCACTGTTGTACGCGGTTTTTCAAAGTAAACGCGCATCACCACTTCAAGTGCATCTTTATATTTATCACGTAATACTTTTAAACGTTTTGCGTAATCTAATGCGGCTTTAGGATCATGAATAGAACAAGGACCAATTACTACAAGTAAACGGTCATCTTTCCCATGAATAATATTGTGCGCATGCAAACGGGTTTCATG
>OGPP01002691.1_pt1 | contig 10065 bp, 6 predicted proteins | sample 1553021 | NCBI WGS metagenome assembly OGPP01 (sample SAMEA2580217, study PRJEB22360) | human gut metagenome | biome: human gut; feature: human-associated habitat; material: faeces | place: Denmark | collected 2008/2010
AACAATCTGCACTCTTGTATAATACAACAAATTTCTTTAATAAAAAATATATTTTTCCTTATATTTTTATTAAGATATAACATTTCAGATATAAAAATATAATTGTTAAACCACGGTCTGCTCATTATATTATCAATTATATTCTTATGTTAGAAAAATCTTTCACTCTTAAAATTAGCTCAAAACCTAAGTGTGCACTCAAATGAAATAAATAAATCTTCTCCGTCAGAGCATTGATTTCGTGCAAATAAACAAAAATTGATGTGATACCAGACTGAGAAATACTCACATTTCCACTCAGATTACCACATCAATTTTTCATTTAACTGCCAGTCTTTTTAATATTTAGCATTTTATTGTACCATCACGCTTTTCAACTGCTTGTCTTTTTACTTTTAGTATTCTGTTTTACAATTACTTTTTGTAAATCCAGTTTTTTACGCTTTATATTTACTTAACAATCGGTGCAAATCTTATTCTTATCTGAGGAAGTGACTTAAGTTCTGTATAATAATTTGTCTGCCAGTCATCTCCCTGAGTCTCGTCATTTTCTCCAGATGCCGGTGGTGCAAATATCTTAAGTGTCATATCTTTTGCTCCGTCAAGCGGCTTTTTGAAGAATGCACTCATCATGTCTACACATTTTACGCCCGGTGCTTTATAGAACCAGTGTCCGTTTAATTCTATCATAAGGTTCATGTCTACATTGTCATCATCAAAGTATGCTTCACAGAATACAGGATTGCTGTCAAAGTGAAGGTCGATTGCTACTCCGTCGGCATCTTCCGAACCACCCCAGCGGAGTTTTGCGGGAAGTTCTACATCTGAGCCTGTTTCCATTGACGGACTAAAGAAATCGTCATGAATGATTTCTCTATATGTATCCATGAGTGGCTGCTCAATTCCAACATCTTTGTTGTTTGGATCTTCTATCTCAAGTCCGAGACGGCCTCTGTCCCTGAACTGATACATTGTGAAGCCTGAAAGCCATTTCTCGTCGTCTTTTTTAAGCATTTCACAGAATTCTTTGAGCATTGATGCCTGATCGTACGGTCCTGTCACATCACCGTCTGAGTTAAACTCGGACAATACCATAGGCTTTTTAACTCCGTTATTTACATATGTGTATCTCTCATAGCTGTTCTTTGCAAGCTGATATATCTTGCTTACTGCATGGCGTGCAAATGTTGTACCGCCTTCTTCTGCAACATCATATGGCCAGCCCCAATGAAGTGCCATGTATCTGTCTACGGATACAATATCTGCTGCCCTTGAAGCTTCTGCAAATATGTCTTCCATCTCCATCTTTTCGTCTTCAAGTTCCTTACATCCGTCAAGACAGATGATAGTCTTAACATTTGGAGCTTCTTTTCTGATTATCTCACTTGCGTGTTTGAAGAATGCTGCAACTTCCTCATAACTTGCTCTCTTGTTGAATGAGAACCAGTTTCCTGTTGCTTCATGATTTATACGAAGCTGAACCCTGCCGAATGTTCTAAGGTCTTTTGCGATTGCCACAAGATGCTCGTCTGATACCTTAGGGTCGATAGTCATTGTAAGGAGTACATCCTGTCCATGTCTTCTTACATCTCTCATGCAGGTAAACGGCTCATCATCTAATGTACCGTTAAGTCCACCCTTATATGTAAAATAATCATCATACGGGAAATCCCATGCAAACTGTACTGACGGGTCAGCATGAACAACACTTGCTCTGCCCGGCCACCCCTCATCATTCGGATAATAGCAATACATAAGATTTATCGCTCTATGCGGTCTGCCAAGTTTCTGTAAAATATAATCCTGATTTACATATTCTCCACGCTCACTTCCATCACCAAGATCAACAGCACACTGTGCAGGTCCCATATGAAGTGTTTTTGCCTTTAATTCGCTCATCTTTATCCTCCAATTTTGTTTTATGACATTTTTGCGGAACATATCTGTCACCTTTTACACATTAAGCACGACTGCAACAATTTCAGCCTATATTATTTATATAACATACAAAGTATGCATATTAATATCCATTTCTGCACTCATTTTTTGTACATAGAAATGTATATCTGTCCATGTTCCATATATACCATCATTTTAATTGCGGCATCCATAAATTACAATGTAATTAGGCGACTTAAAATACACGAAATATTACATAAAAATTGCATGAGCCTATAGCAGCAAACAATATATATTTATACAAAAATTGCATAAGCCTACAGCAGCAAACAATATATATTTATACAAGAATTGCATGAGCCTACAGCAGCAAATAATATATGTTTACACTACTAAATACAAATATATACAACCATCTTATCCTACCTGCATACAACCGTGCACTTTGCACTCTTTCCGTTTTTGGTGTATGCCGTTATGACGGCTTTTCCTTTTGCTTTCGCCTTTATCTTTCCTGTTGTCTTATTCGCAGTTATTATTTTTTTATTGGAAGATTTAAAGTAAATCTTTCCCGAAAGTTTTCCGGCATATTTTTTATATCCCTGCAGATATGCAGTCAGCTTTTTACCTGCTCCTTTACTTATATTTATCTTGCTCTTTGACAATTTTACTATCTTCACATCTGCAAATATATTTTTGGTATATTCATTTCCTGCAGTTGATTTTACATACACGGTGTACCATCCCGGTTTTGATGCATTTATTGTAAATTTCTTACTGTTTACATATATGTATGAGCCATCATCATCCTTAAAAAATGATGCCGCTTTTTTCCCCTCTGCATATTTTACGGCTGAAACATTTCCGCTTATCTGCACATTCAGCTTTTGTTTATATTTTTTATATATGCTTTTTGAGGAAGATATTTTTATATTTCCTGTTTTGGTGACCGTGTCAGACTGCTGTTCCGGTGTCTCAGTTACCTGTGGACTTTCGGTAATAATCGGTGTTTCCGTTATCTGAGGTGTCGGCGTTTGCATCACATCAGGTATCGGCGTTTCCGTCACATCAGGTGTCGATGTTTCCTGTGGTGTTTCTGTTGCCGTTGTCCCTGATTGTCCATCTGTTATTTCAGGGGTAGCCGTTATTGACGGTGCTTTCGTTGTTTCAACAGGTGTCTCCGTTGTAGTCGGTGTTTCCGTTGCCAACACTTCGCTGCTGCTTGAAGCTGAAGGCTGTGGTGCCGCCGTCTGTGTCGGTTCTGCTGTTGCCCCTGCTGTCTGTCTATATTCCAAAGCCGCATTTACTACCTTTGATGCATCCGGTATTCCCGCATATGTTACATAGTATTTTAAATTTGACAAAAGTTTCATGTTGTCTGTATTACAGAGCAGTTCTTTAAGACCTTTTCCGTCAATATTTCCCGCCGCCGCTTTTGCAAGTGCTGCCACACCTGCCACATACGGTGCTGAAAATGAAGTTCCCCATTCACAGGTATAGCCTCCGCCAACGGCGGTTGTATATATTGCGGCACCCGGAGCACACATTTCAACTTTTCTTGTTCCATAATTACTAAACCAGCTAAGGCTTCCATCCCACTCTATACTTCCGACAGTAATAAGATTATCTTCACTATATGATGCCGGTGTATAAGTCAGACGGTCTATATTTTTTGATTCATTTCCTGCGGCAACAACAAAAAGCATATCGCTTTGTACAATAACATTTTCCATTATCATATTGTTGAATATGTCTGCCATTCCTGACTCACCGCCCCAGCTGCAATTACATATATCCGCACCATTATTGTCAGCATACACTATACCCTGTATAAGTGTGGACATGGTTGACTCTCCCTCCGAATCAAGAGCCTTTACAGGCATAAGCTTTATGTCTATGCCAGAAGCAATCCCGACAACTCCTGTATTATCGTCAGCCGCCGCCAGAACTCCTGCAATCGCAGTACCGTGACCGTTATCATCATATGGATTATTTCCACTATTAGTAAAATTCCAGCCTATCGTATCATCCGTATATCCGTTTCCGTCACTGTCACTTCCATTTTCAGTTTCATCTAAATTTTTCCATATAACATTTTTTATCTCGTCATTTGTATAATCTATTCCCGTATCTACGACCGCAACTACAACTGAATCATCATTCTTAGAAATCGTTTCAGATGCATTATTTATTGCTGCCCACGCTTCTTCGGCATTTAAATCCACACCCTCTACGGCAGTAATATTTGAATCTTTATATTCGCTGCTCGGGCTTATAAATGTTCCGCTATTTTTCAATGCCCACTGCGAACCGTCAGCATAATAATCCTTTGCGCTCCCGCTCGATTTTACGGAAACTTTATTTGACGATGTCTCTGAATTTGATGCAATTCTCACCTTATAGTCCGGCTGTGCCGCCTGAATATCTGAGCCATATTTTTTTGCAATATCTATTGCTTTTTTTGTATATTTTTCTGACTTTATCTTATAAACCTTTATAAGTTCAGTCACATCCTTTTCTTTATATGCATATTTTTTTATTTCTTTAGGTTCCTTTGTTCCCTCTCTGTATTCTATCATAATGCGGTTGTCATTTTCTTTATATGCATTTTCATCATCAACGATAACCGCCTTGTCTGATGTCTTATTGTCACCGTCAGACTTTTTACTTTTATAAGACACTGTCTGCGTATTGTTTCTACTACCCGAATATGTACTTTTCTGTACCGTGTCACCGCCATACTCTACATTACCGCCTGCACTGACACTACCTGTAACAAAACTTTTCTCCGAATCCACACCCGTATCTGTATTCGATATACTTCCACCGCATACCTCCTGCAATCCTAACGATAAGGTAATGATAACACCAGCAATCGCAGATATTTTTTTAACGGACTTTTTCCTCATATAATGATTCCTCCTTTATGAAATCCATATGCACTCTCGAAATCTTCCGAACGAAGAATTTCGAGAGTACATAATCCATTATAATCCCAGTTTTTGTCATTATTGTGAACTGACAAGTTTTTAATACAATATGAGATTAACAGTTCAGCCGTTCATTTCCTACATTCACAAACCTTCCTGCAATTATGCCGTTATAAAAACCACTTATTCCTCACACTACCTCATCAATCATGCCCTCATCAAGATATTTATATTTTTCCGGTGCCTTGTTAGTCAAAATATGCATATCTCCGAAGTTTGCAAATTTCACTGATGTCACATTGTCAAATTTATCAAAATCGGCAAGAAGATATTTCTGATTGCACTGATTTATCGCTGTTTTTTTGACAAGTGCCTCATTTGCATCCGGTGTTGTAAAACCGTGTTTTAAACTTATGCCGTTAGTTCCAAAGAATCCTTTTGTAAAATTATAATTTTGTATCGACAAAATAGCTTCATTACCGACTACCGCCTCAGTTGTTCCTTTCAATTCACCGCCAACAAGTATTACATGAAATCCTGCTACAGCAAGTTTTTTTGCGTGTGCAACAGCATTTGTGACAAATGTTGCTTCTTTACAACTTATATACTCAATCATATAACCTGTTGTCGTACCTGCATCAAGATATACAAAATCCGTCGGTTTTATAAGTTCCGCTGCCTTTCTGGCTATCTGTCTCTTCTCTTTTTCATTTACCCTGAGCTTTTGTGACACTGAAAGTTCTTTCGCCGTGTAATTGGAATTTACGGCTATAGCACCGCCAAACACTTTTATAAGTTTATTTTCTTTATCAAGCATTGTGAGGTCACGCCTTATCGTTGATTCAGATATACCAAGAGAGTCTTTTATTTCGTTTACTGTTACGCTCTTTCTCTCCTCCAGCATTTTTAATATCATCTGCTGACGCTTTTCTACTAACATTTTATCCCTCGCTTTCAACTTTTAACCCTGAAAAACCCCGTGGCAATCATATTTTGATATACCCGGGGTTTTCTGTTTGTTATGTCTCTGATTCGGTCACTTACGACCAAAAGCATCAAATCTTTTTCGCAACATTTAATTTCGTAATCTTAAATTTCTTATACTGATTACAGATTTTCTTTCATAAATGCAGAAATCTTTTCGTATGCTGCGTCCTCATCTTCACCATCAAACTTAAGTACGACTTCCATGCCGCCTTTAATTCCAAGTCCCATAATAGTAAAGATTTTCTTGCAGTCTCCTGACTTTCCGTCTTTTGAAATAGTTACACTGCTGGTAAATTCCTTTGCAAGCTTTACAAGCTCTCCTGCCGGACGTGCGTGTATTCCCTGTGGATCTGTAACCGTGTAAATAAATTCTTTCATAATATAAATGCCCCTTTCATTTTAAAATATAATTTTTGAATTTTTAATCATTACTTTTTTAACATATAATCCATAACCTGTTTCTTCCCTTTAAGTAGTTTTATTTTATCATATTTATACTTATCGGTCAAAAAAATTTTTACCATATTAATCTGTACTTTGACTTAATGCTCTATGATACTTTTTTCTTAAGTACACCAAGTAATACTGTTGAAATAACTGTTCCTATTACAAGTGCGAGCAAATACATCCATGAACCTCCGACAACCGGAAATACAAAAATTCCACCGTGAGGTGCCATCAATGTGCAGTTAAATACCATGCTGAGTGCTCCTGCAACTCCCGAACCTATTATACATGATGGAATTACACGAAATGGATCAGCAGCCGCATAAGGTATCGCACCCTCTGTTATGAACGCAAGTCCCATTACAAAGTTTGTAGGACCGCTCTCTCTCTGCTCTTTTGTAAATTTATCTTTAAATAACATTGTTGCAAGTGCAATAGCACACGGTGGAACCATACCACCTATCATAACTGCCGCCATAATATCATAATTTCCGGCTGCGATAGAATTTATGCCAAATACATAGGCTGCTTTGTTGAATGGGCCTCCCATATCTATAGCCATCATTCCGCCTAAGATAAATCCGAGTGCTATCTTACTTGAACCGCCCATGCTTCCAAGCCATGTATTAAGTCCTGTGTTTATAACACCCATAACAGGCTCTACTACATAATTCATTGCGAGACCCATTATCAATATTCCTACAACAGGATAAATAAGTACAGGTGCAAGTTTTTCAAGTGCTTCCGGAAGTTTCTCACAGCCCTTTCTAAGAAGAAGTATTACATAACCTGCGAGGAAACCTGCCACGATAGCACCAAGGAAGCCTGATTTTCCGTTGTATGCTATCATTCCACCAACAAAACCAAGTGCAAGTGCCGGTCTGTCACCGATTGCCATTGCTATAAAACCGGCAAGTACGGGTAACATAAAGTTAAATGCAAGTCCGCCGATACTCTTAAACATTGCAGCAACAGGTGTTATCGTACCAAAGTTTGAACGGTCTTTAACCGATAGTGATGAAATGTCAACTGACAATCCGTCGATAAGAAATGCTATCGCAATAAGGATACCACCACCGACTACAAACGGAAGCATATGCGATACACCGTTCATAAGCTGAGTATAAATCTTATGTCCTACACCGCCGCCTGAGGTTTCTTTACTCTGGCTCTCCGATGCGTTAGCCGCATGATATACCGGTGCGTCACCGTTTACTGCTCTCTTTATAAGTTTGTCAGCTTTATTTATTCCGTCTGATACCTGACATTCTATAACTTTCTTTCCGTCAAATCTCTCCATCGGAACTTTTGCATCTGCGGCAACTATGATACAGTCAGCCTCTTTAATATCATTGTCTGTCAAAACATTTTTCGCTCCGCCTGAACCTCTTGTCTCAATCTTTACATTGACTCCTGCTGCACTTGCTGCTTTCTCAATTCCCTCTGCTGCCATATATGTGTGTGCAATACCCGTCGGACATGAAGTAACTGCAAGAATTTTCTTTCCTGACTCGTTTGAAACATTTGTGCTCTTAAGTCTCTCGTCAATATCCGGATTTTCGTCATCTGCCTTGTCTACGATTGAAATAAACTCATCAACTGATTTTGCATTTCGTAAAGATTTTGAAAATTCTTCGTCCATCAAAAGCACTGAAAGTTTGCTCAATACATCTAGATGCACATTATCCTCTGTGTTCGGTGCTGCGATAAGGAAAAGAAGTGTAACCTGATCTCCGTCAATTGAGTCAAAATCCACACCATCTTTTATAACCATTGCGGCAAGTCCCGGTCTGTCTACCGCATCACATTTTCCATGTGGGATTGCTATTCCTTCGCCGATACCCGTTGTGCTTTCTTCTTCTCTTAAGTAAACCTGTTTTCTATAACCCTCTCTATCGTTTATCTTGCCGCTCTTTACCATAAGGTCTACTGCCATATCAAGAGCTTCAGATTTAGACTTAGGTGACAAATTCAGGCTTATACTCTTAGCATCTAATAAATCTGTTATTCTCATGCTCATCTCCATCCTTTCTTTCTGTAAAAACATTAAGATTGTTTATAAGTTCATTTACTTGGCAATATGCTTTAAATCTACCCTCTTAAGCGACTCCTCAACTTCCTGCTTTGTAGCAAGATAATCCGATGCTGCACTTGCACCGCCTGTTGCCATAGCCATACTGAATGCATAATCAGAATCTTTCTTTTGCAGCCATCCTGCTATAAATCCGGCAACTGATGAATCACCTGCTCCGACTGAATTTTTAACTACGCTCGTCGTTGCTTTGGTGGCAACTACTTTTCCGTCCTCGCTCAAGAGAACTCCGCCTTTTCCTCCCATAGAAACAAGAACATTTACTGCTCCCATCTCCTGCAGCTTCTTTGCATACGGAACTACATCTTCCCATTCTGATAACTCAACACCAAATATCTCTCCAAGCTCATGATGATTTGGCTTTATCAAAAACGGATGGTACTTCAAAACATTTAAAAGAAGATCTTTTGTCGCATCCACTATAATCGTAACATCTTTGTCCTGAAGTTTTTTCATTATCTGCTCATAAATATCTGAAGGCATTGTAACCGGAATACTTCCTGCAAGTACAAGAATATCTCCCTCACCGAGCAACATCAATCTTTCCATAAGTTTATCTAACTGCTCTTTTGGAATATCAGGTCCCTGTCCATTAATCTCCGTTCCGTCAATAGATGAAAGTTTCAAGTTTATTCTTGATATTCCATCTTTCATTTTTATAAAGTCTGTATTTATACCTGTTTCCTCAAGTTCTCTGACAATCTCATCTCCGGTAAAACCTGCCACAAATCCAAGTGCTGTACTATCAATACCGAGATTTTTTAAAACAATTGAAACATTCGTGCCTTTTCCTCCCGGAAGCATCAGCTCACTTGATGTACGGTTCGTATATCCGAGTTTAAAATCATCAACTGCAACGATATAATCCAATGATGGATTTAATGTAACCGTATAAATCATATGCTATCCTTTCCGCCATAAATTTTTAAGTTAAACATTTTGCATTACGCTTCAAACAAAAGATTTGTTCTTCAAACAAATCTAATATACACAGAAACAATGCAAATATGCGAATTAGTTTGAATAATAACAAATGTTCATCTTTAATCGTTTACGGCTGTTTTTAATTTGTTGAACATATTATATAATCATATTCACTCAAAATCAATCAAACTAATTCACAAAATATAACCTATTTTTTTGTGCAATATACACAAAAATATTATTGTTTTTATAAAACGCTTTCCATAACAATTACACAAGAGTAAAATATTCCTTGTTTATTATCCACTATTTCAAGTGTTTTATACATAATAATTGATTTCAACAATGAATGATTATGACCGATTTTGATTTTTATATAAATAAATGATTTTAATTCCTGATTAAAGATTTCCAAATACATTAGTATAATCCACAAAATATGTATCGCTTTTTATCAGATTTTTTTAGAACTGGTATAAATCGATTTATACACAAAAAAAGCCTGATACAACATCAGACTTCCGAACATATCCAATGCGGAAGAAGGGACTTGAACCCTCACGTCGTTGCCAACACTAGATCCTTAGTCTAGCCTGTCTGCCAATTCCAGCACTTCCGCATTTCGTTCACAACACATTCGTTTGTCACGAACAAGACATATATTATCAGTTTTTTATCCGCTTGTCAACATCTTTTTTCAAATTTTTAACACAAATTTGTAACAGTTCAGCCCTAAAAAAGATAAGTCAATAATACATGAGCTTGCTCAATGTATTATTGACTTGT
>OGPP01002694.1_pt1 | contig 10047 bp, 5 predicted proteins | sample 1553021 | NCBI WGS metagenome assembly OGPP01 (sample SAMEA2580217, study PRJEB22360) | human gut metagenome | biome: human gut; feature: human-associated habitat; material: faeces | place: Denmark | collected 2008/2010
TCCGTCGTCCCCCATCCGGGCAGCAGGACGCCCAGCCTGCGGCATCTGGGGCTGTGCCATAGGCGCCACGCCAGGACGAGCCGTCTGCGGCATCGGAGCCGCAGCGGGGCGCTGAGCGCCCATGCCCGTCTGCACACCAGGCGCCTGCACGGGGCGCTGCTGCTGAGCAGGAGTACGAAGCGTGGCCGCCGCGGCGGCGGAGGCGCCACCGGGCATGTACTTGGCAAGCTCAGAGCCGCACTTTAAGCAAAACTTGCTGGTATTGGGGTTGTTGTATCCGCAGTGACCACAAAACATGATGGGTCCTTTCCGGCGCCAGGCGCCTTATTGTGCGATCTTGACGAGCTTGGGGTTCTCGGCCGAGGTGTCGAGTGCCCAAAGCGTAGAAGACTTGCCACTATTATCTGCCACAAAGAGCGTCGTGCCGTTGAGCCACAACGCCGAGGTTGAAGGATCGAGGTCGAGTCCGGCCTTGTCGGCAACCTTGTCGTAGTCACTCGAAAGGCCCGAGCTCGCGTCAATCCAACCGAGTTCGCCCCCCGAGAGCACGAGCGCGCAACCGTGGCTATTGGCCCACAGGCGGCCCGCATCGGCATAAGCGTCAAACGAGCTAAACGTACCGCCCTGGGTGCAGCGCGAAAGCGTGGTGTGCCCATCGGTGCCCGTCAGCACGGCATAGAGCGTGCCCTCGCCAAAGAAGGCATTCTTGAGCTGCTCGGAGCCGGCAACGTACGAACCAAAGGGGCCGTGCGTCTCTTGCGGATGCTCTGCCTCGGCCTCGGCATTCTCCTGCTCAAGCGTAATCTCCGCAGCAGACGAAACGTCGGCAAGCGTCGCCTCGCACACGGTCCAACCCGTATCGGTGGCAACAACCACATCGCAATGGGTGTCATCGGCAAACAGCCAGGCGCTCGATGCCGGCTGGGCGGCCACCAGGTGCGCCGCGTCCTTGTCGAGACGCCACACACAGGCCTTGCCGTCCTTGAGCGTCATGGCAACGGCGGCGCCATCGCGCACGACAAGCCCCTCAACATCGCCCTCGAGTGTCGCCACCGTCTTGACCTTGACCTTGGACTTGTCCTTGCCGCCCGCCTGCTTGGCGCACTCGGCAACGTCCTCAATCTTCATGACGCTGGCACCATCCGCATAATACAAATCGCCGTCACAAACGTTCAGGTGCTTCGCGGTGGTCTTGGTAAGCACGGTCGCATCCACGGCTTTGGTGCCCGAAGCCTTGCGCGCCAGGATATGCGAGCCATCCGCCCAATACAGATACGAGCCGTCGCACACCATCGCGTCGCCGCCCAGGCCCGCCTTGGCTTGCGCCTTAATTTTGCGGTCGCCGCCCATAAGGTCGAGCTTGCTTTCGGACTTCTTCTTTTGGGCCGAGACCTGCTGCGCCTCGCGCTTAAGATCCTGATCGCCCTTCCAAGCCACGCCAACGCCCACGACTACCGCAACAACTAGCACGGCAGCCACGGCAATCGCGATCTTTTTCGCCAGCGGCTTGCGGACCGCAGCGCGCGCGTTATCCAGATGAGGCGTCATGCGCGGGGCCGCAGCGCCCTTACCAGCAGAGGCATTGGGGTTGACCCCCGCATCGCCATCCAGGTTATCGAGCGAGAACAGCGCGTCCTCCCCCGTCGGAGCCTGTGCGGCAGGGTTTGCGGCCGGCGCGGAAGCCTTCGCAAACCGACGGCCAGGCTTCTTCGCGGCCGGCTCGGCGGCCGGCTCAGCAGCATGCGTGGCAGCATCGGCAGCCCCGCCAGTGCCGGCAGCGTGCGACCCAACATCCACCGCAGCGTCCTCGCCCACACTCAGCGGCGCCCCGCAAAACGGGCAGCAACGCATTCCCTCATCGACCGGCTGTCCGCAAAACGGGCACAGTGCCTGTTTGGAACTCATCGATCAATCCTTTCCTAACAAAAATGGCGCCCCGCCCAGCAGTGGGGCAAGGCGCCGTAAAGCTCACAGATGCACAAGCGTCTTGCGAAGAGCTTACTTCTCCTCGTTCTCCTTGCGCTTCTTGGCGACGACCATGTAGATACCGCCAGCGACGACAACGATCGCGACGATGGTGCCAACCATAAGCGGCAGGTTGTTCATCCACAGAACGAAGGAGTCGTTGGTGACGAGCACGCCCGTGGCCTTCAGCTCCTTGGACTTGTTGCCCGCGGCATCCCAAGCGACAACGGTGACGTCCTGCTTAGAGGAGCTGCCGTCGAGCGTGAACTCACGGATCGGGCTCTTCTCGAGCTGGTCGGCCGTGAAGGTAGCCACGGTCTTGCCGTTCACCTTGATCTGAGCCTTCGAGAGCTTGAGGTTGTCCTCGAAGCTCACCTTGGCCTTGTGCGAGGACTCCTCGTACTTTCCGTTGGAGGCAAGGTCGACGAAGGAAGCGATGGGCGCGGTGTCGTCAACGGCAAAGTTGATCTCGGCCGCAGCGCCGGACTTCTTGGCGTTCTTGCCCTCCATGGTGTTCTCGGAGGAGTTGCCAGCGGCGTCCTCGCTGTGGAACAGCACGCGGTACGCGCCGTCCTTGTCGTAGTTGGACTTGCTGACGGTGTAGTTGTACTCGCTCCAACCGCTCGACGTGTCGGAATCGGTGGTGTAGTTGTCACCGCTCTTGAGCGTCGTGTTCTTGGTGTCGCGGGTCAGCTCGACGGAGGTCTTGTTGTCATCAAGGCCGGACGGGTTGATCTCGGTCACCTTAACATCGGTGGTCTTGGAGCTCTTGAGGTACTGGTCGAGCATCTTGCCGGTGTTATCGGAGATGACGTAGGTCGAACCAAAGCGGTTGACCGACCAGGTGACAGCCTCGGACTCGGTGTTACCGGCCAGGTCGATAGCCTGAACGGTCAGGGTGTAGACGCCGTCGTTGCCCTTGGTCTTGGCCGGGTTGAGGTAGCTCACGGACTTGTCGGTAGCCGAGGTGTTGATCGCGGCGCCCGCATAGGGGTTCGGATCGTCCTTAGACAGCGGGTAGCTGATCTTGGAAACCTCGATGGAGGTGCCATCGGCAAGGTTGGTGTCGTGAACGGCAGCGGTCGGGGCGACCTCACCGGCGTAGGCCGTGCGGTTGACGACATTCTGGATGTCGATCTTGGGCTTGATGGTGTCGATCACGAACTCAGGCGAGGTGTAGGACTCGGACTTGTTGGAAGCCAGGTCCTCACCGGAGACGGAGAGCGTGTAGACGCCCTGACCCGGGAAGGTCACCGTAGCGGTGTGGGTATCGCCGTTGCTGGACCAGCCGCCGATCTGGGCAGGAGTGGCCTCGTCACCGTTGCCGGCAGAGACCGGAGCCTCGATCTTGAACAGGTTCGGATCGAAGTTGTGCTCCTCAACCGTAATGGTAGCCGTACGAGCAGCGTTGTAATACTTACCGTTCTGAGCAGCCTCAGTGTTCCAGGACACATTCAGCTTAGGAGCGGTCTGGTCGATGACGAACTCCTCGCCCGCAGCACGGGCGGAGTGAATGCCACCGCCAAGGACGTCATGGAATTTGGCTTCGCCAATGACATAGTCGCCGTCAGCAGAAAGGTCAACCGTATACGAATAGGTATCGTTACCGAGGTCCTTCCAACCACTGCCCTGCTGGTCAAGGCTCACAGTCACATAATCCGAGCCATCGCGGGTAATCTTGCAGATTTGCTGCGGCTCATACTGCTTGGTGTACTTGAAGAACGGATCAGTGACAGTGAACGTAACGCTGCGGCCATGGTTGTAATAGCCCTTACCGTTGGCCGTACGCTGAGGAGTCGTGTCGCTATAGCTTACGTTGACCGTCACGCCGGAGCTATTGGAAACCAGCTTGCTAACTTTCTCGGGAACCTCCTGCGATTTAGACCTATCGAGCGTGGCAACATTGCCTGCCATATCCACGGCATGAATTGAAATGCTGTTGACGGGGACTTCGGTGTCGCCCTTAATGTCAAAGCTGGCCCTATTGCCACTCTTGTCCCAAATTAGTTTCTCGACAGGAATGCCAGTCTTACCCGACTTCAAATCGTCGTAAGTAGTCTTAACGTTATCGTGATCAACACCAGAGAGTTCATCAGCAAGAGTGTAGGCGACATCAGATTTTTGATCAGTGAAAAGAATATCGTCCTTTGGTACCTTCTTAACACTCGCATCGTTGTCAAACGTAATGTTCTTCAGGGTCGGCGCAGTACGGTCATACTTATAGGAGACCGTTACACGAGTAATGATGCCGTTCTCGGAATTACGTGCATAAAGCGGGTACGCAGGGCTTCCCTCTTCGTCTTTGTCGTTTTTCCAGGTCTTAGTGAAGCTGTCCTTCACAAGATCTTTGCTCAGCGTGTGGCCATCCCAGCTCGCGACAGGAAGCTTCTTCACATAGCGCTCGCGGAAGTTCTCATGGGTGATGGGCCACTCATGATTGTCTTCACCGTAATAGGAGGTAAGGGTGAGATCGGCCGTTTTTTCGCCACTCTCGGTGGTATCACCCCAATGCTCCAAATTAACGGATTCAATGGGGACAATGTAAACCGACGTCGGGCAGTTAATCTCATAGTTGCTGTAGACGTCGTTCTTGTCGTTCTCTTCGCCAGGAACAATCTTGCAGACAGAGGCGTTTGCACCCGTCTCATCATAGCCATCGAGACTGACGCTCTTGAAATAGTCCTCTTTCTTGACAGCGGCCTTGTCCGCATCATCAACAAGCTGGTCCTTAACCTTTTGGTTCAAAAGGTCACAGACGTTCTTTTCCTGGTCGTCCTGGAAACGGTAGAACTGGTAATTGATCTCGAGTTGGTCTGCTTCAATCGGCTTCTTGGCAATACCCTTTACGTGTACCGAGGTCGAACCGGCCGAATCACCATTCGGATACTCCCAGTTGATGGTGAACGTCTTCTCGTCCCCAAAAGCCTTCTTGGGGGTAATCTGAACTTTTTGCGTCAAATCAGCGCTGGAGGTCGGCGGCTCAGCACTGAAGTACTTGGCATCAGCGTCGGCAATCTGGACCGTACCGATCAAGCCCTGCTTACCAAGCGAAATCTCATAGGGAGCATGAGTGGTCTTGTAGATCAGACCCGTCGCATCGATTTCGGCAACAGGAGCGAACTGGTCGTAATACTCTTTAGCCGAAAGCTGGCCAGTGGCAACGCCCATACCGACACCGTAGCCGGAAGTGACGGAATCAAGGATCACATCTGTAACGGCTTTAGAATCGTTATCGACCGTTTCCTCCGTATGCGTGACCTTGTCACCAATATTGCCGGAAACGTTCGTGTTTCCTCCGCTAACGGTCCCGACCTCAATTGAGAATCCGCCGTTATTTCCGGCCGGACCCGAATTTTCTGAGTCTGAGGCAGAGGTCTTATCTACCGTCTTTTTGTACTTATAACCAAATCCGACTTTTACAGAAATCTGAGTAACCTTGAGGTTGACAGTACCGTCAATTTCCTTGTCGGTCTTGATAGTGATACTACCGTCACCGTTTACTTTAGCGACCGAATTCGCACCATCGGAGTCGTTCGTCAGCTCGACCTTATAGCCGGTGACTTCAGGAGTCAGAGCAACCTTCTCGTTGTATTCTGCATCTGAATATGTGGTCTTGGTCGTCTCCTTGCCATCCTCACTCGTGCTGGTGACGTCTTTAGGCAACCCATTTTTATTGATCTCGGCGAGCCTAGCGTCAATTTGCTTAGACAGCGCGTCCTGTCCGTTCTTCGTGTAAACGAACTGATTTTTGAAATCCTCGGATTTCTCCAGCTGACCCTTAACGAGCTCCTTAACCTGATCGGCGGAAATCGTGGCAACGGCTTCGCCGTTATCGATATGAGTGGAGAAAGTCAGCTCGAGATTCGACGCGCCATCCCACGGCACATTCTTCGAGAGAACGGACTTTGCATCAAAAGACTGTTTGTTCGGCTGCGTCGCGGTCTTGCCATTCGTCTGCTGCTGCCCCTCCGCGGCATACGCGGCGGTCACGGCCTGGGCGATCGGGGTGGTGGGGATGGTCGAAGTGGCCATCACGGTGGCGAGGATCACGGCTGCAGGCTTACGTGAATACGCCTTGAGTTTATCAAACACAGACATCGTTCGATTTTCCTTCCCTAGTTGCAGACCCGATCGAGAGACTCGTCGGTATGAACTACGATCACATTCTGTTTGAGTATGAAGCGGAATCCGTCATCCTCGTGTTGAGCAACACCATCGGCACCGATGTTTTCATAAACATCGCCGCTGCTGAGTACGTCAGTCTCGGATTCGGACGCCTCGGCGCCCTCGTCGAGCAGACCGGTCTCCTGCTCGGAGTCCTCGTCGGTCTCATCGAGCAAGCCTGTCTCGCGCTCGGACTCCTCGTCCTCCTCCACGAGCAAGCCCGTAGAACGCTCGGACTCTTCATCGTCCTCGACCAGGACACCCGTCGGACGCTCGGAATCCTCTTCGTCCTCGGTAAGGACGCCGGTCGGTCGCTCGGAATCCTCTTCGTCCTCAACCAAAACGCCGGTCGGGCGCTCGGAATCTTCCTCGTCCTCCACGAGCACGCCGGTCGGGCGCTCGGTGTCAAGATCGTCCTCGGTCAGCACCTCGGTCGGGGTCTCGCTGCCGGCAAAGCCCTCGTCGTCGCTCTCATCGCGGACGGGCTTCTCCGCCGTGGCGGCGTGTGCCTTGGTATGACGGGCCGATGCGGGCTCGTCGCTGATAGGCGCGACCACCGTAGTCATGCTGTCGTCGCCCTCGGGACCCTCATGCGCAATGTCGGTCACGCGGTCGTCGCCCTCGGGGCCACCCAGCACGGAGCGGGCGGGGTTGCCGGACTTTTTAGCACCGGCACCGCGCGAGCCGCGCGTCGTACGACGGCGTGTGCCCTCGCCAGACGTAGGCACGCGCTTGCCCTGGAGGAAGCGGATGGCGTTGATGACATCCATCTTCACAAACACAACCACCGCGGCGACGGCGAGCACGGCCGCGAGAACAAACGCGGCGATCGCTACGTAAAAGTAAACGTTTTCCATGTTCGCCCCTCCTTAATCCTCGGCGACGACGGCGTTGGAATACACCGTGGTGATCTTGCGCTGGACCTCGTTCTCCAGGCGCTGGATGGTCTCGTCGCGACGCTGCTCGGCATCCTCGTCCTTGGGCGAGACGGCCTTAAGACCCGAATCGACCTTCTTGTAGAGCTTCTCGGCCTGCGACTTCTTAATACCGGCGGCCTTGAACTTATCCATGTAGGTCTCCATGGCGTTGGAGATCAGCGCGTAGCTGTCCAGGCGCACCGTCTCGTTGGACTCGCTGGCGATCTCGTCGGCCAGGTCCTCCAGGTTGCCCCAGTACTCCTTGTACATAGAGTCGGAGTCGTCGTCGGTCTTGACCGCGATGGCGATCTTGGTCGTGAACTGCGCAATGCCGTTGTAGATCTTGGCCTTGTCGCGGTTCTCGAACGACGGGTCCTCCGCGGCGTTCTTAAAGTACTCGGCAGACGCCTTGATGCGCGTGGTGCGGTTGGCGTCCTCGTCGTCCTTGCTGCCGCCATAGGAGTAGAAGTACCAGTACAGACGTCCCATCTCGTAAGACAGCTCCGAGAACCTGCTCGAATTCTCGAGCTCGGTCAGGTTCTGCTGGTACACGTCGTCGAGCTGCGCCTTCTCCTTGGTGGTAAAGGTGCCGTCGGCCTTGTAGGCATCGATGAGGCCCTCGTAGCCCTCGACGTCGCCCGGACGATAGCCGATGGCGGCGAGGTAGGCTTTCTCGGCCTTCTCGGGAGCCGACTGGGTCTGGTCGCGGCCGAGCTTCATCTGGTAGTCGAACTTCTCGGTAATCGTGGACTCGCGCAGTGCCATGCTGCCAATGCCCACGACCAGGCACACCACGCACGCGATGACACAGCCAAAGAAGGTCTTGACCTTGCGGGCCTGCTTATCGCGGAACTCGCGGGTGAGTTCCTTGTAGATCTCCAGGTCGGCAGCCAGCTCGTCGCAGTCCTGGTAGCGGCGGGCACGCTCGAGCTCGCAGCACTTGGGGATGATGACGTCGGCAAAGCCCTCGCCCACGTTCTCGTTCTTGGTGTGAACATTGGGCAGCGGGAACTCGACCGGAGGCGCCTCGCCCACCAGCAGGTGCCACATGGTGGCGCCGATGCCGTAGATATCGGTACGGGCGTCGGTCTGGGCCTTGCCGTACTGCTCGGGCGCGGCGTAGCCCGTGGTACCAAAGGCGATGGTGTCCTTGCGGGCCTCGTCCTTGTACTCGCGCGCAACACCCAGGTCGATCAGCTTAATGTAGCCATCGGGGTGCAGCATGATGTTGGAGGGCTTCATGTCGCGGTAGACGATGGGCGGGTCCTGACGGTGCAGGTAGCCCAGGGCATCGCACACCTGCAGCATCCACTTTTGCACGTCCTCCTCGGACTGCGGGCCCTCGCGGCGCACCACGTCGGCCAGGGACGTACCCTCGACGTGGTCCATGATGACGTAGATGAAGTCCTCGGTCTTCTCGATATCGACGATGTCGACGATATTGGGGTGATCGAGCTTGGACAGCAGCTCGGCCTCGCTTGCCAGCGACTGCTCGATGGGGCGGCCGGTAGGGTCGGTCGCGTTGCGGTCGACCTCTTTGACAGCCCACTGCTTGTTGGTGAGCTGCAGGTCGGCGGCCAGGTAGACACGGCTCATGCCGCCCTTGCCGATCACCGACAGAATCTTGTAGCGGCCCTTGATGACGTCGCCCACGCGCTTACGGCGCGCGTCGACCTCTCGCCTGCTTCTGGTAGACGGCATGGGCTATCGACCTCCCTGAGGCTGGACGCGCAGCACCAGCGCGGTAACGTTATCGGCCTCTTTGCGATCCATGACGAGCTGGGCCGTCTCGGCGATGCGCTGCGTGACGCAACCGGGCTCAAAACCCTCGCGCTCCTCGCGGTCCAGGTCGGCGGCGGTGCAGGAGGCATAGGCGCCGCGACGACGCTCGGCGTCCCAGGCGTTAGCGTCCAGGGCGTCGGGGCCCAGGCGACGACGAAGCTCGGTATCGGTGAGCACATGGCGGAAACCGTCGGAGCACAGCAGGTAGATGGCGTCGCGATCGAGGTTGCCGTGAATCAGATCGGGCACGACCTCCTTGGTGGAACCCAGGCACTGCAGCAGCACGTTGCGGCGCGGGTGCGTGAGGGCTTCCTCGGGCGTGATGCGACCGGCCTCGACCTCGCGGCGCACAAAGGTCTGGTCGACCGTGAGCTGATTGGTTGCCGACTCGGTGAGCTCGTAGGCACGTGTGTCGCCCACGTGCACGATGGAATAGCGGCCGCCGATGGCGAGCATGGCGGTAAGCGTGGTGCCCAGGTTCATGTGCTCGGCCATGCCGTAGCGGATCAGCGCCATGTTCATGTCCTGAACCAGGCCACCCCACTGACCGTCTACGAAGTTCTCGAAACCGCCGACGGAGCTCTCCATGGCCTCCAGGGCCACGGGCAGCTTGTTGTCGAACCAATCGGACAGCATGTTGATGACCGCGGCAGAGGCGAGCTCGCCGCACTCAAGGCCACCCATACCATCGGCGACGGCGACCAGGGCGACATCGCCCACGGGGGTGGAGGCGACCTTGATCAGGTAGCTATCCTGGTTGGATTCGCGCGTTCGGCCGACATTGGAATAACCGGCCCCTTCGAAAAGCATCTGCGCTCCTTTCTCGAATATCTCAACGTGGGTCGCACGCCCTTAGGCGGGCTGGACCTCGAATGCAAAGTTCTCGTCACTCATGCGCACGGTGTCGCCGTCGACGAGTGCGACCGGGAAGCCCGGATCGATGCGCTCGTTGTTGACGAAGGTGCCGTTGCGCGAGTTGTCGTCCTCGATGGTGCAGGTAGCACCGTCGGTAACGAAGATCGCGTGGCTGCGCGAAACCGTCGTGGAGCCCTTAACCATAAACGAGCTGTGCTTGGACTTGCCAACCACAAAGCGACGGCCGCGGACCTCAAAGCGCTCGCCGGTGGCAATGCGCGTGAGGTAGAAGCGCAGGTGGCGCTCGGGAGCTGCGGGCGCGGGGGCCGGCTCGGGCTTGGGAGCGGGCGCGGGCGCAGGTGCG
>OGPP01002711.1_pt1 | contig 10005 bp, 7 predicted proteins | sample 1553021 | NCBI WGS metagenome assembly OGPP01 (sample SAMEA2580217, study PRJEB22360) | human gut metagenome | biome: human gut; feature: human-associated habitat; material: faeces | place: Denmark | collected 2008/2010
CGTATGTGGACGATGGTTATTCTGGTACAAATTTCCAAAGACCAAGTTTCCAGAACATGATTAAGGACATTGAAAGCGGTCTGATAAACTGCGTTATCACGAAAGATTTATCTCGTCTGGGGAGGAACTATCTTGATTGCGGACTGTATCTGGAAGTGTTTTTCCCAGAGCATAATGTGAGGTATATAGCGGTCAATGACGGCGTGGACACGCTCAATAAATCCGCTATGGACATCACGCCTTTCCGCAACATCCTAAACGAAATGTATTCCGCCGATGTGTCGGTCAAGATAAAATCGGCGTACCGAGCGAGGTTTCAGCAGGGGAAATTCATGGGGACGACAGCACCATACGGTTACGTCAAAGACCCCGCCGACCACAACCATCTGCTGATAGATGACAAAGTTGCCCATGTGGTAAGGGAAATATTTGACCTTGCGTTAGCGGGCAACGGAATCGCCAAAATCCGCAAGCACATCAACAAACAGCATATCTTACGCCCCGCCGCTTATGCGGCGGAGCAGGGGGCAACAGGCTATGAGAGGTATTTTGAGGAGAATGAGGAGAACCGTTATATTTGGAGCGAGAACAGCGTAAGGGGCATTTTAAGAAGCCCGATATATGCGGGAAACCTTGCAGGCTACAAGCGGATTGCCGCCAACATGAAAAGCAAGAAACGCCCCTCTAAGCTGCCCGAAGAATGGGAAGTGATACCAGACACCCATGAGGGGATAGTCACGCAGGAGGAATTTGATACCGTACAGCAGCTTATTACAAGCCGCAGATTACCAGAAAACAAGGGCGGCTTTGAGAACATCTTTGCAGGCGTTATTAAGTGTGCGGACTGCGGCTATGCGATGCGGGCTATGAGTGCCAACAGGAGGAAACGCCCCGACATCATCGACTGCGTACAATATTCCTGCAATAATTATGGCAGATACGGTAATATCATGTGTACCGCACACAGCATTGAAGCGAGGGACTTGTTCAACGCTGTCCTCACCGACATCAACCGATTTGCGGATATGGCAGTCAATGATGAAAAGGCAGTGAGGGCGATTGAAAAGCGGCTCACGGAAACAGACCAGAGCAAGGCAAAGGCACTGGAAAAGGAGCAAAGAAAACTGAACAAACGCCTTGCAGAACTGGACAGGCTGTTTTCCTCACTCTATGAAGATAAGGTGATGGAGCGTATTACCGAGCGGAATTTTGAGATGATGTCGGGAAAATACCAGAAAGAACAGCTTGAAATTGAAGCAAGGCTGAAAGAGGTAACGGAAACGCTCAGCGACAGCTATGAGAAGACGCAGGGTGTCCGTGATTTCCTCTCCCTAATCCGCAACTATCAAGGCATTAAGGAACTGGACGCAACCATCATAAACGCACTTATAGACAAGATACTTGTTTCGGAACGTGAGAAACTTACAGACGGAATGGTGCGGCAGGAAATCAAGATTTATTATAAATTCATCGGCTTTGTCGGTGAATTACATATCACACCGACAAAGCGGTGGACTGCGTTAAAGCCTAAGAATTGTACGGTGTGCGGTGTTGAATATGTTCCCCGCTCTGGCATATCGAAGTATTGTCCTGCTTGTGCCAAGAAGATACAGAGGGAGAAATCAAACGAGAGCAAACGCAGGAGCAGGGAGCGAAACAGACAGGCATGTATTGAACTGTCCGCAAAAAATGACCGACTGACATTGAACAGCAGGAGGGACGTATTCTCAGACAGGGTAACAGAAATGATACCGTGTCTATTTTTCGTTATGTGACAGAAGGTACTTTTGACAGTTATTCGTGGCAGGTGATTGAAAACAAACAGAAATTCATCAGCCAGATCATGACAAGTAAATCACCGGTACGAAGCTGTGAGGATGTGGATGAAGCAGCACTTACTTATGCCGAGGTCAAAGCACTTGCGACCGGAAACCCTTATATCAAGGAAAAGATGGACTTAGATATTCAGGTATCCAGGCTGAAACTGATGAAAGCAAACCATACCAGTCAGATTTACCGGCTGGAGGATAACATTGCAAAGAATTATCCGAAGCAGATCGAAGTTTTGCAGGAGCGGATTCGGGGATTTCAGACAGATATGGAAACAGTACGAAAAAATCTTCCGGTGGATAAGGACAACTTTTCCATGAAAGTGGGAAACCGTATCTTTACAGACAAAAAGGAAGCAGGAACAGCCATTCTTGCCATGTGCCAGGAGATGGATTCCCTGCAGCAGATGGTAGAGATCGGTGAGTATGCCGGCATGAGAATGAAAGTCACTTTTGATTCCTTTAACCGTAAATTTGTGATGAGTCTGAAAGGAGAATTAAGCCACAACTTTGAACTTGGTTCGGATGCGTTTGGAAATATCACAAGACTTCACAATGTTTTAGATGGAATGGCTGGGAAACTTTCAGAAGCAGAGACAAAACTTAACAATGTCATACACCAGTTGGAAACGGCAAAGATGGAGGTGCAAAAGCCGTTTCCTGCGGAGGAAGAACTGAAGGAGAAGATGGAACGGTTAGCGGAACTGGATGCCCTGTTAAATATGGATGAAAAAGGCGAGACACCGGTACTTGAAAATGAACCGACGGTGACTCCTTTGGGCGAATGGCTATTAGAACATCTTCTGCCGGAATTTATGGAAGAGTATGAAATGACAGAGGAACGGGCGAGAGAAGTGCTGTTAGATGCTCTGCCGGAAGAAGAAAGCGAAGTGGTCTGTTTTTCTTCGGAGCAGAATGCAGAGAACTTTGACAGTGAGGAAATGCAAAAGCAGATGTCAGAATATATGGATGGTGATTTTTATGCCATACCGGTATCGGATACGGAATACCTGATCGCGCCGAAAGTGGAACAGGACAGTGTGATTTATCTGCGTTCCATTTTAAGCCAGTTGGGAGATTCGGTATTATCTTCACCGGCAATGAAATCCCATGCTGCGTATGAGTATGATTCCGGAACAAACCGGATGAAGCCGTTTGACCATATGAGAATACTGAGAGGACTTTGTGCGGTAGGAGAAGAAAAACATATTTACCATGCAAAATCACGAGAACCAACAGAGACAAGAACATCCAACTTGGCACAAGTACATTAAAGCAGCGTTTGGACATCATGTCCAGACAGAAAGAAAAGAGGTAAAACGAAATGAAGAGTTATAGCGAATTTATGGAGTATATCAAAGAGAATGTAACAGATTATCTGCCGGAACGGTTTGAAGAGGCGGAGATTAGTATTCAGCAAGTGGTGAAAAACAACGATGTTGTGTTAGATGGATTGAGTATTCGCAATCCGGACAGTAATCTTTCACCTAATATTTATCTGAATCCATTGTACGAGCAGTATCAGAAGGGAAGAAATCTGGATGAACTCGTATCCGGTATTGCAGATACTTATATTGAAAATATGGAGCCGATTGAAAACAGAACTTTTCAGGTTCAGATTGAGGATATAAAGAATCATGAGGTAGTAAAGGAAGAAATCTTTCCAAGACTTGTGAATCTCGAAAAGAATACGACCCGTTTGCAGAATGTTCCTTATATGCAGAGAGAGGATCTGGCAATCACTTATCATGTGAAAGTGTCAGGAAATAGAGATTCAATAGGCTCGTTGATGATTACAAATGAATTAATGGAAGATTATGGGGTGACAAAAGAAAAATTACATACCCAGGCAATGGAAAATATGGAGCGGTTATCGCCACCGGTATTTTTACCACTTGGTGAAATGATAGTTGATGTTATGACAGAAGATTTTGGAAGAAATGAAGGGTTTTCTCAGGAAGAAGCAAAAGAGTATGTAAAAGATATGATTCCGACAGGAGGACCGAACGTATATTGTTTGACAAATCAATATAAAATGAATGGAGCAGTCGGCATCATGAGTGAGAGCATACAGCAGATGGTGGCAGACAGGGTAGGTGGAGATTATTATGTTCTTCCGTCATCCGTACATGAAGTGCTGATCGTACCTCAAAGTGCTGGCATGGATCCGGAAGAACTTACGGATATGGTAAATACGGTGAATGAAGGATGCGTAATGCAAGATGAAATTTTATCGGATCATGTTTATCAATACGATGCGAAAGAACATAAACTTAGTCTTTGCGCTCCGGCAAAAGAGATGAAACAGGAGCAGACAATGGAACAGAACCGGCAGCCTGCGTTTGAAGAAAAGAGTATCGATGCCACAAAGCCGCCGGAACAAAGTCACGAACCAATCAAGCATAGTGGCAGAAGTCATTAGTCAGGAGGGTGTCATATGAGTGAGAGAAAAAGGATAGAAATTGATTCGTTAGAAGAACTCAAACAACTGATTGAAGAAAAGGATGAAGATACCATGCTGGTGATAACAATGGAGGTGGTTTCGGATGAGTCATGAATTAAAGCAGGTGGACGTTCGGTTAAAACTGACCGACAAAGAGAGTGTGTTCAGCAGGGAAACTATTGATACGCCAGAGAAAGCGGTTTCTGTCCTGGCACCGGTATTAGCAGAACTTGACCGGGAGGAAGTTTGTGTTGTCAATCTGGATGGAAAAGGACGCCCCATCAATTTCAGTGTAGTCAGTATCGGAAGTGTCAATACTTCTTTTGTGACAGGAAGAGAGTTATATAAATCTGCTATTTTATCAAATGCGGCAGCAATGATCATGCTGCATAACCATCCTTCGTCGGATCTTAAGATCAGCATGTCAGACCGCAATATAACGGAGAAAATGATGTACGCCGGCATATTGCTGGACATTGATTTTTATGACCATATCATAGTGGCAGGAAGAACAGGAGAATTGTTTAGTATGCGGGAAAATGTACCAGAATTATTTGATTCAAAGCGTTATGCACGTTCCCTTTTTCGGGTGGCAGACAGTGTGAGAGAGGAGGCATCTTATCATGGGATGCCTCCGACTACTTATGAGATTCTGCAGATCAGGGAGGGGAGCAATGGCGAAGCCTATCGCTTTTTCAAAATGAGTCATGTGCAGGTGGGTGGCTTGCAGGTAAAGGCAGAAGATTATGAGTCAATGTATAAGGAAGAATTGAAGCCGGGAGAAACCCTGGACACCATATATGAACGGTTTAATATCCACCGTCCGAAGGATTTTACCGGGCACTCGCTATCGGTAAGCGATGTGATCGTTTTGGAATCCGAGAGTGAGAAAAAAGCATTCTATGTGGATTCCTTTGGCTTTTCTGAATTGAAAGACTTCTTTGTGGAAAGGTTTGAACGGACGGAACAACAGAAGAAAATGATTGCCGGTTTCCGAGAGAAAACAGAAACGTATTTTCGACCGGTAGAAGGCATGACAGCAATAGAAGTTGAAGATGTGGTATATAATTATCTGATGGATACGATAAGACAACAGGATCTGCTGATACAGATTGGCGAGGTTGTGGTTTGTGGAAGTCGATGCCGGGGAACAGAAAAAACTACTTCAGACATCGATATTGTGGTTGAGTACAAGGGAGACATTCGGGAAGATGATTTATTTAATCTGTTCCATGATGATGAATTTCTCCTAGGAAATCATAAGGTGGATATCAATCCAATCAAAGACGACAAGTCTGGAAATATCGCAGATTTTTTACGGCAAGCCGCGATTTACATGGAAAGTGAGATGGTGTTTTCTATTGGAAACCGGTATATCTATATTCAGGATGCAACGGAAGGGTATGACTATACCATTTATGGATTGGATATGAAAGAGATTGATGGTGGCGTATATGATGATTCGGACATATCCATCTATGAGGCACTGGATGAAATCATAGCAGATCTGCGAGAATATCCGGACGGTAACATTGTGAAGGGAAACATCAAAGAGGATTCACCACTGGTTCCGGTCAACTTAGACGAATTTGAAGAAGCAGTAGAGCATAGCCGGTACGTTCCACCAAAGATTACCTATACCGTTTCTGAGTGCGGTGAGTTTCATTCGATGGGAAGATACCGGGATGATATAGAAAACGTCAATGAGGCAATCGCACTTTGGAATGAGTATAGAGAAGGAACTCTTAATGGCGTTCCAAGCATTGGTATTTTGGTACATACACCGGGACAATCAGAAAGGGATGACACTCAAGTGGATCTGGTGTCCGGCAAGACGATGGATTTGGATATGATACGATATTATCCGGAAATCAATGCGGAAGAAGCAGCTATTCAAAAGATTTGTAAGTTGGTTGAAAATCTCCATGATGATGTAGAGGTGGTCGGCAAAGTGCCGGAGAATGTGTCAGCAGAACTGATTCTTCGTGAATTTGATCCAAAGCAGGAGATATATAATGAGGAAGAACGAAGTTTGATTAAGGAATATGCTTTGCAGGTGAAGGACATGCAGAAAACCAAAGGATTAGCAAGGTGCATTTGTTATCAGGAGAAGTTTGGAAACCAGGATGTTGCTCTTGCCATGATTACGGCAAGGGAGGAGATAGAAGAGATGAAGATGGAAAAGGTGAAGTTTGTAAAAAAATGTTAATAATTTTACCCTTTCTTTATAAAACGAGTGGAGGTATAATGAAAGAAGTAATAAATAAGATAATTAGGATTGGAGAACAAACAATAATTTTGTTGAAAGAAAATAGTATTAAGCAAAATTATATGTGTTAAACTTATTGTTATGAAATTAGATGAACAGCTTTTTAGAAATTATAATGAACTTCATGCTATGATTAAGCAATGTTATCGTAATGTTGCAATTCTTGAGGCATATAAAATAATACAGAAGGAAAAGCAAGATATTAGTAATCATTTTATTATTCTGATGCAAAAAGATTTAGTATTAACGTTATGGAAAATATATTATGATAGTGATTCTAAAGCAAATACTATTCGTAAATTTCGTAATAGTGTTAATGATATTTTACGAAAATGTAATTGTTGCGATAAGCAGGTGAAGAAAGAAAAAGGCAATAGAAAAGTTGAAGAAATAGTAAAAATGATGAGAAGACAATTCTTGGCTCATACTGATATGACAAGAGGTGATAATAGACTTGAAGTATCTGATATGTGTGAATTGTTGGATGTTATGTGCAAAGAATTTAATTGTGTTTGTGAAGCTATTGATGATGATCAGGTGGTTGGTATATCAGAAATTGAAATAGGACTTCAAGAATATAGTTGTCAAATGCAGTTATTATTGTTATATATTCAAAAACAAGATTCGTGATATGAAAATAAAATAAGTTTTTTATTTAATGAATGATAACAATATATTTAGAAAAGGAATTACTTCGGTAGTTCTTTTTTCTTACCTAAAACAAGAACAGGAGGTTAAAACAAATGCTAAAATTATTCAGAAAGGACTCGCTGACTCCACAGACGGAACGCATTTACAAGGTGCCGTTGTGTATTCAGGATACGATACCAATCTATCGAATATCGGAAAACGGTATCTTTGAGCTGGAGAGTCCGACAAACAAAGACGGAGGGAAAAAGAAGATTCATCAGTTTGACAGGATGTATCTGTTTGAGGATATTAACTTTTCCACACAGGACGAGGAAGAAAAAGAAGAAACCGGCAAGCGGTTTGAAACGTTGCTTCGGTCAATGAATGTCAGCTACAAGGTCATTGTATCTAATCATTATGCCGATAATGGAAGGCTTCGGGAAGAAATCTTGCAGAAGGCAGTCAGCAAAGAAATGGAGCCTTTGGCGAAAGAATACCACATGCTGATTGAAAAGCGATTGCAAGAAGGGCGGGGAGGACTTTTACAATCCAAGTATTTCATTGTCAGTTGCAGAAAGCCGGATTATGAAAGTGCTAAGAATTACTTTGACACCATAGAGTTTTCCATACAGCAATTGTTTCACCGATTGGGGAGCTGCCTGATACCATTAGATGCCACGGAACGCTTGCGAGCATTACACAGTTATTATCGCATGGGTGACGAGGCATCTTTTTCTTTTGACTGGAATGAATATCTGCATCTGAAACGGGACTGGAGAAATGACATTATCAATACTTCATTGCGGGAGCATCCGGAATATCTGGAGATGGAGGGTGGAAGCTGTGCCTGTGTGATGTTTATCAGAAAATATCCGAATGGTTTGACGGATCAATTCTTAAATGAACTGACAAACATGGACTTCCCTATCATTTATTCGATGGATGTGGAGCCGCTTGACAATGATGTGGCATATCAGATGGTGATGAAAAAGTACATGTCCAATGAGAGAAGTATTAACCGTGAGCAGGAGTTGAAAAACGAAAATGGAGATTATTCTACCAACATCAATTACGAGAGGAGAAAGCAGCAAAGAGACACGGAGGAGATGCTTGACCGTATTTCTTCATTTGATGAACGGCTTCTTTATGTGGGGATCACCATTGTGGTAAAAGCCACTTCAATGGAAGAACTGGAGGAACGGACAGAAAAGGTGCGTATCATTGGAAAAACACACAACATGGATATTGTTCCACATTCCTATCGACAGCTTGATGCCTTAAATACATCATTGCCGACGGGAGCAAGATTTGTTGATACGATGCGGACAATTACCTCTGAGGAACTTTCCATTTTCATTCCGTTTAATGTGCAGGAGATTCATGATGATTTGGGATACTGCTATGGCTTTAATAAGGTATCCAAAAATCTGATCATAGGAAACCGTAAATTATTAAAGAATGGAAACGGGATGGTGTTTGGTGTTCCGGGTTCCGGAAAGTCCTATAATGAGAAATCAGAGATGGGGCAGGTGTTATGTTTTTCAAAGGATGACATTATCGTGGTAGATCCAATGGGAGAATACAAAGACATTGCTGCAGCGTGGGGCGGTCAGTATATCAATCTGACACAGTCTGCGGAAAATGTTTTTTATGTCAATCCGTTCCATGTACCGGATGTTGTGCCGGACATTGACCGCTTTGTGGCAGAAAAAGCAGAGTTTGCTTATGCGATCTGTGAGCAGGCATTGAAACCGGTGCCGCTTACTAGCAGACATATCGCTGTGATTGATAAGTCAGTCAGTCATATGTATGAGGAATATTTTAAGAAGCGAAAAGATAAAAGACGGACAAGAAACCGTCCGGAATCCCCGACAATTCCGGTGATGAGAGATTATATTCTTGAGCATTACGATGGAAATGAGGCAGCACAGGAGATCGTAGACCAGTTGGAAGTATTTGCAGATGGTACTCTTGACATTTTTGCCAGAGAGCAGTCCATATCTGATGAGAACCGATTTACTGTGTACGGATTTTCAGAACTGGGAAAACGAATGCGAGCAATGGCAATGCTTGTGATGATTGAAAGTATCACGGCTAAGATCAAGTATAACCAGTCGGATGGAGTTGCTACCTGGGTTTATGTGGATGAGATGCACGAACTTTGGGGAGAAGAATACAGTTTACATGCACTGGAGAAGATGTGGCGTGAGGTCCGCAAGCGTGGTGGTATCTGTACCGGGATGAGCCAGAATTTGATTGATGCACAGAGAAACCGTTCTACCAAAACAATGGTTTCTAACTCAGAATTTATGCTTTTGCTGGATCAGGGAACAATGGATAAGGAAGCAGTGGAAGATTTGTTTGATATTTCTTCCGAGCAGCTTGCCTGTGTGAATGGAGCAGAGCCGGGAATGGGCCTTATCCGGTTTGGCGATAAGATTGTTCCGTTTGATAATACAATGGAAAAAGACAGCAGTCTGTATCAGTTATTTAATACCAATTTTCATGAGATGGTCAATAAAAAAATATCAGGCAAATAGGGGAAAATAAGGGCAAATGAATTGACGAAAATCGTTGAATTATGGCGGAAAAAATGATATATTAGTTGCATGGCGTAAGCCATAGGAAAATACCCATGACAGGGTGGTAGCCTCCCAACACCGAATGACCGGCTTGCCGGAATACATAGGAAGGGAGGTGGCGCAGATGACAGCTTTTGAAATCCTTTCGATTTTCATCGGCATATTAACATTGTTATGTGCCTTTGGTAGTCTTGTTATAGCGTTGCTTGCCTTTCTCGATAAGAGAAACAAGCGAAAATAAAAATGCCTATC
>OGPP01002714.1_pt1 | contig 9994 bp, 5 predicted proteins | sample 1553021 | NCBI WGS metagenome assembly OGPP01 (sample SAMEA2580217, study PRJEB22360) | human gut metagenome | biome: human gut; feature: human-associated habitat; material: faeces | place: Denmark | collected 2008/2010
CAAGAGTAAACTCCACCGCCCTTTGGAGAAGTGGAATTTAAATTTTCATTTTAGGCTTTGTTTAAATCTAATGCCGGATATAAATGAGTTCCTGTCTCATCCTTTACAATATTCCAAGTAGAACCTGTGATTTTCTTTGGTTCCACCAACGTAAAGTCATTATCATCGCCAGTATCACTTCTTAACCAGTTATACTCAATATCTTCTTCCGTAGGGTGCTTATATGTCAACCACCCTTTCTTTTCTATTTCATCTTCAATATCAGATTTAATATCCTTATTGGCCACATATTTTAAATAAACCTGTCCTAAATATGTTTCATTCTGATAAGTGAAGTTTTCATTAAACTTTTGACTTGCACTCGGAACACCCGTTGGATGATCTTCACTACTCCAGTAATAACCATCCGGTATGGAACCTTTATTTTCCGCATAATAAAACCACTTAATCTCATTAGAAAATTTCTCACCAGTTTTATTTGCATCGAAATTTAGATACGCACCCTGATAAGTATATTTTTCTGTAAACTTACCAAATGTAGCAGCAGTCGCCTTAATAGAAATCCAACAGTTGGTTCGAGGTGAACTAATAAATCCTGTATTTAAGTTTGCCGGATCATACTTGCCATGATCTCCCCAACCTTCTAAACGTGTCTCTTCATCCAGATCCTCCGGTACAGCTTTTCCGTTGGAGTCTAAAAGAGTCATTTTTAAATGGGGATTTGATTTTCCATTATTGTGTGAATATGTGATTGCAAAATATGAGAATGAATCCACTGTAAATTCCGCCGTCACAGCCGTTTCATTCGTTTTCGTCGTCTTCTGCTCCGCAACGTCACTCTCCTCAGAAGCCGCCATAGCAGACTCGTTCACCGCAATAGTACCTTCAGCCTTAGCACCAGTATCAGCAACAGTCACAACTGCTGTCGTACCGCTTGTCTCATCCAGGTGCTTTACCTCAAGAGATTCCGGATCAACGTTCTCTGGAAGTGCTTTTTCGCTTACTTCCATTGTGATTTTTACTTCGCCATCTGGCTGAATCTCTTCTCCGTCAAGCAGGAAGTGAAGATCATAAGCCATCACGCCGTCATACTCGGTCTCTTCATCGGCATCCAGTGTCGCGCATGCCTCTTTGTAAGCATCCGCAGTATCACCAGTCTCTTTAAGCTCGATTGCCTCAAAGGTTGCCTCGTCCGGGATCACGCCTGCTTCTGCATGGGCTTTGATCTTGACGCCGTTTAATTCCTGAATAAAGGTCTTTGCTACGTTGGACGGTGTCGCCACTGTCACATTGGAGTTAGACGGTGTTGCAACCGGGAGGTCAACAACGACCGGTCTCTGGTCCTGATCCGGGAGAACAACAGGGGTGTCGGCTCCTGGAACAACGACTGCTGTGTCTTTTCCAGGAAGAACAACTGCAGAACCAGCGTTGGAATCAGATGCGATCACCACGCTGCGCTCCTCGTCGTCTTCATCATCCGGGAGAAGTTCTCCCATATCGTCGAGACCGAGTGCCTCAAGGCTTACGACGAGAGCTGCGCCCACAGTTCCGTCTCTTAAGACAACATCAAATGCCTCGCCGTCAAGGTGGTCATATTCTTTGTCCGCGTCATTGTCGGACGGGTTTGCTGTACCGTCAAGAACTTCTGCGGCCATATCCATAAAGTCCTCGTCGAGAAGTCCGTCGGTATAGACATCATAATCATAGTCGGAATTGGAATCCGTCGCGTATTCCTCATCCAGAAGTTCCTGTTTCGTGGAAACGGCGATAATGTCACTCATCATGTCATCCACGATAATTGCTGCGGCGTGTCTCTTTTTTGTTTTATTTACAAACAGGAATATGATATTCTCTTCATCCGCCTGTAAATAAGCACGCAGTTTCAGCTGTTTTCCGTAATTCATTGCCTTTGGCACACTCAGCTTACAGAGTCCATTCTCCTCTGTGTTGCCTTTGTCCGCCTTTTGCACCATCTTACTGAGCTTCTTCGCACTGAACTCAAACTTCGTTGTCTTTACGACTGCCGTATCCCCAGCCGCCCAAGCCAGGATATCCGGGCACGAAGTGATGATCATGCAGACACACAGGATTGATGCAAAAAATCGTTTGAATTTCTTCATCAAGGCTGTCCCCCTCCATTTCTTTTTTTCATAATTTTCTCTCTGCCGCGTCTGGAACTTTTTCTACTCATTTACGCCACTTTTTCAACTGTTCCTGTATCGCCTTCTTTGACGAAGCTTCGAGTGTGAATATATGGTTATCCACTCTGATTTTATACTACCATACTTTAATTTTTTTTGCCATAAACCTACCGCATTTTATCTGTCTGAATTTCATATCCGATGTCAAATTTTCACATATTTTTTCTAACTTTTTTCCGCGTAGTGGAATATAGTGCAAGTTTTCATTATTTTCATGAAAAGTAAAACTTTTCCAACGTGACACACTTCGCACAGTTTCGACAAAATTCGACATTTTAAAAGTTTGCGGTCATATCCCCCATTATCGGGTTGATGTTTTCCCCCATGAAAGTTATAATAAAACTATCTGTATATAAATAATGAAACAATACACCTGCAAAAAGGAGACCATACATATGACATTGAGAGAATGCTATGAAATGATGCACGGCGATTATGAGGGAGTTACTGGGAGACTCGTTTCGGAGAGTCTTGTTCGGAAGTTTGCGGTGAAGTTTTTAAATGATCCGAGTTTTGGCGAACTGCGTTCCGCGATCGAGAGTGGTGACGGTGAGACGGCGTTCCGTGCGTCCCATACCTTGAAGGGAATCTGCCTGAACCTCGGATTTTCTGCTTTATATGAGGCAAGTTCTGCCCTGACAGAGAAACTCCGCGGAAATAACAGCCTGGACGATGAGTGTAAGGCGCTCTTTAATCGTGTTCATGAGGAATATGACCGCACAGTACAGGCGATCGAAGGTCTCGATCCGCAGTAGGCAATGATGGCAGACACGGAGTAACCGGCTACAAATTTACATTGGGGAAATGATATGGAAAAGATCGCGTTCCAGCTTGCGTGGCTGGGAGAACACAAACTTTTAGTCTTTCTGTTTTTTGCGGAGCTTCTGATCGCGGCGTGCCTGCTGATCAGTTTCTTCCACCTGCGTCTGGAGCGGCGCAGGCTGAAATTAAACGGATCTGGGGAAAAGGGGAACTTCAACGGGTTTGACCTGGTGGATGAGCCCTGTTTTCTTCTGCGCGCCTCAGACCTCTTTCCGCTTTACGTGACAAAGGATTTTGAGGAACAGTTCGGGCTTACGAAGGAACAGTTAAAGACGGATGTCCTCTCCTTTACCGCGAAGCTGCCGGAAAAAGAGGCAAAGCACCTTCAGAAAGAATATGAATCCTGGGACGGAAAGGATCCGATCCGGATGGATGTGGAACCGTTAGGAATGGATCTCTGCTACCGTCTCTCGGTGACGAGAAGAGACGGGATGGACCTGTTCCACTTCCGGGATATCACAGAGGAAAAAAGACAGCTTGATGAGGCGCGGGCAGACCTTGAGGCCGCCGAGAACGTGAGCCAGTCAAAATCCGCCTACCTCTCGGAGATGTCCCACGAGATCCGTACCCCGTTAAACGGAATTATCGGTATGCTGACCCTGGCACACCGCCAGCTTCACGGGCACAGCGCCGAGGATTATATCGTAAAGGCGGAACAGCTTTCCGAATTCCTTCTGACCGTTATCAACGAGGTTCTCGATATGTCCCGGATCGAGGTCGGCAAGATCGAGCTTGAAAACAAGCCATTCGACCTCTATCACCTTGCGGACCAGATCCGGAACCTGTTTAAGAAGACCATCGAAGAAAAGGGAATCACCTATATCGTCGAGATGAAGGACGTGGATGTACGGTATGTAGTGGGCGATGAGGAGCGAATCTCCCAGATTCTCGTAAACCTCCTCTCCAACGCCTCAAAGTTCACGGAAAAAGGTGAGATCCGCGTGACATTCCGCCAGATGATGCGGAATGAGAACAGCGTGGAGTTCCTGTTCCGGGTACATGATACAGGAAAGGGAATGGATCCGAAATTCATCAAGCGGATCTTCCACCCATTTGAGCAGGAGAACGCCGGAATTACGAAACAGTACGGCGGTTCCGGTCTCGGTATGGCGATCACGGACAAGCTGATCCAGCTGATGGGCGGCTCGATCCTGGTGGAAAGTATGCCAGGCGAAGGATCTGATTTCAGCGTATATCTGACACTGCCTCTCGCGGACCATCCGGAGAATATGGTTCCGGTTGATTCCGAGCAGGACGGCGATGACTTTACATATGAGGGCTGCCATATCTTGATGGCGGAAGATAATGAGGTGAACGCGGAGATTGCGGTGAGCATCCTCGACTTAAACGGCGCGAGTGTTGACGTTGCCGTAAATGGACGGGATGCGGTCGAGAAATTTGCCGCCGCGCCGCCTGGAACCTATGACTTTATCCTCATGGATATCCAGATGCCGGAGATGAATGGACGGGAAGCCGCCCGGGCGATCCGTAAGCTGGACCATAAGGACGCGAAAACGATTCCGATCTTTGCCCTGTCCGCGGATGCCTTTGTGGAAGACCAGAGGTTATCCATCGCAAGCGGCATGAACGGGCATTTTTCAAAGCCGATCGACTTCGAGAAGATTCGAAAGGAAATCGGACGGACACTGAAGGAGAAGAAATGAAACACGATAAGAAACCGGAAAATGATCTGAAGCGGCTCACAATGCTGGCCGCCGGAACTGCTGCCTCTGTGGCGGTCCTGGCAGGCGGTGTCCGGATCTGGAACGGATACCAGAACGGAAATCTGTTCCGCCCGGACCTCTTTGTCAGCAATCACGACTACCAGGAAAACCAGATCATGTTCCCGGAGAAGAACGATTACGGCCAGACATCCCAGACGGATAAATCTGACGAAAACCACCGTCTGGAGCGGGATCCCCAGGCGGATGACTCCTATGGAAAGGATAAACCGGAGCAGGAAGAATATAAGACAAACGGAGACGGAAATGTTGAAACGGATCTTAGAAATGCGAATAGTCTCCTGATCGACTCTGGAAATTCAGAGATGCCCGCTGGCGGAACTCTTCCGCAGGGATTTGAGAACTCCGCGGCGATGATCGCAAAAGGGGATGGAACCGGCAGCGGTCAGAATGTAATCCATCTGCCCTCCGGCGATTCCGGCGAGCACGGTGTGGGAACTGGATCCAAACGTGATGATTCTGACTCTGACAGTGATTCCGATTCTGGAAACCGTAATCCTGGAGGAAATGGAAGTAACAGTAACGGCGGTTCCGGCGGCGGTGGAGGCGGCGGAGATTCCTCAAACGGTGGGAATCCCGTAACTCCGACTCCTGATCCGACTCCAACACCTACTCTAACTCCGACACCTACACCGGACCCGACTCCAGTGGTGGACCCGGATTATCCGAATGAGGGGGATAAACCGTCTCTTCCGAGTATGCCGATCGTGGTTCCGGATTTCCCGTCGGATGGACTTCCGGAAAATAACTATACGAATAACGCGGAGTTTTCTATCACAGATGCCGGCAGTGATGGCGAGGTTCTTTATTATGGAGCCGTTCTGACTGACTGGAAACTCTTATGTTCTCTCTATGTGTTCGTGGATGTCCAGAATCCCAATGGTTCTACGACCCGTTACCGCCTGACCGATTACGGTGATAATTTCCGGATCGGTGAGTTTCCAGAAGTGGCAGACGGCGATTTTACCGTTAAATTTTATTTCCGTCCAAACGCGCAGAGTGAGTGGAAAGAATATACCCATACATTTACCGTCCGGTACGCAAAAGTCGTTGTCCTTGCCGACGACGACGGAACGGTCCAGTCCGAAGTCTTCCTTAATAAAGGAAATAATATCTGCCTTTTAAAGCAGACCTACAGTTATTACCTGTCCCACGCGGATGAATGGGGTGTCTCAAATCAGACCTGGGAAAGCCTGGACTCTTTGTTCTTAGGCTGGTCCCTGACTCCGGGCGGGGATCCGGTAGGAAACTGGTTTGAGCCGACAGAACCGGGGCGTTATGTCCTTTATCCTCTCGACCGCGTTGAAATTCCGGATGATTATCAGGTCTACCGTTCCTACGGCTGGGATTCAGAAAATGATGGCTGTTACGCCGGTTATCTTCAGGCGCTGCTCGCCGGTCCATCCGATCAGGATGTGCTTACGATCCCGGAGGGAATCCATGAACTCTGGACCGTTACGAACGCAGGGACTCTTGTTCTTCCGAACAGTACGCTGTTTGTCTACCCGGAGAACTATTCTGTATTAAATGCCTATCAGGTTCGGGATGACAATCCATATTTTAAGGTTCGGGATGATATGCTGTTCAGCAAAGACGGGAAAAAGCTGTTAGGAATTCCCGCAAGTCATTTTGAGGAACTTGATATCCCGCGGGAGACAACTTATGTAAATCTTCCTTACGGAAAGTCATTTGGAAAGATTGTGATTCACTCCGATGTTCCGCCGGAAATGGATGTGAACCGTCTCTACGATGTTGAGATCGTTGTCCCGGCCAATGCCTATAAAGACTACTTTGTCGCGTGGAACCAGTACCTTCTTCTGAATAAGATCACCCTGATCGGAGACGATGGTCTCTCTGTGGATTATGAATATATCGGCGATGGTCTTTATTCCGAAAACGGAACCGTCCTGGAACAGATTGCCTCGGATCACGGCGGTTTCTTTACGGCAAATCCAGATGTTGAGATCGTAAGGGAGTCCGCGACAGATAACTGTACAAACTTAAAACAGATCTTCTTCTCTGAGAAAGTTAAGAAATTTGAGCCGTACAGCCTTTCTGCCACCTGTCTGCGGACGATCTATATCTCCGCGGAAAACCCGCCTGAGATCGATGTTCATACGTTTGGAAATATCAGCGAGGCATTAGAAAGAGGTCTCAAGGTCGTTGTTCCGGAACAGAGTCTTTCCTTATACCAGGCAGCCTGGAGCAAAGTCCTGGGCGATTCCGCCATGGATCTTTTGACCGGAACGACACTCGGTACGGTGACAACTGCGGGCGGTGTGGAATATATGAATACCGACCACGGCGCGATCCTTACCCATGTGCCGGAAACCTTCACTTCCTTTGACGCGATCGAGGAAGAGATCGGTGACGCGGCATTATTGACTGAAATTGGAAGCCATGCCTTTGATAACTGTACGCTGATGCAGACTTTAGAGATTCCGGATACGATACAGCGCGTAGACACAGACGCCTTTACCGGATGTAATTCGCTGGAACTCCTGCATTTTAAAGCTGCGGACTCTATTATTATCGATGTGGATGCGTTTAATGCGGAGGGAAGTCTCCGGCTCGCTGCCTTTGATGCGGAAGAAGTCACGTTTGAGGACGAAACGCTTCCGCGGCAGGTCTCCTGTTATGTCACAAATACATGCGAATCGAATTCCCCGTATGTAAACCGTTGGGGCGCTTCCTATCTGTTTGTCGCAGGTGAAACAGGAACGTTTGCTTATGGTCTTGAGGATGACGGAGTTTCTTCCTATATTGTAGGCGCGACAACGGATGTCTCCGGCGCGATCGCTCCGCCGGACGGATATAATCTGACCCAGTTTGACAGTTATGCCTTAGCGAACTGCTGGAATACGCTTACAATCTCCGATGAGGTGGGCAAGTCGATCTTCTTTATTGGTGACTATGCCTTCTACAACTCTGGAATTTCCGGTACACTCCATCTCGGAGATCTGTACCAGATCGGTACATCCGCGTTCCAGAAATGCGCGGATCTTACAGAAGTCATCATCGATCCGGCGGATTACAGCTGCAGCATCGACGGACTTGCCTTCGGCGATTCTGGTCTGGAACGCATTACCCTGCCGCCGAACCTCTCACTCCTTGGATCCGCTCCATTCTCTTACTGCGGAAATCTTAAGGAAGTGATCTTTACCGGAGAAACACCTCCAAGGCTGGAGACGCTTTCATTAGGAATTGAGTATACCTTTGGCTGGGATGACTGGGCAACCTGGGAACCGGCGAATGTGAAAACAATCCTTCAGGGAGATGCGGATCCAGAAACTTATGTCCAAAAATGGCAGCTCTACTTGAAAGGTTTTACTTCAAGCGAAGAAATGACCGACTATCTGGCCGATCCTTTTAATTACATGTGGGAATGGATGATGGCCGGAGGTGAATACCCGATGGAAGACGGCGAATATCTTCCGGAATTTATGGCGTACGTGAATGACGCCGCCGCCGCAAGTGCCCAGAACACCTGCAACGAGGGAATTACCAAATTTTACTGGTACATCGGCGAAGAAATCCCGGACGGCATGATCCAGGATGTGATCTGGCCGGATATTAACGATTATATCGGTCTTTCCGCAGAGGATACACAGGCTGCCAAGAATCCAACCGCAGTCGTTGCTACGGATTCCGACGCCGAAAAAGCGTCTGACTCCGACGCGAAAAGATCCAGAACTGCCAACACTGGCTCCAATGCATTTTACGACTCCGCCGAAGACGCACTGGATTCCGTGCACTACGTTACCGACAACAGCGATACCGCTCCACAGGAGGAAAATTAAACATATGATACTGGAACAGTCCGGACTCATCGTCCAGGAAGTGAAAAAGGCCTTTATGGGAAAGGATGACGTGATCGCCCGCGTGCTGACCGCGATCTACGCGGGAGGTCATGTCCTCTTGGAGGACTGCCCCGGCGTTGGAAAAACAACGCTGGCGTTAGCCTTCTCGAGGGCACTGGCGCTGGATTACAAGCGAATCCAGTTTACGACAGATACTCTGCCGTCCGATATCACCGGTTTTACCATGTATAACCGTCAGACAGACAAATTTGAATACCGGGAAGGCGCGGTCCAGTGCAACCTCCTCCTTGCGGACGAGATCAACCGTACTTCCCCGAAGACCCAGTCAGCGCTCTTAGAGGCCATGGAGGAACGTTCCGTCACCGTTGACGGCGAGACCCATCCGCTTCCGACCCCATTTATCTGCATCGCTACCCAGAACCCGGTGGGCGCTGCCGGAACACAGGCGCTGCCAGAATCCCAGCTCGACCGTTTTATGGTCCGCCTCTCCATCGGCTATCCGTCCTCGGATGACCAGGTCAATATTTTAAAGGCGAAAAAGTACTCGGATCCGTTAGAGCAGATCCGTCCGCTCGTTACCGCGGAGCACATCAGCGAGGTCCAGAACTACCTCTCCGCGCTCCGGATCAGCGACGAGCTTCTCTACTATATTACACACCTCTGCGAGGCCACGAGAACGAACCAGATGGTGGATCTCGGAATCAGTCCGCGAGGCGTTCTCGCCCTGACGCAGATGGCAAAGGCCCAGGCCGTCTTAAAGGGACGCTCTTTCGTCGTTCCTGAGGATGTCCAGGATGTCTTTATCGATGTCTGCGCCCACCGTCTGATCTTAAAGCCGCAGGCCCGTGTCCAGGGTGTCACCGAAAAGTCCGTCCTGGAAGGAATCTTAAAGGATGTATGCCCGCCTGCTGCCCCGAAGAGGTGGGAACATGACTAAGATCCGGATCGCCTACGGGGTCTCCATGGCAATGACTCTCATCGCCTTTCTCTGGAACGGCGCGTACTTTGCCCTGGATGTCTTCCTGTTTCAGCTTGTGCTGTTTCTGGCCTTAAAGATTTTTCTCCGGGTGGAAATGGCGCGGTTAAAGCTTTCCCTCTCCTTTCCAGCGTCCTGCGTCTGCGGACAGAGTGTAAAACTTCAGATCTCCGCCTCCAACTTCTTCGTGTTCGCGGCGGCCGTCATGGAAGGCGATCTTGTCTATGAAAATCAGATGCTGGGAGATGAGACCAGGGTGCGTTTTACCGTGAATCTCTCCTCCCGCGACCTTATCCTGCCCCTGGATTTTAAGCCGGAATACTGCGGAACCTATGCAGTCCGCCTGGAACATGTCCGCTGTCTCGATATCTTCGGGCTCAGCAGCGAACCGCTTCCGGCGCTGCCCGCCCGCATGATCACGGTCTATCCGAA
>OGPP01002715.1_pt1 | contig 9993 bp, 9 predicted proteins | sample 1553021 | NCBI WGS metagenome assembly OGPP01 (sample SAMEA2580217, study PRJEB22360) | human gut metagenome | biome: human gut; feature: human-associated habitat; material: faeces | place: Denmark | collected 2008/2010
AAGGTCAATGCCCTCCTCTTTCACGTCACCTTGCTCGCTTAGGGGCGTTTTCGCTGACTTCGCCAAAACATTGGCGTTGCCGTGGTTGTTGCTGTAGTCGTTGGGGACGTTCTTGAATGACTAGTCGTTTAAGAACGTCCCCAACGACTACCTTGCATCAATCTAATAAGTTGCGGTGAGATAGTTCTTGAATTGGCCTTTTTGAGGGCTAAACAGGAACTATCTCACCGCAACTGCGTCGAGCGTTTTTGGCAGCGGGTTTACTTGCTCGCGAACAGCCAGATCAGGATGATCACCAGAATCACGGCGATGATGCAGGCGATGGCTCCGGTGAATTTGATGCGTGAGTCGCGGGTTCGCTTGCGCACGTCGTCTTCGGCGGCCTCGAGTTGGGCAACTTCGCGCTCGGTCTCGGTATGCTCGGCCTTGTCGCGTGCCAAGGACCCGGCGAGCGATTCGGTGATCTCGGGATGGTCGTGCACCTCGGTCGCCTGTTCGATAATCGACTGCGCATGCGCGGCGTCTGCCCGGGCGTTGGCGATGGCCTGCTCTTGCTCGCGGCGTGCCTTGTCCTGCGTGGCGATCTTTTCGCGCAGCTCGCGCTGGCGCGTCGCGGCGGAAGTTTTTGCGGACTGCAGCTCGTCGCGCGCGACATCTGCCTCAGCCGTTACGGCCTGGTGCGCGCGTTTAGCGTCGGCGATGGGGGCCTGTGCCTGCTCGACGGCCTGCTCGGCGGCGGCAAGTGAATGCTCAAGATCGGCGGTCACGCGCGGAATGTCTTCCTCGGCCTTGCGGAGGGCGTCGGCAGCGTCGGAGATTTGCATAGACAACTCGCTGGTGCGCACGGTGTAATTGGCGGGATTTGCCGAAGGGTTGCGCTGCAGCTCGGCATACTCGCGACGCAAGGTCTCGAGCTGCGCGCGCGTAGCATCGGCAGTTTGTCGTGCGGCGGCGATACCGGCATCGCGCTCGGCCTTCACTTTGTCGCGGATGCGCTTGGGAACCCCAAGGCGGCTTCGACCATTCCGCGCGCGGTTGCCGGTCTCGCGCGAGCTCGCCTCGCGGGCTTCCACGGCGTCGAGTGCAGCCTTCAGGCGGAGCTCGGTCGCATCGTCCTCTGCCTTCATTTGCTCGAGCTGGCCCTTGAGCTCCGTCGCTTTGGCGGCATGGGCATCACGGTTAATTTCAGCTGCCTCAGCGGTCTTTTGTGCCGCGGCAATCGCCTGGCGTTGATCGGCGACAATCTGGTCGAAGCGTCCCGCGATATCCTGCCGCGTCTCGAGTTCCTCTGCCTGGTCGGCGATGCGCTGCTCAAGCTCGGCTAAATGGGCGCGGGCATCGGCGAGTGCCTTCTTGGCGGCGTTCATCTCGCGCATGGCCGACGCGCCCTGGGCGATAAAAGTGCCCACGGCGTTAGCGGTGTTTGAGACGGCGCTCCCCAGGTCGCGACTCGTGGCGGGGGTGTGCGAGGTGGTCGGGTGTACGGCCTCGGCGGCATTCGTATCGGCAGTCTGCGGCGCGGCGATATTGCCGGTGCCGCCCTCGATCACGGAAAAGCCCGCTGCGTGCGGATCGACCGCGTCGGCGCCGATCGTGGGGTGCTCGAGTTGCAGGAACGAGGGCATGGTGCTGCCCTGGTCGGCAACCGGGGTCTCGCCGGGCACAAACGTCGAGGCGGCCTCGGCGGCCTCCTCTTCTTCGGCGTCAATATCGGCGTCGGCCACGGCGTTTTTCATCGCTTTGACGGCATCCATCATAGAGTCCATGACGGCGTCGAGCTCTTCTTCCGAAGACACCTCGATGGGGCCTGCTGCTTGCGGGGCGTTCTCAGCCTTGGGCTCAGAGTCGCTCGGGTCCGGCTGCTCTAGCTGCTCTTTTTTGCCTTGATCTGCGGCAACATTTGCGTCTGCGGCGGCAGGAGCCTCCTCGACAGCGGCATCAATGCCGCCATCGCTGCTGGTAGAAGTCTCGCAGTCGTCAATGGTGTCTGCGGAATCATCAATATGCTTTTGAGTCTGGGGGTCCAGCTCGTCTGTCATAGGCATGTGCTCCTCATCGTTGTTTGTCACCCTATGATAAAGTCTCGCGCCGACATCCCGCGCGCCGCAGCAAAGTTTCAAAACGTGTTCGATGGCTCGCGTCGATAGCAAAAACTCGGCCACTTTATCCAGTTTGTACTTGACAATCCCTTCGCCGAAAGACGTTATGCCGTTCGCCTGCCGAGGCCTTTTCTTTTCACTTGAAGAAGCTAAAGTTGCATTTCAGCTTTTGGCGCGTTTATTTTGGATGCGCGCAGTCGGCGGGCGTGCCCGTCGCGATTTTGAAAGGACTTCGTATGGGACTTTTCACTGGTAAGACCGTGATCGTCACCGGCGGCGGCAAGGCCACGCTTAAGGACGGCTCTGCTGGCTCCATCGGCTACGGCATCGATATCGCTTTTGCCAAGGAGGGCGCGAACCTCGTCATCACCGGCCGCAACGTCGCCAAGCTCGAGGCCGCCAAGGAGTCTCTTGAGGCCGAGTACGGCGTCAAGGTTCTGCCTGTTCAGGCCGATGTCTCGGCTGGTCAGGACAACGAGGCCGTCGTGCAGAACGTTATCGACAAGGCGATTGAGGAGTTCGGTCGCATCGACGCCGTCGTCAACAACGCTCAGGCCAGCGCCTCGGGTGTGACCATCGCCGACCACACTATGGACCAGTTTAACCTGGCCATTTACTCTGGCCTGTATGCCACCTACCTGTACATGCAGAAGGCCTATCCGCACCTGAAGGAGACCAAGGGCTCCGTGGTCAACTTTGCTTCGGGCGCCGGCCTGTTTGGCAACTACGGCCAGTGCAGCTACGCCGCCGCCAAGGAAGGCATCCGCGGCTTGACCCGCGTCGCCGCCAACGAGTGGGGCAAGGACGGCATCAACGTCAACATCGTGTGCCCGCTTGCCTGGACTGCTGCGCTCGAGAACTTCCAGGATGCTTACCCCGAGGCGTTCAAGGCCAACGTCCACATGCCGCCGGCGGGCCACTACGGCGACGTCGAGAAGGAAATCGGCCGCGTGGTCGTTCAGCTTTGCGGCCCCGACTTTAAGTATATGAACGGCGAGACCGTCACCCTCGAGGGCGGCATGGGCCAGCGGCCTTAGGGGTTACGGCGTTTTACCAAACGCCGTAACGGGCCGACGCTGCGCGGTCACCAGGGCGACAACTTGTCATTCAAAGAGGGCGGCATGACCAGAAGGTCTATGCCGCCCTCTTTTCATGCCAATTTGTTCGCCCTGGCGACCGCTCGCTGGCGTTGCCAGAGCATCGGCGTTGCCTTGGCTGTTGGAAATGATCCCAATGACTATGACCCCTTTGCGCCAGTTTTTGTCGAGTCGGTGCTCCTTGCGGGTTGCCCGTATAATGGTTTGCGTATGAACCGCAACCAAGGAGTTCCAGTTTATGGACCAGAGCCTTTTTAAATTCGACCTGATTGCCGAGGATCCGACGACGCACGCGCGTGCCGGCGTACTGCACACCCCGCACGGCGACATCGAGACGCCGATCTTTATGCCCGTGGGCACCAAGGCAAACGTCAAGGGTATTCCTACCGAGACCGTCAAGCAGCTCGGTGCCCAGATCGTGCTTGCCAATACCTACCACCTGTCCATGCGTCCCGGCGAGGACACCATCGCCGAGCTGGGCGGACTGCACAAGTTTATGAACTGGCACGGCCCCATCCTCACCGACTCCGGCGGTTTCCAGGTCTTCAGCCACAACGACGCCGTCAAGCTCACCGACGAGGGCGTGCGCTTTATCGTCAACGACTACGACGGCCGCCACGTGTTCTGGACGCCCGAGGACAACATGGAAATCGCCATGAAGCTCGGCTCCGACATTTGCATGCAGCTCGACCAATGCCCGGGCTATCCCGCCACGCGCGCCTACGTTGAGCGCGCCGTGGAGCTGTCGAGTATGTGGGCCGAGCGCTGCTATAAGGCCCACACCCGTGATGACCAGGCGCTCTTTGGCATCGTCCAGGGCGGTATGCATCTGGACCTGCGCCTGCGATCGCTGCGCCACCTGGAGGAGTGCGGCGACTTCCCCGGCTACGGCATCGGCGGCTACTCGGTGGGCGAGGACCACGAGACCATGTTCGAGACGCTGGCGCCGCTGGTTTCCGACTACATGCCCAAGCACAAGCCGCGCTACCTCATGGGCGTCGGCAACCCGACGACGCTCGTGCGCGGCGTTGGCGTGGGCATCGACATGTTCGACTGCGTGCTGCCGACGCGCACTGGCCGCATGGGCACGGCGTTCTCCAGTGAAGGTCGCCTTAACTTCCGCAACGCGCGCTTTGCGCACGACGACGGCCCCATCGACCCCACCTGCACCTGCCCGGTGTGCACGGGCGGCTACAGCCGCGCGCTCATCCGCCACATGGTCACGCAGAAGGAGATGCTCGGCGGTATTCTGCTGTCGATGCACAACATCTACTACCTGCTCAACCTTATGCAGCGTGCCCGCCAGGCCATTATCGAGGGCCGCTACGGTGCGTTCGTGAGCGACTGGATGAATAGCCCTGCGGCGGTGGACTACTAAGAGCTGCGGGCGTGCTTGTGGGGGCGTTCGCGCGGTGTCGAGATCGTGTGCCAATCGACCGCGCGCAACCGGCGCCGGCCATCGCATGCGCCGGCATCGGTTGCGCGACCGCTGACCGATAGCTTGCAAGCGCTTGATGCATCGTGGGTACCATACCGAATAGTTGATGTTCGGGCGGGTGTTTGACGCATGGCGTCGACCCCGCCCGTTTCTATTTTCGATAGGAGTACCCATGATTAAGAACGAGAATGTCGAGGGCGAGCCTGCCTACGACGAGACGTACCGCCGCGGCCCCGTGGTCATGCGCGGCCCCATGATTCCTAAGGACAACACCTACGCCAACCTGCTGGCGCCCGAGGATTCGACCGACTGGTTGCACGCCGACCCCTGGCGCGTGCTGCGCATTCAGGCAGAGTTCGTCGATGGCTTTGGCGCGCTTGCCGAGCTTGGTCCTGCAGTGACCATCTTCGGCAGTGCCCGCACGCCCAAGACCGATCCGCTCTACAAGGCGGCGCGCACGGTCGGCCGCATAATCGCCCAGCGCGGCGTGGCGGTCATCACCGGCGGCGGCCCTGGCATCATGGAGGCGGCCAACAGGGGAGCGGCGAGCGCCAACGGCAAGTCGGTCGGATTGGGTATCGAGCTTCCGCACGAGCAGGGGCTCAACAAATACGTGAACTTGGGTATGGATTTCCGCTACTTCTTTGTGCGCAAGACCATGTTCGTCAAATACAGCTCGGGCGCCATCGTGTTTCCCGGTGGTTTTGGCACGCTCGACGAGATGTTCGAGGTACTCACGCTGGTGCAGACGCACAAGGTCAAGCGCATGCCGCTTGTGCTGGTGGGTACCGAGTACTGGCAGGGCCTATTCGACTGGCTCAACGGCCCGGTGATGGATGCCGGTATGATCAGCCCGCTCGATCCCGAGCTCGTACACATCACCGACGACCTCAACGAAGCCGTCGACATTGCCCTGAGTGGGCTGATGTAGGGCGAGCGTGCCTGTTGTTGTAGTAATGAGAACGGCAGATTGATGCTATTTAACATCAGTCTGCCATCTATACTGGGTATACTGATGCAAAAGACGAGGGCGAGGAGGTCGCGTATGTCTACTGCAACGGTTAAGCCTACGACGGTTCGCATCGAAGAGGGGCTCAAGGAGCAGGCGACTGAGTTCTTGGATTCGGTCGGCCTCAGCCTCAATTCCTATCTCAATCTTGCCGTTCGGCAGCTTGTAAATCAGCGAAAGATTCCTTTTGAGATTGTAGGAAGGGCGGAAGTGCCCAACGAGGCGACGAGGCGTGCCATGGTAATCGCCGAGGCTCATGAGTTGGGGATTTTGCCGGACGATAGCCCGTCATTCAACGACGCTGATGAGCTTATGTCGTTCCTCGATGAGGACTAGCGATGTTTGAGATTAAAGTCGAGGCTCAGTTTAAGGCGGATTACAAACGGACGATGCGCATCCATCCGCAGCTAAAGAGTGAGTTTAAAGCGGCGGTTGCAGAGCTTGTGGCCCATGGGTCGCTTCCAGCGGAGTACGGCACCCACGAGCTCTCAAACCCGGGCGGAAACTACAATGGCCACATCGATTTCCACCTATCCGATGGCTTGGTCGATGTGGTCGTTCTATATCTGCCCCATAAGACTAACCCAGTGATCAGGCTGGTGCGAATGGGCACTCATTAGGAGCTTTTTCAGGGTCCGCTGGGCTGATCGCCGATTTCCAAGTTGCGGTGGAATAGGGATTGATTTGCGGCCGATAAGCCAAAAACAGTCCCTATTTCACCGCAACTGATGTGGACGTCCCTAGCGAGTTGGCTGGTAGCGGGGGCAGTAGCTGATGGCGATGGCGTCGACGCCTACGTGGGTCGCGATGGTGCAGCCGATGGGGCCGGTGCCGGCGTCTACGTAGTCCTGGGCCGCGAGCGCCTGGTTGACGAGCTCTTGTTCCTCAGCGGCACCGGTTGTGAGCACGCGTACGCTTGAACCCGGGTGTTCTGCCAAAAATGCGAGGCAATCGGCCATGGTGTTGGCGACGATGCGCTTGGCACCGCGGCCCTTTTTGATGGCCTTGATCTCACCCGATTTCCACTCCGGCGAAACGGCCAGGCGAATGTTGAGCATCTGCGTCAGCTGGCCGGCGAGCTTGGGCGCGCGGCCGTTCTTGACCAGGTTCTCGAGCGTGCGCGGAATCAGCAGCAGATGGGCATCGGGCAGCGTCGCGCGGATCTGTGCCTCGGTCTCGTCCAGGCTGCGGCCGTCCTCGCGCATGGCCAGCGCGTACTCCGCCAGCAGGCCCTCGGCGCCCGAGCCGGTGCGCGAGTCGATGCAGCGCACGTCGAGCTCGTGGGTATCGGCCACCTGGCACGCGTTGGCGTAGCAGGCAGACCACTCGCTGCATAGCGAGATAAAGATGGCGCTATCGTGGCCGTCGGCGAGCACGCGGTCAAAGAGTGCCTTGAACTCACCGGCGCTCGGCTGCGAGGTATGCGGTAGCTGCTCGGAGCCGGCCATGCGGGCGACGTACTCCTCGGCGGTGATCTGCACCTGGTCGAGCAGGTCCTCGCCTTCGATAATCACATGCAGCGGAATCACGTAAATGCCGAGCTCTTGGGCGCGGGCGGGGGAGATGTCCGACGTGGAGTCGGTTATGATGGCAAAAGACATAATTGCACCTTTCGATGGGGGCGCCACGGCGCCGCCGATTGAGAGCAAAGTGCGACAAGTATAGTGGAGTTGCTCCACATTGCCAGCTTTAATTGTTGAATAGTCAACAGTTTGAAGTGTCGGTGTGGAAATCGCCAACTGGGGAAGAGGGATATCGATGGCGGCATTACAGCTATGCGAGCGGCCGGTTGTGCTGTTTGATTTCGATGGCACGGTGGCCGATACGGGCCGGGCGGTGATGACCTCGACGCGCAAGACGCTGGCTGCGCGCGGGTTTTCGGAAGCGCAGATGGGTGACTTGCGCCGTATGACCGGGCCTCCTCTGTGGAAGAGCTTCCACGACTTTTACGGCTTTACGCGCGAGGAGTCGCTTGTGGTGGCCGACGAGTACCGTGCCTTTTTTGATGAGCTGGGACCGGAAGAGTACCCTGTGTTCGATGGAATCCCCGAGTTACTCGACGGCCTTGCTGCCCAGGGCAAGCGTATGGCCGTGGCGACGTCTCGCATGGAGGCGAAGTGCATCGATATGGTGCATGAGCTGGGGCTTTGCCAGTTTGAGGCCGTGGTTGGCATGAATCCGCCGCAGGGGCGCGAGACCAAGGCGGATTCGGTCCGCGATGCGCTGGCGGCCCTGGGCGCGACGGCCGACGGGGCCGGGGTGATCGGCGATCGCTTCAACGCCAGCTGCTCTTCAACGATGTGGAGGGCGCGCACGCGATGGGCGTGCCGTGTATCGGCATCTATTCGGGCGCGGCGGCACCGGGGGAGCACGAGGCCGCGGGCGCCGATGCGGTGGTGCACTCGGTGGCCGAGCTTGCTAAACTTTTCGCTATATAAGTATGTGATGTGAGAGGCGGGCGCGCTCGCCGCTCATTGGTAAGGAGGTTGTCCATGAATCAGGTGGAGCAGAGCGTCGCTGAGTATGTCGACGAGGTCTGGGAGGACGTTGTCGCCGATATCGAGCAGCTGGTGGGCTATCCGTCCGTGGCCGTTGCTACCGATGCGGAGCCCGGTGCGCCGTTTGGCCGCCCGGTCCGTGATGCGCTTGATTGCGCGCTCGGTATCGCGCAAAAGCTCGGCTACCAGACGAGCGATGACGAGGGCTTTGTGGGCATTGCCGATATTCCGGGCCGCGGCGACAAGCAGCTCGCGACCATCTGCCACGTGGACGTGGTTCCCGCCGGCCCCGGTTGGAATACCGACCCGTTTGCGATGGAGCGTCGCGAGGGCTGGCTGCTCGGTCGCGGCGTTATCGACGACAAGGGTCCGGCGGTACTGTCGCTCTACGCCGGCGCCTATCTGCTCAAGCACGGCATCACCCCGCGCTATACCTTCCGCGCGCTGCTGGGCTGCGATGAGGAAGTGGGCATGTCCGACGTTCACCATTATCTGGAGAACTATGCAGACCCCGACTTTCTGTTTACACCCGATGCCGAGTTCCCGGTCTGCAATGCCGAGAAGGGCCAGTTTGGGGCGACGTTTGTGAGCTCCAAGATCGACGGCGGACGCATTGTGTCCTGGAGCGGTGCCGAGGCGAGCAACGCCATTCCGTCGCAGTCTATCTGCGAGCTCGCGATTGCCGCCGATGAGCTGCCGGCGCCGGTCGAGAACGCCGACCGCCTAGAGATTACGGCGCTCGATAACGGACATGCGCAGATTTTCGCTCACGGCATTGGCGGTCATGCCTCGATGCCCGAGGGAACGATCAATGCCGTTGGCCTCATCGTGGCGTATCTGCGCGAGGCCGAGGACGCGTTTGGCGCACGCGATGAGCGCCTGCTGACGCCTGCCGAGCACGAGTTTGTCAAGTTTCTGGCCTTTGTGCATGCGGATGCCTATGGCCGCGGCCTGGGTATCGACGCGACGAGCCCCGCGTTTGGCCCGCTCACCTGCAACCCCGGCGTCATCCGCGTGGCGGATGGTCACATTGAGCAGGTAATCGACGTGCGCTTCCCCGATAGCACGAGCGCCGATACCATCCGCGAGCAGCTCGAGCCGCTCGTGGGCCGCTTTGGTGTGACGTGCCAGCTGGGTCGCGCGAAGGTGCCGTTCTCGGTCTCTGCCGATGATCCGGCCGTGAAGGCGCTTATCGATACCTATAACGAGTTTACGGGTAAGCATGCCGAGCCCTTCGCCATGGGCGGTGGCACGTACGCGCGCAACTTTGCCCGCGCCGTATCGTTTGGCCCCGAGGAGACCGGCCTTGAGCTGCCCGCGTGGGGCGGCCAGATGCACGGCCCCAACGAGTGTGCCAACGAGGAACAGCTCAAGCAAGCGCTCAAGATCTATATTGTTGCGATCTTAAGGCTCAACGAGCTCGAGCTTTAAGGTTGCGGCGTTTTGCCAATCTAAGTTGCGGTGGAATAGTTCCTAGAATCGGCTGCCTAACAGCCAAACAGGAACTATTTCACCGCAACTTCTTTTTTATCGGTGTAAAAGGCGGGCCATGCTTGTCAGCGGGATTGTTATTCGTTTGTAAAGCCCTGCCGCGCTTGCGGTAAGGGTTTATCAAATGCCCGTAAGAAACCGCAGTTGGCGCGGGTGCTGCCCGGTCGGGGTCGTATCTTTCCAAACAGCAAAGCGGGCAGGGTGCCCGCGATTCGCATGTACGAAAGGAAGATCATGCTCGATCAGGCTTATTCTCGTCGTCAGTTCCTCGGCCTTGCTGGTGGTCTTGCCAGCATCGTCGGTCTCGGTCTCGTTGGCTGCGGCGGGGGGGGGGCCGCCCGCCCCCCCCCCACCTCGTGGT
>OGPP01002721.1_pt1 | contig 9971 bp, 9 predicted proteins | sample 1553021 | NCBI WGS metagenome assembly OGPP01 (sample SAMEA2580217, study PRJEB22360) | human gut metagenome | biome: human gut; feature: human-associated habitat; material: faeces | place: Denmark | collected 2008/2010
TAAAGCCGGCATTGTCAGAAGAGCAGCTTGATGAGAGAATATTAAGGGACTTCTCGGAAGAAAAGAACAAGGCATACCGCAATTCACTTGATAAGCTGCTTCCTAAGAAGCTGATACCTGTAATAGTAAGGCTTAGTGATATTAATAAAGATAAAAAGGTCAATGAGATAACAAAGCAGGAAAGATTAAGACTTGTTCATCTTATCAAAAATCTTGAAATGATAATCACAGGAACAAGGGGCTTTAATGAAGCGATTATCACACAGGGCGGTGTCAATGTGAAGGAGATTAATCCGTCAACTATGGAGTCAAAGCTTGTAAAAGGTGTGTACTTTGCAGGTGAGGTGCTTGATGTTGATGCCGTTACAGGTGGTTTTAATCTTCAGGTGGCGTGGTCAAGTGCTTATGCGGCGGCAACACACATTTTCTGATATAATACGTAATAATGTAAATGCATAAAAAATATTTTGCTAATAAATATAAAAGCAGAAAATTAAAAGCAAATATAGAAGTGGAGAATGGTTATGGCATATTCAGTAGCAATAGATGGACCAGCAGGAGCTGGAAAAAGTACAATAGCAAAGCTCATTTCCAGGGAAATGGGATATATATATGTAGATACAGGCGCTATGTATAGGGCAATAGCACTTTATTTTATAAGAGCCGGTGTGAAAGCCGAGGATGAAAAGACAATAAGTGAAAAATGTATGGATATTGATGTTTCGATAGATTATGTTGACGGTGCACAGCAGGTTATCTTAAACGGAGAAAATGTAAATGACTTTATCAGAACAGAACAGGTCAGCATGATGACTTCAAATATATCAAAGTATCCTGCTGTAAGAGAAAAACTCTTAAATCTCCAGAGACAGCTTGCTGCACAGAAAAATGTCATAATGGACGGCAGGGACATAGGAACATGCGTACTGCCTGATGCAAAGACAAAGATATTCCTTACGGCGAGTGCGAAAGAGAGAGCGAGAAGAAGATATAAAGAGCAGGTTGAAAGAGGAATAGAGTGTGACATCGACCAGATAGAGAAAGATATAATAGCAAGGGACGAGCAGGATATGAACAGGAAGACAGCACCTTTAAAGCAGGCTGAGGATGCCGTGCTTATCGACTCGTCTGATATGAGCATTGAGCAGGTGGTTGATGCGATAATTGAAACTTTTGAAGCTACAAAATAAAATCATCGGAGAATGTGCTTTCAGGTTATATTAAGAAAAGCCATTGTCACGGATAAAAGGGAGCGATATGAGAGAAGTTACAACTGCAAAGAGTGCAGGATTTTGTTTCGGAGTCAGGCGTGCCGTTGACATGGTATATGCTGAGGCTAAGAAAGATAACAGGGTATTTACACTCGGACCTATCATTCACAATGAGCAGGTAGTAAAAGATTTAGAAAAAAAAGGTGTAAAAGTCATAGATTCTGTTAATGATATAAGTGAAAAAGAAAATACAACTATAATAATACGTTCACACGGAGTGCCGCAGAATGTCATAAATGCACTTAAAGAAAAAAAAGTAAATATCGTTGATGCGACCTGTCCTTTTGTGTCAAAGATACACAAAATAGTAAAGCAGGCATCTGAGGATGGGAAAACGGTTGTGATTGTCGGAAGTGATAATCATCCTGAAGTAGAGGGGATAAAAGGCTGGTGCGTCAGTAAACCGATAGTTATAGAAAGTGTTTCGGAGGCTGAAAAACTAGACAATTTCGGCGGCAAAAAATTGTGTATTGTGTCACAAACGACATTTAATTACAAGAAATTCAAAGATATAGTTGATATTTTATCCAAAAAGAGTTATGATATAGATGTTATGAATACAATTTGCAACGCTACCGAAGAGCGTCAGACAGAAGCGGGTACTATTGCGAGGCAATCCGACGCGATGTTAGTAATAGGTGGAAAACATAGTTCAAACACCCAGAAACTTTATGAAATTTGTAGAAAAGAGTGTGAGAACACATATTTTATACAGACACTTGATGACCTGGATTTGAAGCAATTTCAATCTTTTCGTAGCGTGGGTATTACTGCCGGGGCTTCAACCCCAAATAATATTATTAAGGAGGTTCAATCATATGTCAGAAATGAATAATGAATTTGAACAGTTATTGGAAGAATCATTAGTAACAATCCACAATGGAGAGATTGTAGAAGGGACAGTTATCAGCGTTAAGGAAGACGAGATCATCTTAAATATCGGTTATAAGGCTGACGGTATCATTACAAGAAATGAATACAGCAATCAGTCAGGCATCGACCTTAGAGAAGTTGTTAAAGAGGGCGACAAGATGAAAGCTAAAGTTCTTAAAGTAAACGACGGTGAGGGACAGGTTCTTCTCACATACAAGCGTTTAGCTATGGAGCAGAGTAATGAGCACATCAGAGAAGCTTTCGAGAACCACACTGTATTAAAGGCAACTGTAACAGATGTATTAACAGGTGGATTAAGTGTTGTTGTTGAAGAGACAAAGGTATTTATCCCTGCAAGTCTTGTATCAGACACATACGAGAAAGATCTTTCAAAGTATGCAGGACAGGAAATAGAGTTTGTTATCAGTGAGTTCAATCCTAAGAAGAGAAGAATCATCGGTGACAGAAAGCAGCTTTTAGTTGCAGAAAAGAAGAAACTTCAGGAAGAATTATTCGCAAGAATCCATGTTGGAGATGTTGTAGAAGGAACAGTTAAGAATCTTACAGACTTTGGTGCATTTATTGATTTAGGCGGAGCAGACGGACTTCTCCATATCTCAGAAATGTCATGGGGTCGTGTTGAGAATCCTAGAAAAGTATTTAATGTCGGAGACAAGACAAAAGTTCTTATCAAAGACATCAAGGATGATAAGATTGCACTCAGCCTTAAGTTTGAGGATCAGAACCCTTGGTTAAACGCTGCTGATAAGTACAGCGTAGGTTCTGTTGTGAAAGGCAAAGTTGCAAGAATGGCCGATTTCGGTGCTTTTGTTGAGCTTGAGCCGGGAGTTGATGCATTACTCCATGTTTCACAGATTTCAAGAGAGCATGTAGATAAGCCTTCAGATGTATTAAAGGTTGGTCAGGAAGTAGAAGCAAAGGTTGTTGACTTTAATTCAGAAGACCATAAGATCAGCTTAAGTATAAAAGCTCTTTTAAATGACAATGATCAGGAAGAAGAGGAAGTAACTGAGTAATCAGAACACAGGATGTTCTTGGAAGCGCCAGTCCGTTTGTTCGGATTGGCGTTTTTAATTAAGGAGGGACGAGAGAATGGGCGATTATGAAAAGTTTAAAGAAAAAGTATATCAGCTTACGAAGATTGATCTTAGTAGTTACAAAGAAAGACAGATGAAAAGGCGTATTGATTCTTTGATAACAAAAAATAATATAAAAAGTTATGATGAATATATAGAAGCTATCAAATCAGATAAAAAAATGCTCGATGATTTTGTTACCTATCTTACGATAAATGTATCAGAGTTTTATCGTAATCCTGAGCAGTGGAAACTTCTTGAAAACGAGATACTTCCATACCTTTTCGAGCGTTTTGGAAATAATCTCAAGATATGGAGTGCGGCGTGTTCAACGGGAGATGAACCATATACGCTTGTAATGCTTCTCTCAAAATTTATACCTTTAAATAAAATAAAGGTCATAGCAACCGATCTTGACAGGGTTGTTCTTGAAAAAGCTCATATTGGATTGTATGATGAAAAGAGTCTTAAGGGACTTCCAAAAGAATATATCACGAAATATTTTACTAAAGTCGGTACAAAAAGTTATCAGATTTCGGATGATATAAAGAAATGCGTAGAATTTAAACAACACAACCTTTTAAAGGATACATATCCTTCAGATTGCAATATGATAATCTGCAGAAATGTGATGATTTATTTTACGGAGGAAGCTAAGGCGGAAATATATAAAAAGTTTAATGCGTCTCTAAAAAGTGACGGCATATTGTTTGTTGGAAGTACAGAACAGATAATATCACCTGGAGATTCAGGCTTTTCTACATATAAATCATTTTTCTATAAAAAGGCAGCCAGGTAGCAGGCTGCTTTTTGTTATGTTTGTTTTTGTATGTGGACAGTGAAGATAGTTAACAGGCTTTTTGTCGGTTTTGCTGTTTTAACTTGCACTATTTTAAGTTTTTTAGTAAAATGAAAATTGTGTATAAAAAACTGATTATAAAAAAATACAGTATGAGGTGAAATATGAGTGATATTATTAAAGTAGTAGTTGATGCCATGGGTGGTGACAATGCACCTGAAGCACCGATAAAAGGTGCCGTTGATGCTGTTAATGAAAATGAAAAGATAAATGTTGTACTGGTGGGAAGAACTGATGACATTAAATCAGAGCTTGCTAAATATACTTATGATAAAGAGCGTATAACTATAGTTCATGCAGAGGATATTATAGGATTTGATGAACCACCGGTAATGGCTATAAGAAAAAAGAAACAGTCATCTATTGTTGTCGGTATGAACCTTGTAAAACATGGCGAAGCGGATGCTTTCGTATCAGCCGGAAGTACAGGTGCAATACTTGTTGGTGGTCAGTTTGTTGTGGGTAGAATCAAAGGCGTAGAGCGTTCGCCTCTCGCACCGCTTATTCCTACAGCAAAAGGTCCAGCACTTCTTATTGACTGTGGAGCAAATGTGGATGCCAGAGCATCTCATCTTGTTCAGTTTGCAAAGATGGGCTCAATATATATGGAGAGGATAGTCGGCATAAAAAATCCCCGTGTTGCCATTGTAAACATTGGTGCTGAGGAAGAAAAAGGAAATATGCTCGTAAAAGAGACATATCCATTACTCAAAGAGTGTAAGGATATAAATTTTGTTGGAAGTATAGAGGCAAGGGATATACCAAAGGGAGATGCAGATGTTATAGTATGTGAGGCATTTGTTGGAAATGTAATCCTTAAATTATATGAAGGTCTTGCAGCAACACTTCTTGGAAAAGTAAAAGAGGGACTTATGTCAAGCCTCAGAAGTAAAATAGGAGCACTTCTTATCAAACCTGCACTTAAATCAACACTTAAGCAGTTTGATACATCAGACCAGGGAGGAGCACCTTTGCTCGGTTTAAACGGGCTTGTAGTGAAAGCCCACGGAAGTTCAACAAGTGTTGAGATAACTCAGGCTATAAGACAGTGTATACAGTTCAATGAAGAAAAGATAAATGAAAAAATAAAAGAAAATCTTATTATTGAATAGGTGGTGCTCGTATGGAATTTAAAAAGCTTCAAAAGATTATTGCAGAAGTTTTAGGTATTGGAGATATGGAAATATTTCAAGAAATGAGTTTTGTGGATGACCTCGGTGCTGATTCGTTGGAACTTTTTCAGATTCTTATGGGAGTTGAACAGGAATTCGATATATCAATAGACGAAGAAAGTCTGAAAGATGTTGACACGGTTGGAGATTTGCTGGAGCTTATATGTTAAATATGACATATAGGCAGGCTGCTTTAGCGGCAGATAGTATGAGCAGATAGTAGAGCAGACCTATGAATATCAGCTTGACAAAACCGTTGGCATATAGGGCTTAAAAGGTTAGGAGTGTGCCTGATGAAACAGGAAAAATTATTAGAGTTTCAGAAAAAAACAGGATATGAGTTTAAAAATGTAGAACTGCTTATAACAGCACTTACGCACAGTTCATATTCAAATGAAAACAGATTAAAAAAATATATGTGTAATGAGCGTCTTGAATTTTTGGGAGATGCCGTACTTGAGCTTGTTTCAAGTGAACAGATATATAAGGATAATCCTACAAAGCCTGAGGGTGACATGACAAGAATGAGAGCGAGCTGGGTATGTGAGCCGACGCTTGCACTATGTGCAAGAGATATAGATCTCGGTGAGTATGTGATGCTTGGAAGAGGTGAAGATCTTACAGGCGGTAGAGAGAGAGACTCTATTTTGTCTGATACACTTGAGGCGACTATAGGTGCAGTCTACCTTGATGGTGGATTTGAAAAGGCGAAAGAATATATTGACAGACATATATTAAAAGATATAGAAAATAAAAAGCTGTTTTACGACAGCAAGACTATTTTACAGGAAATTGTTCAGGGAGAGCATCTTGAGATGGAATATGAGCTGCTTAAAGAAGAAGGACCTGACCACAATAAATCATTTACGGTTGCCGTAAACATAAATGGAGAGAGACTTACGACTGCAACAGGAAGAACAAAGAAAAAAGCAGAACAGTCAGCAGCTTATCAGGCTATACTTAAACTTCATAAATCATAAGTAGGAGAAACATCAGATGTATTTAAAAAGCTTAGAGGTACATGGTTTTAAATCATTTGCCAATAAATTGATATTTGAATTTCATGACGGCATAACGGCTATCGTAGGGCCAAACGGCAGCGGTAAGAGCAATGTTGCCGATGCTGTAAGGTGGGTGCTTGGAGAGCAGAGTGCAAAGCAGCTTCGCGGTGCAAAAATGGAGGATGTTATTTTTGCAGGAACTCAGATGAGAAAGCCGCTTGGATTTGCATATGTAGCCATTACCATAAGCAATGAAGATCATAAATTAAATGTTCCCTATGAGGAAGTAAAGATAGCAAGAAGAGTTTACAGGTCAGGAGAGAGTGAATATCTATTAAATGGCACGGCTTGCAGGCTTAAGGATGTTCAGGAACTTTTGTTTGATACAGGTATCGGTAAAGAAGGATATTCCATTATCGGACAGGGACAGATAGATAAGATACTTAGCGGAAAACCTGAGGAGAGACGAGAACTTTTTGATGAGGCGGCAGGAATCGTTAAATATAAGAGAAGAAAAGCTGCTGCACAAAAAAATCTTGAAGAGGAAAAGCATAATCTTGAAAGAATTGAAGATATTCTCTCCGAGATAGAAAAACAGGTAGAGCCTCTTGAAAAGCAGGCAGCAAAGGCAAAACAGTATCTTGCGTTTCGTGATGAGCTGAGGGTTCAGGATGTAAATATGTTCCTTATTGAATATGACCGTATACATGAGGAGATAAAGGAGTTTGAGGGAAAACGGGCAATCGCTGATAATGATCTTAAAAATGCCAATCAGGAATATGAAAAAAGCAAGCGTGAGTATGAGAGAGTACAGTCAGAGCTTGATGAAAAGATAAAGAGCATAGAATTAAAAAAAGACAGACTGAATCAGTCGCGTGTCATGTTAAACAACTGTGAGGGTGATATAAGACTTTTAAACGAGCAGATAAACGGTATCAGACAGAGTGAAAATCATTATAGGGAAGCTATAGAGAGCTATAAAGAGCGTATTAAAAATTTTGAGGATGAACATAAACAGTATGCCGTCCAAAAAGAAGAAAACAGCAAAAAGACAGAAGAGATAAAGTCTTTAGCAAAAGAGAATGAAAAACTTATTGCAAATAAAAAAGAGACAGCTTTTGAAATAGAAAATGACATAAAGTCCGTTCAGGATATGAAGCTTGCCGGAATAAATGCGGCGGCTGATATAAAAAGTGAAGAGTTAAAATATAAGACTTTGCTTGAGCAGAACAATATTAAGAGAGCCGAGTTAAACAAAAGAGTGCTTGCAAATAAGTCTGAGGCATCTGTTCTTGCAGAGACAATCTCGTCACATAAAAAAGTTTATGATGAGATAACTGAAAAGATAAAAGCGATAGATGATTCAAATGCAGTAATGCAGGAAAAGTTTAATGGTATAAACGAAGAAAATCAGAACAGACGAAGAGAGCACAGTGATACACAGCAGAAATTCCATATGGAAAATTCAAGGCTTAATTCTCTTAAAAACATGACTGAGAGGTATGAGGGATTCGGTCAGAGTATAAAGCGTGTCATGGAGAGAAAAGAGGATACACCGGGAATCATAGGTGTAGTTGCCGATATCATAAGAGTTAAAAAAGAATATGAGATAGCGGTTGAGACAGCACTTGGCGGAAGCATACAAAATATTGTAACCGACAATGAGCAGACGGCAAAAAAGATGATAGAATATCTGAAAAAAAACAGATATGGACGAGCTACATTTTTACCTCTTACAAATATTCATAAAAAAGCGGCAAATAATGCCCGCAATGTTATGGCTGAAAAAGGTGTAATCGGGATGGCATCAGAGCTTGTGTCGGCAGATGAAAAGTATAATGACCTCGTGAATTATCTTCTTGGAAGGTTTGTCGTTGTCGATAATATAGACAATGCCATTGCACTTGCGGCAAAATATCATCACACACTCAGGATAGTAACGACCGAGGGAGAACTTTTAAATCCGGGCGGTTCGATGTCAGGTGGTGCATTTAAAAACAACAATAATCTTTTAGGCAGACGAAGACAGATAAAACAGCTTGAGGAAGATGTTGAAAAATTCAAAACCAAATTAACAGAGTATGCGGCACAGATAGAGCAGGGAGAAAAAGAGATAAAAGAGCTGCGTGAAAAAATCGGTGCCAACAACAGACTAAGACAGGAGCTTATAGTTAAACAGAATACGGAAAAAATTGGTTATGAGCGTGCGGTTTCAGATCTTAAGAAGAGCGAGGAGCAGCTTGAGCTTATCAGAATCGAAGGAATGAGGATAGAGGAGGATAAGGACAAGTTAAAGGGTGTTATGGACGGCATTGACCGTAGGATTTCGGAGAGCGAAGACGAGACAAAGGATTTTGATGAAAAGATAAGCATGTATCAGGAAAAACTTGACAAAGTAAGAGAAGAACTTAATTTGTTGGAGCAAAAAGATTCTGAGTTTACGCTTAAGATAACATCACTTGCACAAAGCGAGGGCTTTATAAATGAAAATATGCTCCGTGCAAGTGAGGGTAAAGATACCGTATCCAAGCAGCTTGCACAGACTATCGAGGACAGTAGAAATATTGGTGGTCAGATTAAACAAAAACAGGATGAGATAATAAAAACCAGAAATATCATCAAAACAACAAAAGAAGAAATAGAAAATTCAGAGCTTGAGATTAAAAAGCAAAATCTGGAAAAAGAGGAACTTTCTGAAAAAAACAAGACTTTCCTTGACAAGAGAGAGGAATTGTCAAAAAAATAAATGAACTTGAAATGGAAAGTTTCAGACTTGCCGGAAGAAAAGAAAAGCTGACGGAGAGTATTGACAATTATACAAATTATATGTGGGAACAGTATGAACTTACATATCACAGTGCACTGGCACTTAAAACGCAGACAGAGCTTACCGTTTCAGGAATGAAAGCCAAGATAGCAGAGATAAAGAAACAGATAAAATCGTTAGGCTCGGTAAATGTAAATGCTATAGAGCAGTATAAGGAAGTATCAGAGAGATACGAACTCCTAACGACACAGCATGATGATCTTATTGAGGCTGCAAAGGTTTTGGAGGAGATAATAGAAAATCTTGACAATGATATGCGAAAACAGTTTGAGGAGCAGTTTGCAGAGATAAGAAGCCGTTTTGACAAAGTGTTTAAGGAATTGTTTGGCGGTGGTCGTGGAACGCTCGAACTTATGGAAGATGAGGATATTCTTACGGCAGGGATAAAGATAATCGCACAGCCGCCGGGAAAGAAACTGCAGAATATGATGCAGCTTTCAGGTGGAGAAAAGGCACTTACAGCTATTGCATTACTGTTTGCAATACAGAGCTTGAAGCCGTCACCGTTCTGTCTGCTCGATGAGATAGAGGCGGCACTTGATGACTCAAATGTAGACAGGTATGCGGAGTATCTGCATAAACTGACGAAAGATACACAGTTTATTGTCATCACTCATAGGCGTGGAACAATGAATGCTGCGGATATTCTCTACGGAATAACGATGCAGGAAAAAGGTGTTTCGACACTTGTATCGGTCAATCTGCTGGATGAGAAAGAGATTGCGAATTAAAGAGATTTGATTTAAGCTGTGTTGATTGTGATGGTTCGGCAATAATAACGCCGGCACGCTCCCGCTATGCTGTCTCCGTAGCAGTACATAAAGGGTGAAAATACCACCCTTAAGTACTGACGGGGACAGAATACCGGCTA
>OGPP01002723.1_pt1 | contig 9951 bp, 8 predicted proteins | sample 1553021 | NCBI WGS metagenome assembly OGPP01 (sample SAMEA2580217, study PRJEB22360) | human gut metagenome | biome: human gut; feature: human-associated habitat; material: faeces | place: Denmark | collected 2008/2010
GCATTTCTACGAAATGTATTATTGAGAAATGCGGAAGAGTGAACAAGTGGAGCCTGGATCGGGTACTGAAAGCAGTACGGATTCAGATGGGAATGGAGGGAGAAGGGCATGACTGCAGAAGAATATAGAAACTATCTGGAAACGGATTTTGATGATGTGGATCTGAAGGAATTGAAGGATATCCGAAAAATAAGGATTGACCGGAATCAGACGAAGGAAAAAAGAATAGCTCAATATCTCAGACAGGTGGGAAATCCCTATCTTGTCTGTATAGGAAATGTAAAAGTGAAAATAAGGTTTGCAAACAATGGAGTATCTTTTGAAGATGCATTTGAGGAACTTTTGCTTTCTGTATAAAAAGTGATGGTAAAATCTGAAGAGTTATGTTAATATGGAGACGAGGAACTCAGGACTCCTCATTCATATCAGGACAAAATCGACTCACCCTCTGGGTTTTACCAATGTTGATGGAAAGGTAAAACTAAGGAGGATGAAGATGAATCAAATTAACAATTCAAAGAAAATCTATCATGCAGCCATTTATGTTCGTTTATCGAAAGAAGATGGCGATGTTGCTACTGCTGGAAAGCGTGAAAGCAACAGTATCTCAAATCAGAAAGATCTGATAAAAAATTTCCTAAAAGATAAAAAGGATATAGTTGTTGTATCAGAACGGGTGGATGACGGTTACAGCGGTTCTAATTTTGAACGTCCTGCATTTCAGATGATGCTGGAAGATATCAAAAAAGGAATTGTGGATTGTGTCGTTGTAAAAGACCTTTCCCGTTTTGGACGTGAGTATATTGATGCCGGAAAATATATCGAAAGATTATTTCCGGCACTTGGCGTGCGGTTTATTGCGGTCAATGATCATTATGACAGCCTGGAAGGAAAAAGTCAGGCAGACGAAATCGTGATTCCATTCAAGAATCTCATTAACGATGCATATTGCCGTGACATTTCTATCAAAATAAGAAGCCACCTGGAAGTAAAGAGAAAAAATGGGGAATATATTGGAGCGTTTACACCGTATGGCTACCAGAAAGATTCAGATAATAAAAATAAACTGGTGATAGATGTATATGCGGCAGGTATCGTCAAAGAAATTTACCGCATGAAATTATCAGGTATGAGCCAGACAGCAATTGCCAATGCATTGAACAAACAGGGTGTTCTTTCACCAATGGAATACAAGCACAGTCTTGGAATAAGGATCCAGGATAATTTTAAAACACACGAACAGGCAGAATGGAGCGCCATGTCGGTAAAAAGAATCCTTGAAAATGAAGTATACACTGGAACTCTGGTGCAGGGAAAAAGAACAACACCAAACCATAAAGTGAAAAAATTGTTGAAAAAGCCGGAGACTGATTGGGTTAGAATTGAAAAAAATCATGAGGCTATCGTATCAGAACGAGAATTTGCACTGGTGCAGAGATTATTAGGGATAGATACAAGGACTTCTCCGAACGAGGAAAAGGTATATCCATTATCTGGACTTGTGGTTTGTGGAGACTGTGGGGCAATGATGATCAAACGGGATGTTCCGGCAGGAGGAAAGGTATATGCTTACTATATCTGTTCCAGACATGCGGCTACGAAAGCGTGTGCGGCACACAGAATACCAATGGGTAAACTGGAAGAAACAGTACTGGAACTGGTAAAAATCCATATTGAAAATATCCTTGATATGAAAAAAATCATGGATTTTATCCATGAAGTACCATTTCAAGAATTAGATATCAAAGAACTGGAAATTAGAAAAGAAGCAAAAGAAAAAGAAGCCGAGCGATGCCGGGAATTAAGAGATTATCTATATGAAGATTTCCGTGAAGGAATCATTTCAAAAGAAGATTATAAAGAGCTTCATGACGGGTACACAGAAAAGCGGAAAAAAGCCGAGGAAGCAGTCCGAAGCATTGATCAACAGATCAGTGAAGTCATGGAATCAAAAAGTGATAAATATCATTGGCTGGATTATTTTGCCGAGCATCAGAATATACAAGAACTTACAAGAACTGTTGCTGTTGAACTGATTGACCAGATATTAGTATATGATAAAAAACATATTGAAGTCAGATTTAATTTTGATGACTGTTATCAATCCCTGTTACGGCAGATACAGTCGGTGGGATGTGATGTCAGCACAGGTATAGACGGAAGGATAGAAATTCAAAAGAGGGAGGTCGTATAAATGGCTCGAAAATCAAGAAAAGTAGATTATGTGAATGTTGGAAATAAAGAAAATTTGGTTACAGAAGCTGAAAACCAGTGTGAAAAAGTTTCACATGCAGCCCTTTATGCAAGGCTTTCCTATGAGAGTGAAAAGAACAGAGAAAGAAATACGATAGAAACGCAGATGGTTCTGCTTCATAATTTCGTAAAAGAACAGAAAGATATCGTGGTTGCAAAGGAATATTATGATATATCTAAAACCGGAACTAATTTTGAGAGAGATGGTTTTAATGAGATGATGCAGGACATCAAAGAGGGAAATATTGACTGTGTTATTGTTAAAGATCTTTCTAGGCTTGGAAGAAATTATGTAGAGGCGGGAAGCTATATTGAAAGAGTGTTCCCATTCTTTAATGTGCGTTTTATTTCGGTGAATGATCATTATGATTCGTTCAGAGATGACATAAGCCTGCTGATCAGCATGTCAAACGTGTATAATGAGTTTTATTCCAGAGATTTGGCAAAGAAAATAAGAAGTTCATACCGGACGAGCTGGGCAAATGGCGAATTTCCTTCCGGTCAGATGGCTTATGGTTATGAAAAAGACAAGGATAATCCTCATCAGCTGATTCCAGATCCGGTAGCGGCACCAGTGGTGAAAAAGATATTTCAGTATTTTATTGATGGAATGACTTATGCAGAGATTGCCCGGAAATTAAATGCGGATGGGTATCTCTGCCCGAAAGCCTACAAGCTGGATAAAGCAGGAAAAGCAAATGAAAAGTCAGCGACATGGACATGGAGTGGAGGAACAGTCCACAAAATCCTTGAGAATCAATATTATGCCGGTGATAGTGTGCATAATCAGTTTACCAATGATTCCTGGGCAGCACAGAGACAGAAAATGAATCAGAAAGAAGAATGGATCATTATCAAAAATACCCATGAGGCACTTGTGAGCAGAAAGGATTTTGATGAGGTACAGGAAAAGATTGGTCATATCGTAAAACGGGTTAATGAAGCTCGTAAATCAAATGGCAATAATGTAAGAGACTTCAACTTTTTCAAGCAGAAAATTGTATGTGCAGACTGTGGAAAAACCATGTATTTATATGGGAAAACAAAAGGCAGTCATCGTAGGTTTTACTGTGGAAATAATAAGCTCCACGGGAAGTGTACGCCACATTCTATCACTGATTTGGAAGTGAATGATTATGTACTGCGTGTGATACGTGCACATATCAATGTATATGTTGAAAATGTAGATTTGATTCGGCGGTTGAATCAAAGACAGGAAAGCATTAAAAAATATGATGTGTTTAACAGGGAAATCAAGAAATGCCGGAAAGAACTGGAAAAAGTGGCAGTACACCGGGAAAGATTGTTTGAGGATTATGTGTGCCGTATTATTGATGCAGAGCAGTATGAAACATTTTCAAAGCAGGATGCGGAAACAGAAAAAGAGATCCAGAATAACATGGAAATTTTATTAAAGCATCAGGTTGGATATGAAAAAAATTTTCACACAGAGGAAGAATGGGAAACATTGATCAATAAATACCGCAATACGAGAACGCTGACAAAGGAAATGGTCAATGCTTTTGTAGAAAAAATCGAAATACATGAAAGCGGTTCTATTACGGTACGTTTGGTGTATGATGATATGTTGGAAGAACTAAGAAAATATGCAAAAGAACGGGAGGCTGAGTTATGCCAGTAACAGAATGTATCGCTGTTTATATCAGACTTTCGTCGGAGGATAATGATGTAGATGGCAGTATAAAAGCTGAAAGTAACAGTGTCAGTGCACAGAGAATGCTGATAAACGAATTTATCAAAAAACAGGACGAATTTACTAACTGTCCAGTAGTTGAATATGTAGACGATGGGTACAGTGGTACAAACTTTAACCGTCCTGGCTTTCAGAGGATGATGGAGGATGCAAAAGCAGGACGTATAAAAAGTATTGTTATAAAGGACTTTTCAAGATTTGGAAGAGATTATCTGGAAGTGGGGAATTATCTGGAAAAAATCCTGCCGGTTCTTGGTATTCGAATTATCTCAATTAACGATGGTTTTGACAGTATCAATTCCTCTGGTTTTACTGGAGGAATGAGTGTAGCGTTAAAAAATATGTTGAACGCAATGTACAGCAGAGATTTGTCCAGAAAAGTTCGTTCTGCTATGAAAACACATGCTAAAAACGGTGAATATATGCCGGCTTTTCCAAAATATGGATATATTAAAGATCCAGAAGATAAGCATCATCTGGTTATAGACCCAGAAGCGGCTGAAACAGTGAAACTGATATTCACAATGGCGGCAGATGGGAAAACTAAAGGACAGATAGCAAAATATCTGAACGAAACCCATGTGCTTACATGCCGGGAGTATATGTGCAGAAAAGGTATAAAAATGCACAGAGAAAACGAAAAAGAAAAGAAACTCTGGTCAGTCACAACAATTTCAGATATGCTCAAAAATGAAGTGTATCTTGGAAAAATTATTTGGAATAAAAAGAGAGTGGCAAGAACAGGAAGCAATAAATTGGTTTCCAATGATAAAGAGGAGTGGATTGTTGTAGAAAATGCACATGAACCAATTATATCCGATGAATTATTCCGGAAAGCAAATGAGAAAGCGTTTACTAACCAGAAAAGAGTTCTTACAAAAAGAGGAGTAGCCTGCCCTATTTTCTTTTGCCCGACCTGCGGAAGAAGACTTGGTTTTACCAGCAGAGAGACTGGGTATCGCTGTATGCAGGCACATATCAGCGGTCTTAGTGGGTGTGCGGAAAGTAAAATGGACAGGAAAGAAGCAGAAGAAACAGTACTGGATGCAGCCAGAAATATGGCACAACTCATTTCGGAAAATCTTGAGAAAAAGAAAAGTGAATGGCATAAAACAATTTTGAAAGAAGAAAATATCGCAACACTGGTAAGTGAAAAAAAGCGACTCTCGTCAAGAAAAATGAAATTGTATTCTGATTATCGTTCGGAAGTGTTGGACAAGGAAGGGTATATGGAAGAACTGGAAAAAACGACTTCCCGTATTTCAGAAATCACTTTGCAGATAGCAGAATTGGAGAATGAGATTGCAGTAGCGAAGAAAAAATGTGATGAAGCAACAGAAAAAGAAATGGAAGTAAATGAGATTGCAGCATTGCAGGATTTTGACAAAATACAGCTGTCGAAGATTATTGAGAAAGTCTTTATTTATGAACCAGGACGTATGGAGATAAACTGGAAGATGGATGACATTTTCTACAAAGAAGAAAAAGCATAAACGGAATAAGATTGTTCGCAGGAGCATCACTGGATGAAAACAGTGGTGCTTTTTGCGAATTAAAAGCAAATTTTTTTAGACTTATATTGACAAAAGCAGAGTTGGTGGCACTCAGGGAATCAGATATTGAGGAAAATCAGATTCATATTCAGAGACAGGAGACACGTGTGTTTGAAGAAGTCGATGCTGAACACAGTAGAATGGTCGGATATGCTATTGTAGATCACACCAAGACTGAGGTTGGTAATCGGTATGTTCCGTTAGTTCCTATTGCACAAGCGATTTTGAAAGAGGTCATAGCCGCGAATAGAATCAACGGAAGAAAAGATGAGGACTTTATTTTTCTGTCCGCAGATGGACAACGTATTAAGCATGGTGCGATAGAGGGACGTATTATAGATGCATGTGAACGTTTGGGAATGAAAGTAAAGACCGCTCATAAGTTTCGCAAGACTTATATTTCTACCTTATATGATAATGGAGTGCCGCTGGAAGCAATCAGGAAGATTGTAGGACACGCAGATGAAAGAACCACACTTCATAATTACTGTTTCAACAGACTTACAGATGAACAAACCTATAATAAAGTTCTGTCTGCCTTGAGCGCAGATAAGGAAAATGAACCATCAGAAGAAAGTGTTATACCGTGTTATACCAAAGTGGTCAGTTTTTCACAAAAGAAAAAACGTGGAAAACTCGCTTAAAATCAAGCTTTCCACGTTTCATCAGTTATGCGGAAGATGGGACTTGAACCGTCTTGAGCATACAGAATATCAATAAAAGGAGGATTTTTTGCACTTCGTCTATCAGTGTTATACCAAGTGTTATACCACTTAAAAAATCATAATTACAGACACAAAAACAAGCGTATTATCGTGTGTATAGTACGCTTATTTTTATGCCTGTTTTTTGATTTTACGATTTCAAAAATTACAGACAATCCAATAAAAATAAGGAGGAACATAAAATGATAAATTTAAAAGAACTAAAACAGAGCCTGAGCAGAATGGCAGAATTACAAGCGCAACGAGCAGAAGAATACCGAATGAGCCACCTGCTCCATGAAGACACCAAGTTTAAGTTTGCCTATCTCGGTCTGGAAATCACCCGTAAGTGCAATCTCAAGTGTGCTCATTGCCTTAGAGGCGATGCACAGAACCTTTCTATGAGCACAGCGGTCATCGATAAGATTCTGGACTCGTCAGCAGGCATCAAAGAAATATTCTTCACAGGTGGAGAACCTTTTCTTGAACCTGACCTGATAGAGTATGTCGTAGATCAGGTGATAGAGCGTGACTTTGAATGCTTTGGTATGGCAGTCATAACAAACGGAACGATCATGAACGATAATGCTATTAGATGTATTAAGGCTTTGAATAAATTTGCAGAATGGAGCAGGAAAAAATACGGAGATATTGCAAAATGTAGAATAAGCATAAGCAATGACCATTTCCACGATCAAGAATCATCGACAGTTTGCATGGAATTTTACAAACCTTATGCAGGGGAATTTTTAGAGTTAATTATGCATGGAGATATCTCAGATGATCGTTTAGTAAAAGCAGGCAGAGCCGTACAAACAGGCGTTGCTGAGAGTGATTTCAGGAAATTCCACGCTCTCCCACGTAGAGTTTATATAAATGAATATAATGCAATTGGTTGTATGCTTGAATTAAGTGCTCAAGGAAATCTTTATTTGCCGGAGTACAATTCATGGAAAGATATTGATGCTAACTCCATAGGGAATATTATGAATGAATCTCTTGTAAAAATCTTTGAACGCAACCAATGGAAAGAGCTGTGCTGTACTGAAATTAAAAAAATCGGAAAAAATATAAACAGCTTTTATGATGAAAAAGAAGTACAGGAACAGATTATAGAAACATATAAGACGTTTAAGAATTTCCGATATCGAATGCATATTAGATATCCGTACCTTGATTATTATGAAATTTATATGCTTACGTCTTATCTATTGGAGCAGGAAACAGACGGTGACTGGCTTAAACACGTGTTGCGAGGTTACGACAAAGATATATTCACACCGGAGTTTCTGCGGCAAGCTATTGACGATCTTATCACAGTGAATGATATTCGCAAGAATGCGGGCAAGCCAAAAGTTCAGCTTGTGCCGTATAATCCAGACATTAATCATATCGATGGCTGTACAGACTTGGACGAGCAGTCATAAACGACAGTCCGATACTTCCAGTTTCCTATGTACAATTCTACGGTCAGCTTATCCGGTATTCCGTTTACACAGACAAATTCATCTACGATCTCTTTTGGATTTAACAGGAAGCTTCCGTATGTCTGAACACGGATGGTAGATTCTGTGTAATTATCGCAACCAAACTTTGCACAGCTCTTTACTTTGTATTTTGGCAGGAGCGTATAAAGCGCCAGAGTCACAACAATAATACTTATCACACACTTCTTTTTCATAGTTTTCCCCATAACGTCTTTTAGAAATAAGATACTATTTCCTTATGCGTGAGTCAACTATATAAAGATTAAATCAACCTAAAGAATACATATTCAGTAGTAAAATGTTGCAAAAGAGGTGTATTCAGATGGTTGACTTTGGAAACAAATTAAAGACTTTACGTTCACGTAATTCATTGACGCAGGCACAGCTTGCACAGAAGCTTGGTGTTACCAAGTCAGTGATAAGTGCTTATGAGACAGGCTTGAGATTGCCGTCTTACGATATTTTGATAAGTATTGCTCAGATATTTAAGGTCAGTACAGATTACTTACTTGGCGTAGATCACAAGCAGGATATAGATTTATCTGGATTAACAGAAGAAGAGATTGTAGCATTGAAAGCTTTAATAAAAGCAATGAAGAAATAATAAAGGTAGGCCGTAGTGGTCTACCTTATTTTTTTGATGTAAAAAGGAGCGGTTGCCTGCTCCCATAAAATTATTTATCCGTATTCTTTTCCAGTTCTTTTTCCAAGTATTTCTTCAACACAAGATTTATATATTGACTGAAAGAGCGGTCATCTTGTTCTGCCAGTTCTTTCAGCATTTCTACCACATCCATATCAAGTGTGATGCTTACCTTTGTTTTTAATGGCTTCATAGTAGGAATCTCCTTTTCGTACACTATAGCATTTTGTACGAAATAGCATTGACTATTCGCCTAAAGTAGGATAAAGTAGTATAAAATAAAAATATCCGTTACGACGGGTTAAAGGAGGAAAAGAGTATGAAGAAGCTACAAAAAATGCTACTATCAATGTTTCTGTGCTTAAGTATTGTTTTTACAATACCGTTGGTTTTGCCTGAAACAGCAGCTATCCGGACGGTTCATGCTGCAACGCAAATACGGCTGAATAAAACGCAGGCTACTTTAATTAGTGGACAGACAACTACGTTGAAAGTATCTGGGACGACACAAAAAGTAACATGGACGTCATCAAACAAGGTAATTGCAACCGTTTCTGCAAATGGCGTTGTGTCTGCAAAGAAAAAGGGTACTGCTATAATTACTGCAAAAGTAGGCAGTAAGAAATATACCTGCAAGATTACAGTAGAAACTCCGGTGATATCAAAAACAGCGGTTTCCATTATTGCAGGAGATCGGTATACATTAAAAGTGACGGGCACGACACAGAAAATAACATGGACTGCGGGCAATACGTCTATAGCAACAGTTTCTAAAAACGGTCTTGTCATTGGAAAGAAAAAAGGAGTTACTGTTATTACTGCAACAGTAGGAACAAAAAAATATACCTGCAAAGTTACAGTGGAAAGTCCAACAATTTCTAAAACCGCAGTTACAATTACTGAGGGAAATAAAATTACATTGAAATTAAATGGGACGACACAAAAAGTAACATGGACTTCTGGTAATACATCTATAGCAACAGTTTCTACACAGGGCGTTGTAACGGCGAAGAGAAAAGGTACAGCCATCATTACCGCGAAAGTAGGAACAAAAAAATATACCTGCAAAGTAAGGGTAAAAGCAAAAACAATTCCGATTCAGTCAGTCTCACTTGATAAGTCTTCCTTACTACTTGAAGCAGGTGAAAGAGCAGTAATTCAGGTCACGGTTGCTCCTGCAAATACTACAGAAAATAAGACCGTAACGTGGACAAGTTCAAATACGAAAGTGGCTACCGTTTCAAATGGTATTGTAACTGCAACAGGCGCAGGAACAGCTACTATTACAGCAAAGGCAGGAAGCAAGAAAGCTACGTGCTATGTACAGGTAATGGAAAGCTATGGAACGGTTAGTGGCAATATAACTTGGCATTATAATCAGTACAGAGGATATGTGCCGGATACAGGTGCAAGAGTATTCCTTTTCCCAACTGATAAGAGTGCTGCAAAATATACTACAAGTGATTATACAGATTTCCTTTATCCTGAAAATCGTGTAAACCAGTTCAGAGATAAAAAAATCTATTGTGCGGTAGCTGATGGAAATGGAAATTATACTATTTCTAATATACCAGTTGGTGAATATTACGTTGTAATT
>OGPP01002727.1_pt1 | contig 9937 bp, 10 predicted proteins | sample 1553021 | NCBI WGS metagenome assembly OGPP01 (sample SAMEA2580217, study PRJEB22360) | human gut metagenome | biome: human gut; feature: human-associated habitat; material: faeces | place: Denmark | collected 2008/2010
AGACAGATTGTGGGCTTTTTGCCTGCACGCGCAGCGTGGGGCGGCAAAAGATGCACGGGCGCATTCGCTCTGTGCGTTGCGCTTTTCGCGCAGCGAAACAGCCTCAACAGTTGGCGTCGATAACGTTCTGTCTGCCTCAGCCAAGCGTGGCCAAGTAGGGGGTGTCTGAGGGGGAGCTTCGGCCTTCGCAACTTTGAGATGCTCCCCCTCAGGGTTTTCTCATTTGTCAAATGATTAACGGGCCGCTGGGATGTTCCCATCATTGTCAATTATTGACGGGCACCCGGGCAGTTCCCGGCAGTTCGGAAGCGGCTCAGGAACTCCCTCGTCGCTTCTTTCTGTGGATCTTCAAAGATCTGCTGGGAAGTTCCCTCTTCCACGATAACTCCATCGCCCATGAAGATCACATGCTTCGCCACATCTCTGGCGAAAGCCATCTCATGTGTGACGATGATCATCGTCAGGCCATCTTTGGCAAGGGTTCTCATGACTTCCAGAACCTCTCCGACCATCTGCGGGTCGAGGGCGGATGTCGGCTCGTCGAAGAGCAGGATCTCGGGTTCCATCGCAAGGGCTCTTGCGATCGCTACCCTCTGCTTCTGTCCACCGGAAAGCTGTTTCGGCTTTGCATTGATGTATGGAGCCATGCCGACTTTTTCGAGATACATCATTGCGTTTTTGTGTGCCTCTTCTTTGCTTTTTTTGAGGACTTTTTCCTGTCCGACTGTGCAGTTTTTGAGAACTGTCATATTGTTAAAAAGGTTAAAGTTCTGGAACACCATGCCGACTTTGGAGCGGTACTCCGGAACGTTCACGTGTTTGTCCATGATGTTTGTTCCGTGGTAGCGGATCTCGCCGGATGAAGGTGTCTCCAGAAGGTTCATGCAGCGCAGAAGCGTGGATTTACCGGAACCGGAAGGACCGATAATACAGGTAACATCTTTCGGCTTCACGGAGAAATCAATATCTTTCAAAATCTCATGCGTTCCGAAGGATTTTCCCAGATGCTGTACTTTCAGAATTGTCTCATTCATTCTCTGCTGTCCTTCCTTTCCTTGTAAGAATACATACCACTTGTATGTGTCAGGGTATCTGCGGTAGCCAGATCATAATTATCCGGTCCGTCCATCTTACGCTCGATCACACGCAGGATTCTGGAGCAGGTAAAGGTCATGATAAAATAAATGACCATAGCTATTGTGAAGGACTCAAAGTATGTATACAGTGCACCTGCCACACCTTTGGTCGTGTAAAAAAGTTCTACCGTACCGATGATGGAAAGTACACAGGTATCTTTGATGTTGATGATCAGGTTGTTGCCGATCTGCGGCATGATGTTACGCAGTGCCTGTGGCAGAATAACATTGATCATGGTCTGTACATGTGTCATGCCGATCGCCTTGGCTCCTTCTGTCTGACCCGGGTCAATGGAAAGGATACCGCCGCGGACGGTCTCTGCCATGTATGCACCTGTGTTGATGGATACGATGAAGATCGCGGCAAACCACATGGACATATTGATATTGAACAGATATGCACTACCGAAGTAGATAAACATTGCCTGTGCCATCATAGGAGTTCCACGGAAGAACTCCACATAGCAGGCAAGGATAAATTTCACAATTTTGATCAGTACCTTCTTGGCTGTGGAATCGTTTTTGTCCACCGGGATCGTCTGCACGATACCTACGAGAAAACCGATGATGCATCCAAAAAGTGTTCCGACCAGTGCCAGCCACATGCTGACTCCGGCTCCCTTCGCGAAAGAGGGACCATATTGCTGAAGAAGATATATGATTCTTCCTCCAAAACTTTCAGGCAGCATTTTGCTCCTCCTTTATGACTCGCTGGACAGCGGCTGAACTGAGATTGCTTCGTCCATCATATCGTTGAAGTCGTCTTCTGTCATCTCGCTTAAAACTCCGTTGATCGCATCTTTGAGTTCATCGTTTCCTTTCTTGAGGGAGATACCGATGTTGATGTCCTCGTCAGATACTTCGAATTCTCCGTCTGTTCCTGTGAAGTCAAGAAGTTTGAAATCCGGGTAAGCTACGCAGGCAGCTTTTCCTGTAGGCATATCTGTTACGACTGCATCGCATTTACCGGATTCCAGAGCTACCAGCATTGCCGGTGCGCTTTCCTGTGCTGGAAGGATGTTTCCGTCCGGGATCTGCGGCAGGCAGGAATCATACCAGATGGTATTCTGCTGGGATGTTACAGTTGCGCCTTTGAGGTCTTCTACGCTTGCTGCGTCTTTATAGTCTCCATCCTCTTTTACCAGAGTGATGATCGATGCGTAATAATATGGATCTGTGAAGTCAACCATCTGCTGACGTTCTTTTGTAATAGACTGTCCTGCAATAACACAGTCAACCTGACCGGACTGTACTGCCGGTACAAGAGAATCCCAGTCAAGCTTTACGATTTCAAGATCATAGCCTAATTCATCTGCAATTTTCTTTGCCATCATAACGTCATAGCCATATGCATAGTCGGAACTTCCGGAAATCTGCACTGCTCCGTTGGAATCATCCGGCTGTGTCCAGTTGTATGGAGCGTATCCACATTCCATTGCAACTTTGAGGGTCTTTTTGTCAGCCGCGCTTACGCTCTGTACACCAAATACTCCGCATGTCATAGAGGCTGCTACAGCTGCTACTGTCAACATTCTCCACATTTTGCTCTTTCTCATTTTCGTTTCCTCCTGAAATATATATTTTTCATCCATATGTCCTTTCGGAACATATCACCGTGTTGAATAAAGCAGATTGGACTGCTTTAAAGTAAAAAAAAGCGCACGGAACTATGAAGTGCCCCGTTGCGCTTTATGACATTTTAATACTTTATTTTTGGAAAGTCAACATTTTTGTTTGCCGGGGGCGCCCGGCAGTGGCGCATTTGTAATGCAAGACCGCCAAGGGGACGTCGCCCGTCCCCTTAGCAAACCCCTCGGCTATGTGTTTGACGGAAATTTTGCCTTGTGGGGTGCCCTTTGAAAAATTCTCCTGGTGCATCAGATTGGAAGACTTTCGTATAAATGGAATTCAGACCACACCGTGTCTCCGTAGGGCTGCGTCTGCGACATGCAACAGGGTTGTTCTGTGTGGGGACATACTATGGGATAATGTGGTGAAATTGGTAGAGTTTGGCTTTATAAGGTGAGTTATAATATAGCATAATATACTATTATTGCCCTTTCATAAACCAGTAACACCAGTGTAGCACGGCACGATTCTTATATGGCAAGTTCTTTCGTGACATAACATATCATTACCATTCCACAAACCAACATCCATCACTTCAATACCATGCTCTCCTCATAAATCAAATTCTCCCGTACTACAACATCCCTTTTTTCCCCACCAACGTCACACCCCACCAATAGTATGGTATGGTATAGCATACCACAGCCCACCTCCTGCACGTCGCAGACGCAGGACCCCTGAGACACGGTGCAAATTATATGAAAGTGTTCTGGCTTGTTGCACCAGGAAAAATTTTCTAAGGCTCCCGCACAGAACAAAATTTCCGTCCAACACTTGCGCCGAGGGGTGGGTGAGGGGGCTGGCCAAGCCCCTTCACGGTTTTCTTCTTTTCAAAGAACAAAAAAACGGCAGTTTTTACACCACCGTTTTTATGCCTACATTTTATGAAAAATTATGACGGTCTTCTTACAGAAAGAATAGTCCTATAAGTAGCATCATTACTAATCTTAATACCATCCTGGGAGTTAGACGCATGTACAATCTGTCCATTGCCCATATAAATTGCAACATGTCCACCATAGCAGATCAGGTCGCCTGGCTGGGCGTCTGCGTAGGAAACTTCGGTTCCCCAGTTCTGCTGCTCGTAGGATGTTCTCGGAAGGCTGTAGCCGAACTGTGCATAGATACTCTGCGTGAAACCAGAACAGTCAGCACCGTTTGTAAGGCTTGTGCCGCCCCATACATACGGGTTTCCAACAAACTGCAGTGCATAATCTACGATAGAAGATCCTGAGCTTGAGGATGAAGAACTGGATGAGCTTGAGGAGCTGGATGATGAACTCTCATAATCATCCGGATCTACAGTGTTGTCGCTGTCGATCACGTTGCCGTACTCATCGTACTCTACATCATCACTGCTGTCAGAGGATGTATCCTCATCTTCGCTGTAATCACCGTCTGTATTTTCATCCTCAGAGTAATCCTCATCAGAATTTTCGTCGTCTGTATTTTCGTCCTCGGAGTAATCCTCATCCTCAGAATAATCCTCATCAGAGTTACTCTGGTCTTCCTGTGCAGCTTCTTCTTCGGCTGCCTGTCTTGCAGCTTCCTCAGCTGCTGCAGCAGCTTCTGCCTCTGCCTGACGTCTTGCTTCTTCCTCAGCGGCGATACGCTCTGCCTCAAGCTGCTCGATCTCTGCCTGCTGCTGAACGATCAGGTTGGAATACTCAGTTGCCATCTGCTGTGCGTATGCGATCTCATTGTCGCAGTCTGCAGAGTTGGCTTTCTTGGTATCGATCTGTGTCTGAAGGTTTACTGACTCAGATTCGTATTCCTGTTTCATTCCCTCGAGTTCTGCCTTCTCCTGTTTGTACTGGTCACCGAGCTGTGTTACCTGGTCGATGGTGTTGGCATATTTCTCAAGGCTCTGTCTGTCGTATTCATACATCTTCTGTGTGTATTCTGCTTTGGTAAGAAGATCAGAAAGGTTGTCAGCATCCATCATCATCTGGAACCATGCAGCGTTGCCGCCCTTCTCATAGATGTACTGGATACGTTCTTTCATTGCTTCGTACTGTTTAGTCTTGGCATTCTGTGCTTTCTCAAGAGCTGTCTGGGTATTCTGAATGTCAGTTTCTTTATTGCTGATATCTCCCTCAAGGGTCTGAATGGAAACCATGACATTCACAAGATTTGCATCCAAAGCATCAATTTCGCTCTGTAACTGCTGCTTTGCTGAATAAAGCTGGTCAATCTGTGCGTATGTAGCATCCAGCTGTGCGCTGGTAGCTGCCTGTTCCTCTCTCAGCTCGTCTTCTCTTGACGCGCTTACGCTGACAACCTGTGATGCTGTCATCATTAATGCTAACGTCATGCAAACAATTCGTTTCTTCATGTTTTCACCTCATAATCTAAATCAATCTATTTTGTAACATTTTTGAAATATCTTATTGAACTTCTTTTACATATTAACATATCGTTCTCAGGAACGCAAGAGTAAATAATTAAAAATTTTAAATTTTTGTAACAATTAGTAAAGAATACGAAAAAAAGAAGCAGTCTTCTGTAATGAAAACTGCTTCTCTTCGTTAACCATTTCCTGTTTTAGCTATATAAATCTGCAAGGATCTGTGCTGCTGTCTTGTTCTTGTATCCGTCCGGATCAGAAAGTGTACTGCTGTACCATCTTAAGTAGTTACCTCTTCGGATATAGTTACCACAGGATGTATGATAATTGTACTTCGTAAATCCTTTGTATTTTGACATATATGTCTTGGCAAGTGCGATTGCCTGGCTGTCATAATCTCCATCCGGTGTGCAGGTTCCTGCGATCTGGCAGCCTGCCTGCGGTGTGGAGTGGACGATCACGGCACTCTTGTCCGGGCACTGTCCGAGAACGATCCAGGTGTGACCGTCATCATAACCGATATCTCCCGGCTGCATCTTCCAGCCTGTCTGTGAAAGATAATTCTGGTTTACGATCTGTCCCCATTTCAGAGTATTCTGATAATAAGAACCAATATCGCCGGAAACAACGGTATAGCCGCTGCCCTCACCTGACTTCGTGTGCATTACCTGATAGGATGCCCAGCCGACAAATCCGGAACAGTCCAGACCCTTGGCTCTGTTTGCATCACTCAGATCTCTGTAGTTGTTATAATCATAACTGCTGCTCTGACTGTTGTACCAGGAGATCCATGTAGGGCTTACACCCTTTCTTTTGGAATCATTCCAGCCGCCGCCCCATACGTACAGAGCCTGTCCAACTGGCTGCAGTGCACCTGCGAGATAGTTCTTGATCGTTCTCTCTGATGTAGGTGCCGTCGGAGAATTACTGCTGCTGCCATTGTAAGAATTAACCATAACACCACTGGAATTAAATACGTAGTATTTTCCATCGATCAGCTTGGTACCTGTTGTCATTACAAATGTATCTGGATTAAAGTAATACTTATTTCCGTCAATAGTCACCCAGCCGCCTGTGGCAATTCCTGTATTGGTATTGAAATAATACGTATTTCCGCTGACTTTTTTGAGTCCCTTATACATAACTCCTGTACTTGGTGCAAAGTAACGGCGCTCACCTTTGCTGGTCTTGGTCCAGCCTGTTACCATCACGTAAGTCTTGGCCCTGAAATAACGGACATTTCCATTTGAGGCCTTAAGGAAACCACTCTTTGTCGCACCTGTACTACCATCAAAATAGTAATAATAAGATCCAACTTTCTTAAGTCCTTTATACATAAGTCCATTCGACGGCGTAAAATACCATTTCTCACCCTTGCTGTTCTTCATCCAGCCGGTCGCCATCACGTATGTATCAGACATAAAATACCTTACATTCCCATTCTGTGCCTTAAGAAAGCCGCTTGTCGTATATCCTGTAGAAGTATTAAAATAATAATAACTGCTGCCAACTTTCTTAAGTCCCTTGTACATAACTCCTGTACGGGAATCGAAGTATCGCTTAGGTCCCTTGGAATTCTTCTGCCAGCCCTTGTAAAGCACACCTGTCTTGGTATTCAGGAAGTACTTATTCTTTCCAAGTGTCAGCCAGCCCTTGACCATCTTTCCATTCTTGTAATAGTAGGTTTTTCCGTTTATTGTACGAAATCCTGTTGTTGTTGCCGCCTGCGTCTCTACGGTTGTTGCCTGTAAAGCAAAGCCTGCAGCAAAAAGCATGAGTCCCAGAAGTATCCCCAAAAGTCCTGCTTTCTTACATACCTTCTTCATATAATATCCTCTTTCTTTGAACGATAACAAAAACTCATTATTACTTTTTTCGTTACAATTCTTTACAATATTATTACAATATCATGTAGGTATTATATCTCAAGATTTCCAATACGTCAATATAAAGATGAATGTCTGTGTCCCACTAAAAATTTCAACCTTTTTTTCGACAAAAATTCAATATCGTTATTTTGCACAAAACGGTTGCGTGTTCTTTGTAGAATTTGTTTCTTTTCTATTTCCCATCATATAATCTTTCTTTTTCGATAGCATTCTAATAAGGCCGCCAGTTTCATGCCGGCCGTCTGAGATTTTGCAGATGAATGTATTAGCTGATTCTTTGCAATTCCTCCTCGAACATTTCCGCTGCAGATTTATATCCATGGATGCGCCGCGGATATTTGTTTATCCAATTTTCAACCTCCTGGATGTCCTCGGCTGTTCGATCATCAAAATTTGTTCCTTTAGGAACTTTTCTCCGGACCATTTTGTTTGTCACTTCATTCGTCCCTCTCTCCCAACTGCTATACGGATGACAATAATACATTTTTGTTCTCTTTCCGGCTCCTATTGCAGACCTCTCCAGTTCTTCGCAATAGGCAAATTCCGTCCCATTGTCTACAGTTATGCTTTTGAATACCGTCTTGAATAATTCTCCCCAGCGTTTTTCCAATCGGTCCACTGCTGCCACCACTTCCTCAGCACTATGGTTATTCAATTTGAATATGATCTCCGCTCTTGTTTTTCTTTCTGTAAGTGTTAATAATGTATTTTTAGATTTTCCTCGGCGGCCCAGAACGCTATCCATTTCCCAGTGACCGAACTCCTCTCTGCTGTTTATGATTTCCGGCCTGTTTTCTATGCTTTCGCCCGCCTCTGCTCTCTTTTGCTTCTTTACTTTATTATATTTTCTTTTCCTGTTCTTTTTTACTGGTAGGTTTTTATTGGTTACTCTCAAAAAAATGCCTTTATCTATATAGCTGTATACAGTGGTTGTACATATTTGGGTCTGGAACTCGCTCCACCGTCCTAATGCTGTCAGTTCCCCTATGATTGCGTCCGGGCTGTAATCTTCATTTATTATTTTGTCCTCTATGTAATTTGCCAGCTTAATATCATTTCCTATCTTTAATTGTGTTCCTCGCACTTTTAAATTTTCCTCATATTTCCGTTGTGCAAGGTCTGCGCTGTATCTCATTTCTCTTGTATAATCACTGTTCAAATGTTCATATTGCCCACGCTTCAACTCGTTATAAATTGTGCTTCGGTGTACATGCAAAATCTCTGCAATCTCTACAACCTTGTGTCCTGCATTATACAAGGCTTCTAATCTGATTCTATCATTGTGTTTTAATTGTCTGCTACCCTTTTGATTTGCCATGTTCCCGCCCTCTTTCGTAAAACAAGCCGCAGGCGTTGTTGTCCTGCGGCTCTCTGTGTGCTTTTTGTTATTTGCCCTGCAATATCTTTTCTACTATCAGCTTTTCAATATAATGCGGGCAACTCCGTACCCCATTCTCCCAGTTTGTCAGCGTTCTATATGGTATCTCTAACCATTCCGATACTTCGCGCCTGCTCATGCCCTGCTGTTTGCGTGCCTCTTCAATCGTCACTTTATCCGTTTCTTTACACTCCATATCCATTTTCTCTCATTTCGTTTATGATTGTTTCGTTGTACCCTCTTCCATAATATCTAAAAATGACGCTTTCATCTTCAAAGAAAACCCAGTCACAATTAGTATCATTGATAATTCCTGCAACCGCTTCTTTTTTTGAAGAACCCGGCAAGAATTTTACAATATATTCGGCAGCTTTGTCCATTGATTTGAAATTAAAGACCTCTCCGCCCTCTTCCTCTTTGCAGATTGCAATATAATCGCTTTTTGTATATCCCTTTACTGCTTTCATTCTATTACACCTCTTGCCTTTTATTTTTTTCCTGCTATAATCTAATTAAGCACTTGGGGCGGTTAGCAGGATTGTTTAGGTATCCGCCCCTCGTGTGTTCCCTTAATTCTATTTTATTTTCTTACTTCTTCAAGAATCTTTTCTATATGTTCTACTGTATGTGTTTCCCCGTTTGTTTTTGCTACTTCTCTAATTGATACCAACATTGCTATTAAATCGGCTTTGCTCATTTCTTCGTTCTCCATTTTTAACTCCTTTCCTGCTGTTCCCTTGCTACAATTATATTATATACCCATTGAGTACATTTGTCAATTACTTTTTTACTCATTGGGTGTATTTTTTTATAAAGAAAAACACCATAACTATTGTTACAGTGTCCCGCTTTCGTCTGTCAGCCATTCCATGCTCACGCCCAGTGCTTTAGAAAATATTTTCAGTTCATAATCTGTTACGATTCTTGTGCCTCTTTCTATACGACTTATCGAATCTCTTTCTATCGCAACTCCGGCCACCTGCATACGCGCCGCTAAATCACTTTAATTCTGTTTTTTGCTCTCGCCAACCTTATGCGTTCCCCGCATAGGTTATCCTTTCCCTTGTATGCGTATATCTTCATCCGGTACGCCCCTATCATGTGTTAATAATCAGAATTTTTCTTGACTTTACCACATTTCAAAAGCATAATTGTGTTAAAGGTCAGCATGACTATAATTTTCACATTTATCTAGGAGGATGCACTATGGATTTATTCACAAAAGCTGATAAGCAAAAAGAGTTCCCTGATAGTAATACCGTTCTTATACATTTGAAAAGCAACGGAAAATTCAATGTAACTATTCATGATAACTTTCTCACGGTAGAGCCGCGTGGTTTCACTAATGCTGTTAATAAGGGATTGATCGGACAGAAAACCTATGATCTTAATAATGTTTCCGGTGTGCAATACAAAAAGCCAGGATTTACCACTGGATATTTGCAGATCGTTCTCATCGGTGGCAGAGATGCACGAAACGGTGTCTCAGGAGCTGTAAAAGATGAAAATTCCATCACTTTCTCTAAAAAAGAGGATCATCTGATTCTTGAAATAAAAG
>OGPP01002731.1_pt1 | contig 9930 bp, 10 predicted proteins | sample 1553021 | NCBI WGS metagenome assembly OGPP01 (sample SAMEA2580217, study PRJEB22360) | human gut metagenome | biome: human gut; feature: human-associated habitat; material: faeces | place: Denmark | collected 2008/2010
CCCACCAGAATTGTACGATGTGTGGGTTTGACTGACGCCAGGCATCTACAAGGGTGGGAAGCTCATCCTCTGTTAGCCCCATATCGATAGCCCCCATCGCCTTCAGTGCACCGACGGAGCCGCCATAGCCAAGCGCCAGCTCTGCGATTTTACCCTTTTGACGCAAATGTCCATTGATGCCGTGTTTCTCAACAGGGACCTTGAACATCTGACTGGCAGAAGCACAGTAGATATCCCCACCCTTAGCAAATACCTTCTGCCGCCATTTTTCTCCGGCAAACCAGGCGATGACGCGGGCTTCGATGGCAGAAAAGTCTGCAACCAGAAACTGTGTACCCTCACGTGGAATGAATGCAGTTCGGATCAGCTGCGATAGTGTATCCGGCACATCTTCATACAAAAGAGAGACTGCATCAAAGTTCCCGGAGCGTACCAGAGCACGAGCATCAGCAAGGTCTGGCAGATGATTCTGAGGAAGATTTTGTAATTGAATGTTCCGACCGGAGAAGCGACCGGTACGATTGGCTCCATAAAACTGAAACATGCCACGGGCTCGGCCATCAGCACAAACCGTCTTTTCCATTGCCTGATATTTACGTACTGAGGATTTGGCAAGCTGCTGACGAAGAATGAGAACAGAGGCAAGCTTGTCAGGAGTATTCTTTAGGAGCTCGGCTATCGCTTTTTTATCAAGGCTGTCGGTTTCTACACCATTGTCAGAGAGCCACTGCTTCATCTGCAGCACAGAGTTCGGGTTTTCCAGCTTCGTGATGTCCTTGATGGCGGCAGTCAGCTCTTCACGGGAGCGAGCATCCATTGCGATGGCCTGCTGTACAAGCTCCATATCCAAACGGACACCACGATCATTGATTTCCTGGTCAATGTGATACTCCTCCCAGACCGATTCAGGTACAGGAAATTTGCGAAGCTTATGCTGGATGCCCATTTCGGTTTCCACATCACGGATGTTATAGCGCTTGAAGGCTTCCCATTTCTCTGGCGCATGAAAAGGGCGATTTCTCGTCCTGCCACCATTGGATTTTGTAGCAACGCAGGGCTGGCAGAAATATTTGATGAGGTCCTTGCCTTCTGTGAGCTTCTGCTTCTCAAGTCCCAGCACGGCACCGACGCCTTCCAGGGAAAGCGGTAAGCCCATGGTTGCTGCCCAGATCATGGAGCAGCGCCAGCTTTTTGGATCAAGGTATTCACCGGTCGGATAACCAAGAAATCTGGAAAGACAGATGCGTTCAAAGGAAGCATTGAAGGCCCATTTGATGACAGATTCATCTTCAAGTGCAACAATAATCTCCGCTGGTATCTTCTCGCCACACGCAAGGTCCACCACCTGAACAGGGCCGGAGTCGACACTATAGCCAAAGAGTAATATTTCAAAATCAGGAGACTCGCAGTATCGATACACGCCGGTTTTCGGAAGCGGCACATCGCTGTAGGTCTCGATATCAATCGATAAGGTTTTCATAGATTGTCCTTTCTACCAAAAAGATGGTGAGATTGCTCCCACCACCTCCTTGGATTCTTATTCAGTAGATTAGTTTGTCTTCTCGTAAACCTTCATGCGAGCTTCGTGATATTCAAGATCACGCTTAGCACTTTCCTGTTCGCGAATCTCACGCTTGTGGTCATTGACGAGGTTCTGGATCGCAGTGATAAGGAATACCACACTAAACAACAGCCAGATTGCAAGAAGAACAACAACGAGAATAGTCTGTAACATTTCCATAGTTGCCACCTCCATTAATTAAGGAAATCGTCATCTTCATCAGATGCGAAATCAGACTCAGCACTTGCCTTACCACCAAGAGGCTCACCGTCGCGAATCTTCTGCAGATTGTTAAGTCCACAGGCGATACCCTTGTTACCGGAGCTGTTGAATGCATAGAAGCTGATGCTGGCGCGACCATACACACCGGAGTAAACCTCGGAGCGAGTAAGAATCGGATTGCGATCTGCATCCACGATGCCAGGAGCAGAGGTTGCATTGGCATTTACGAAATAAGCATTGGCGTAGGCCGGATCGTCCGGACGCTCCATGTCGCCATCACGAAGCGGAGTCTTGATGACAGAGAGGGCAGGTACAGACTTGCCATTGCCTTTGAGCTTGGCCTCGCCCTCCTTGTAAGCGGCCTCGATGGCAGCTTCAATCTTGGCGATGGTCTTGGTATCAGATTTCGGAATGATCAGAGATACGCTGTACTTCGGTGTACCTCCATTGATGGATTTCGGCTCCCAGACGTTGGCATAAGACCAACGAGTGTCAGGACCAGTGATTACCTTCATAGGATTGTTGATTTTTACATTCTTGTTCATTTAATTTTCCTCCATAAAATCAGTTTTTGCATTGTTCATTGCCGGACGTTTATCGCTCTCCGGCACGAGCGTCGGTTTACCTTGCGGCTTTTCAATATAGGCTGTAAGCAGCTCATCGAATCTGGATTTGCCAAGACGCTTCTGCATGGCAGTGATACCAAGGAGCTTCTTTTCATATGGATCAAACCCGGCATCTGTAACTGCCTGGATGACTGCCTCCTCATTGGAATACTTGCGGTTGGATCTACCTTCGACCAGCTTCCAGCCAGCCCATTCCTTACCGCTGATGGCCTGCTGCAGAGCATATTCCTTGATGTCGGATGCCCAGGCGACTAATTCATCTGCACGGGAGAGGATGTATTCAATCTCCGAATCCTCTAAAAGAGGTGGAAGCTTGAAATCGTACTGAGCCAGTGTGAGATTGGCCTCGGCTCTGGCACGGCATTCGTGCTTGGCCTTACAGAAACCACACCATTCGCCACAGAGGAAGTTCCCATCCCCGGCAAAGGCAAGATCTGCGGTCGGCTTCAGCACTTCATCCGCCCACTTGTACAGCGCATCCTTGGAAATTTCAAAGGTGGAGATGTTCTGACGCCTTGGCTGGTAGATGGTCATGCTGACATTATCAATGTCGTAGATGTCATCAAAGAGCTCCAGGGCCCCGAGCGCGTAGCACTTCATTTGCGGATTATCGGTCGCATCTACGAGGACTCCAAGACCATGTTTGTAATCGCATATTCTCAAGGTGCCATCTGCAATGATGATGCAGTCGGCGGTTCCGAAGCCCTGTTCTACCCAGCGAGAGAAATCTACACGCTGTTCAATCAGAACCTTCGGATCAGCGCAGCTTTCCTTGGCGGCCTCTACCATTTCAAGGATGTAGGCGGCATAGCCATTGGCACAGTCCTCCATTTCCTCGCTGTACCAGGTGAGATTCTCTGTCGGATCACTGGCATCCATCCCCAGGGCCCTCTTTAGCTTGTATTCACAAAGCTCATGAGCATCAGTGCCTTCCGCAGCATAATCGCTGCCTTTATCCTGGTATGTCTCGCAGAGCCTTGCGGAAGGCGGGCAGTGGAGCCAGCGGTCCGAAGAGGAAGCAGATAAGATAGCATGTCCTTTAGGTGGCATCGTCAAGTACCTCCGCATCCTTTAACAAGGCGTCATAGTGCTTCGGATCAACAGCAGATAGTTTGGAAGCACCATACTTTTGAAGTAATGGACGGATAGCAGTGGTATGCCCGGCACGGGATTTTTCTGCTAAGACAGCTCGTACATCCTCAAGCTTCAGTTCCGGTTTCTTGTCTTCCTTGGCAGCAGGCTCTTTGGCAGGTGCTTCATCAGCAGTGCCACTAAACTGTTCTGCTAACCAGTTGGCTGCTTCGTTAATAGCAGCGGCTGCACTGCGCAGCTCTTCGATGGTCATAGCCATATCGCTCATTTTGCTCATAGCGACGTTCTCCTTTCTCTGATTGTCTTTGCTGTGCGAGGATTGTCATGTTTCTCGCCATTCTTGCGGATACGTGGGAGATTGCGTTCAGTACTGCAATCAGCTCTGTGTCGTTACCGCCTGAATCGAAGTAGGACTTCTTCATGTGCTTCACCTCCGTTTCTGTGATGGTTAAGGCGTGTTGTTTCGTGCCTTACACCTTCCACTGGAGATGAGTGGTGGATTTGAGCGGGGAAATTTTGAAAAAATATAAAATCCCTCCAGACATCGGTTGATGGATGCCAAGAGGGATGAATTGCTACATATGATATGTAGGATTAATAACCACGGATTTTACGGAGCTCCGTGCGAATCTTCTTCATCTGATCAGCGAAGGTACGCTGCGGGCGACCGAGCTGTTCTGCAATCTTACGATCAGAAAGCTCGTCTTCCAGCAGTTCAATGATGCGGTCTGCATCTGGATCAAGCTCGCGGAACCTTGCAATGAGCTGTTCCAGGAGCATCGCATCAGAAAGAACATCCTCCATAGTTGGAGCAGAATCGGGAATTGTGTCGTATAGATTTGCGTTACCGTCTTCTGTCGGAACATCAAGGGAAAGCGTGTCTCCGGCAGCATGATATTCACATAAGTCGCAGTTGCCATCGCATTTCCAGAGATACCTTCTGGTGCACATGCAACGGTGATGGTGCTGTTCACGCTTCTGAGTAGCCCAGATTTCAGGATACAAAGCTCTGTACTGAGCCTCAGTGATTTCAACAAGTGTAACCTTGTAGGGATTGCTCGTGTCGCGAAGTGGATAGTAGCGTTTTTTACTCTGATTGTCTTTGATTGCCATGATATTTGTCTCCTTTCGGCTTTCAAACCGAAGCGGAGATGCCCATCATGGCTGCCAGTGATATTTGTCATAGTTGGTCACCTCTGCGGACTTCTCCGCTTCTTTCTGGTGACCAGCTCGTTCGTTAAAGCTGGCACGGTATTTACTTGTTGCTCATATAACAGTTACGAACACACCTCGTGGCCACGAGAAAGGTGAACCGATATACGAGAAGCCTTTTTACGCCTTGCTTAGGGCGATTTTCATTTAATCGTTTACAATCTGCTCAAGGTCAGCGAAGACCTCACTGAAATAGCAAGATGCCAGATTGTGTAATCCGGTCGCGTCGTATCTGGCGAAAACCGAATTTACAACTGCAGAACCATACTCGGATGCCATTCTGGAAGCGGCTGTCTCGATGTTAATGGTCCACATTTCTTTTTTGTTTTCAGTCATTTAAAATCACCTACTTAACTTGCAACTGTGAATTCATACAAAAAACTATGCGATAACATAAATGTCTAACTCAAAGCATAGAAATCTGCTTGAAAGTGTGATAGAATATGACTATGTAAATATCGCGAAATTTAACTTTAAGTCATACTTGAATTATAGAAACGAAGAGGCTATAAGTATTTGCTATCGTTTTGCCACTTTTTTGCCATGTTTTTACCGAAAGCTTGTGGGGGAGGAATTAGATAGATGAATGAATTGAATATATCTTCACTTATCCAGATCATGCAGGAAGGATTTGTAAAACATGACAAACAGGAAAGTGCGGGTAGATTTTTACTCGAGTCGGTGGCTTTACAAGAGAATTCACTTTGCACCACTGATTTGAATTCTAAAAAAATAAGTCGCCTGGTAAATAGGAAAGATCCTGTTCCAGACGACATAAAGCAAGCAGCATTAAAGGCTGATATTGCTGTTAAAGTTGAAGAATATTTTAGGCAAAAGGTAATACCGGACATAAATCCGTATATAAAAGATGATGTGTTTCAAAAAATAATGAATGTTATCATTCAAGATCCTGAGATTGCCAAGCGTAAAAAAGATGAATTTCAAAGATTGTATGATTCGGGTGATGATGCATATTTTTTGTATTCAGTCTATATGTACGCACTTCAACGTAATAATCGAATTATCGTTAATACAGTTGAATATCAAGATGCACCGCTGTTGGCAGAAGTTACATACGAATGTCCACTTAGTCATGAAAAACTGGTAGAGGAAGTAAAAGGTATTCCAAAGAAGAAATACGAAATCACCCAGATTTTTCCTGATGACTTGCCACAAGATCTTGCAGAAGCGTTTGATGATGTATATCCGAGACCTAAGAATTACAATGCACCGGAAAATTTAATTGCCTTAAGCAAAGAAGAATCTGAGAACTATCTTATGAGCCCTACGGTAGAAGAATATAAAAAGCTTTATGAGATAAAGCAAATTACTAGTAAGCAATATAAGGCTGTAAATGCAATAAACAGAATTGATCTTGAAGAGGAAATTAGAGTTGCAATTGATGGACTGGTGTCAATAAAGATTTCAGATGACCTACCTCAGCTTGAATATGATGCTCTTAGAATCGATCAAAAAATTGACGATGCATTATTGATGAATGAAGTACAAAATCACGTGCTTCAATATTACAGATATATAGAAAACATTTTCTCTGACATGACGGATGCTTTTGACGATATTGCTGGTGAAGTGAAATTAAGCTCTCAGAAGCTGGAAACAGCGGGACTGTCACAAGAAGCTGTTATTTATAATCTGACCGAATGGATTCATAATAAAGCATTTGCAGGAACAAATAGAGGAAAAATGGCATGTAAAATAGTGGTTTGCTTCTTCATTCAGAATTGTGAGGTGTTTTATAAATGAAATTTCCTAGCAAAGTAACTTCATATAAAGAGAGTAGCCTTGCGATATTTCCTGTCATTTTGAAACAGCTGGAAAAGAAGGACATGACACCTTCTGAATTATATAAAAAGACAAAAACGAAGGTGGCGAGTATACAAGAATTCTTGGAAATCCTTGATTGTTTGTATGCATTGAGCAAAATTGAACTGGAAGGAGGTACACTTCACTATGTTGATTGAAATATACTGTGACAAATTTAGAACAGGTGGGAAAGATGGTGATGTGCGTCCACCTATACGCTTTCACGAAGGCTTGAATGCAGTTGTCGGTGATGAGGATAGATCGAATTCTATTGGAAAGTCCACACTGCTCATGATAATAGATTTTGTGTTTGGAGGAAATGACTACATAAATAAATGTTTGGCAGTTCATGAAAATGTAGGTGAACATGACATTTGCTTTACTCTGAAATTCAACGATGTTGAATACTCCTTTAGACGCAATACCGTCAAGTATAAAGAAATAGTAAAGTGCGATAGAAAATACAATCCTTTTGATGAGGTTCCAATGAGCATTGATGACTACACTATTTTCCTTGGGGAAATGTATGGTCTAAAATTTGAGGGCCTGACTTGGAGAGGATTGATGTCCAAGCATATTCGTGTTTATGGTCGAGACACGATGGATGCCGCAAGACCTTTGCAGGAAGCAAAAGATGGAAAAATTGCAGATGAAATAAAAAGATATTTAAAACAGTTCTATAGATATGCGATCGTTGAGCGGCAGATCAATCAAGCTAAAACTGCTGAGGATGAAAAGGAGTCATTTAGAAAATCAGTATCGTTTGAGCACATTAGAATGGCTGGCAATGACAAAGAGTACAAAGCTAATGAAACTCGAATCGAGGAGTTACAGATTAAAGAAAATGAATTAGCTGAAAATAGTAGTAAAGGGTTATTGGATCTTAACAGTATGCAGGCACAACAATTAAGTGAATTGAACAGCTTGCTGTTAAGTTATAGCAGACAGAGAGCGAAGGTACAGACGCAACTCAATTCTCTTAGAAGAGAAATGACCGAAGGAAAAAAGACATTTAAGAGGTCCTACTCTGACTTGGAGAGATATTTTCCAGGTGTTGAGTTCAAGGCTATTGCTGAGATTGATAAATTTCATCAAAGTTTATCGAGGGTTCTTCAAGAGGAGTTCAAAGAAAACGAAGCAGATCTGGCGACAACTTATGTAATGCTGTGCGATGAAATAAAAAAGATTAAAGATCAGATAGCTGAAATCAAAAATGTTCCAAATGTCACACAAGCTGTGTTAAAGGAATATGCACGTATAACAACGGAACTTAACAATCTAAAGGCAGCTAATGAAAATTACATAACACTCAATGACCTAAAGAAAACTGCAAAAGAATATGCTGAAACAAGAGACAGAATCATTGCAGGTCAACTCTCTGAAATCGAGGATGTTGTAAATGAAAAAATGAAGGAAATTACTGTAAAGATTGTTCGAGACAAGAATTTGATTCCACCAAGACTCAAATTGGAAAAAATGAATTCTTACATATTTGAAACAAAAGGTGATGACGGAAGCGGGGCAGGGCAAAGAGGTTTGATTACGTTTGATCTTGCAAATATGGAAGTTTCAAACATTCCATTTGTTGTACATGATGCAGATTTGATGGACCCGATAGAGAAACCGACGCTTACAGCTTTAATAAAATACTATGATTCGGTAAGAGAACAGAAAAAACAGGCATTTGTGTCTTTTAGATCTTATGAATTTTATGCTGAAGATATAAGACCTACAATCGAGAAATGTAAAGTTATTAAACTAGAAGCAGGTGGTCAGGAGTTGTTTGGTTGGGCATGGAATAAGGAGAATCAAAATGAGCAAGGAAATTAAGAACAAGAAAGAGTTGAAAACCCAATTTAGCTATAACCCGCTCTGGAAAATGTTGATAGATCGAGGATTAAAAAAACGTGAGCTGCAGGAAATGAGTGATGTAAGTGCTGCTTCTATAGCAAAGCTTGGCAGAAACGAAAATGTAACAACGGAAGTTTTACTTAGAATTTGTGAATCTCTGGACTGCGATATCCAGGATATTATGGAACGAATTCCAATTAAATATGATAAAACTGTAGAACAGGAAGGCGGACAATAAAATGGCAGCTAAAAATCCAGCCGATATTGGTTTTGAAAAACAAATATGGGATGCAGCCTGTGTACTTCGTGGCAACATGGATGCATCAGAATATAAGAATGTTGTTTTGGGATTGATTTTTCTGAAATATATCTCAGACCGATTTGATGATAAGTATAAAGAGCTTATCGACGAAGGAGATGGATTTGAAGAAGATATTGATGAGTATACTTCGGAAGGAATCTTCTTTGTGCCAGCAGGTGCGCGTTGGAGTGAGATAGCGGCAAAAGCACATACACCGGAAATTGGCACAGTTATCGATGATGCTATGCGCGCTATTGAGAAAGAAAATAAACGTCTGAAGGATATTCTTCCTAAAAATTTTGCGCGTCCGGAACTGGACAAGCGTAGACTTGGCGATGTGGTGGATCTGTTCACCAACATTCAGATGATCGAACATGGCAGTGAGAAAGATATTCTGGGCCGTACCTATGAATACTGCCTTTCTATGTTTGCAGAACAGGAAGGAAAGCGTGGTGGTGAATTCTTTACACCATCTTGTGTTGTACGTACCTTGGTAGAGGTATTAAAGCCATTTAAGGGCAGAGTATATGATCCTTGCTGCGGTTCAGGCGGTATGTTCGTTCAGTCTGCAAAGTTTGTAGAGAATCACAGCGGTAATATCAGCAACATTTCTATCTATGGACAGGATTCTAATCCCACCACGTGGAAGATGGCACAGATGAACCTTGCTATCCGCGGTATCGAACCAGATCTGGGGGCATACGCAGCAGATACTTTCCTTGATGATCGTCATCCAACCTTACGTGCAGATTATATTATGGCAAATCCACCATTCAATCTTTCAGATTGGGGTGCCGATAAATTAAAAGAGGACGTTCGCTGGCAGTATGGTATGCCACCTGCAGGAAATGCCAACTTTGCATGGTTACAGCATATGATTTATCACCTTGCACCGGCTGGAAGAATCGGCATGGTCCTTGCAAATGGTTCACTGTCTTCTCAGTCGGGTGGTGAGGGCGAAATCCGTAAAAATATTATTAATGCAGATTTAGTTGAATGTATTGTAGCAATGCCAACCCAGCTTTTCTATACAACCCAGATTCCGGTTTCACTCTGGTTTATCAATAAACAGAAGAAACAATCTGGAAAGACGCTGCTTATTGATGCGCGCAAGATGGGAACAATGGTCAGCCGTAAGCTTCGAGAACTTACTGATGACGATATTAAGAAAATTTCTGACACCTATGAAGCATTTGTGGATGGATCACTTGAGAATGTGAAAGGCTTCTGTGCTGTAGCTG
>OGPP01002739.1_pt1 | contig 9899 bp, 9 predicted proteins | sample 1553021 | NCBI WGS metagenome assembly OGPP01 (sample SAMEA2580217, study PRJEB22360) | human gut metagenome | biome: human gut; feature: human-associated habitat; material: faeces | place: Denmark | collected 2008/2010
CGCGAATTCCTCACCCTCTCCGGCGCAGCCGTTGTGGCGCTCTCGCTGGCAGGCTGCGGCGGTGCCCCCAGCGCACCAACGCCCCCCGATGACATCAGAGTCCAGCAGGCACTGGATGCCCTCAATCAGTTCCGCAGGGACAAGGGTCTGACGGAGCTGGTCTATGAGAAGGAGCTGGAAGAACTTACCGACCTTCTCATCAGCCCCTTTGTAAAGGAGGGGAAGCCGGTCGTTGACAGAACAAAGTTCAGCTCCTATGTAGATGTAAAGAAAGATGAAATCAAACAGGCGCTGTTTAACAAGGGGTATCCCATCTATGAGACCTATTTTACTGCGGGCCTTGGACCGGAAGGACCGAACAAATTGGAGACCTTGAAATACCCCACCGACGAGGTGCAGAAACAGAACTGGCTGACTTATATGTCGGGAGGCGTCGACATGACGGTAAACAAACCACGCTGCTTTGCCATGTCGGTGCGCAGCATCGGCGGTGAGGACTACTTCATCGCACTGGTGGTGGGCGAAAAGGTCTCCCATTGATCTTTGGAAATTTCCCGGCCCCGGGCACTGCTCATCCTCCTGTGTGCCCGGGGCTTTGTAAGTGAAAGGAGACAGCCATGAAACACAAATGTTTTGCTGCTGTGGTTCTGGCTGCGGCGCTGCTGCTGCCCGGCTGCGGCGGCGCAGCTGCTCCCGCGGCCCCCGCAGGCTCCGGCGCAGCTTCCCAAAGCGCCGCAGGCACGGCAGTGCAGACAGCGCAAAAGGAGCGCATCACCGACCAGTGGAGCCTTGAAAAGACGGTGCGGGGCGAGATGATCGGCGTGATGAAGCTGAGCATCCATGTGCCGCAGCTTGTGTGCGACAGCTCGGACGCCGCCGCTCTCAACGAGGAACTTGCTGCTATGTATGTGGCGGAATACAAGGATTATGAAAGCGACCCGGACGCTGAGGTGCCGCAGGGCGAAGAGTGCTCACAGACCGAGATCAACTGGGACGCCTACTGGTACGGCGACTGCGTCAGTCTGGTGATGCGCAGCCACGATTACGACGAAGCACCGTGGTATTACAGCGGGTGGTGCTTCGATTTTGCCACCGGCAGGCAGATCACCACAGCCGAGATGCTGCAGCACATGGGTCTGGACCCGGACGAAGTACAGGCGCAGGTGCAGCGGCAGGCCATGCAGACCTTTGACCGGGAGATGGCGCAGGGCGCGTATTACGAGGGCCTGCGCAGCGGCGGGAACCTGTCGGAAATGCGGATGGGCACGCTGGAATACAATGCGCTGGAAAACCTGTGTCTGCTTTTGCCGGAGCAGGATCAACTGGTGCTCCGGGGCAAGTACTGCTCCGAGACCGACTGGGGCTGGCAGCAGCTGGATGTGGAGATCCCGCTGACCTCCGCCGCCCCCGCCGATACCCCGGTGCTGACCGACACCTACGACGGTGTGCAGGTGCAGCTGAAGGGAACGCAGGGCACCATCACCCTGAGCCCCGCGCCAAAGACCAATCAGTGGGGCGACATTGGCATCCGGGTGGAACAGACGCGCACCTACCCCATCCTTGGTGCTTACAATGAATATGTGGACGTGCGCATCGGGGATCAGGAGGACGGCTTCTTCCGCCCGGTGGTCTATCTGCTGACCAAAGACGGCGTGGTGGAGTATGTGGACGTGCTGCGCTGCCTCATGTTCGGGGATGCCATGATCTGTCAGGACCCCATCTACTTTGCCAACAACGGTGTGGCGCTGGAACTCTGCGGCAGCGAGGTGAACCTGCGCCGGAAGGACGGCTCTGTGCTGGAACTGGCTCCCCTGTCGGCAGAGTGGAGCGCGCAGGAGATCCCCTATTCCGTCACCGGCTCCTACAACTACACCTCTGAAACCGGCTGGAATTGGCTGGATCTGGGCAGCGACGGCAGCGTTCAGCTGGGCGTGCAGGACAACAGCCGCATCTATCGGGGCGATGCCGCGTATCTGGGCGTGGTGCCGGAGGGCATGGTGCTGGGCATCGCTGCCGATGAGGAGCTCGAATTTGTGGCGGCGTTCAAGAACGACCTGTACAACGAGAACCTGACCCTGACCATGATCGCCGGGCAAAACCCCTTTGCCGAGGGGGAGACCCAGCTGCAGATGACCCGCAGCTACGGCTGAGAACACAGGAGAACGACCATGAAACACAAACGCCTTGCCGCTGCGGTGCTGGCGGCGGCGGTGGTGCTGGCGGGGTGCGGCAGCGCAAAAAGCAGCTCCGGCTCCGCTGCCGCCAGCCAGAGCACTGGCAGCAGCCAGAATGCTCCGGCGCTTGCCGCCCAAAAGGAACGTATCACGGAGCAGTTCACGCTGGAAAAGACCATCCGGGACGATTACAACATTACCCAGAAGCTGACCATCCATGTGCCGCAGCTGGAATGCGACAGCCCGGATGCCGCCTATCTCAACGATGAGCTTGCCGCCATGTATGCGGCAGAATATCGGGATTATGAAAGCTACCCGCAGGCTGAGGTGTCGCAGGACGAATGGTGCCCGCAGATCTACATCGATTGGGACGCCTACTGGTACGGGGACTGCGTAAGCCTTGTGATGTTCCGCTACGACGGCGGCTCCGACCCGGGGTATTCCCGGGGCTGGTGCTTCGATTTTGCCACCGAAAAGCAGGTCTCCGTGACGGAAATGCTGCAGCGCATGGGGCTGGACCCGGATGCCGTGCAGCAGCAGATGCTGCGCGAGGCCATGCAGACCTTTGACCGGCACATGGCGCAGGGCGGCTACTACGAGGGCCTGCGCAGCGGCGGCAATCTGGCAAGCATGCGGATGAACACGCTGGAAAACAACCAGCTGGATGACCTGTGCCTGCTGCTGCCGGAACCGGACCGGCTGGTGCTCCGGGGCGGGTGCAGCTCCACCGCCGGGTGGGGCTGGCGGCAGCTGGATGTGGAGATCCCGCTGCAGGCTGCTGACCCGCAGCCGCAGACGGTGCTGACCGATACCTACGGCAGCGCTTCGGTGCAGCTGGAAGGCACACAGGGCACCATCACCCTGCGCCGCACGCCGGAGACCGCCGCATGGGACGCGGATTACGGCATCCGGCTGGAACAGGACCGCACTTACCCCATCCTTGGCATCTATAATGAGTATGTGGATGTGTGCATCGGAGAGCTGGGCGCGTCCTTCCACCCGGTGGTCTATCTGCTGACCAAGGACGGCGTGGTGGAGTACGTAGATGTGCTGCACTGCCTCATGTTCGGCAGCGCTCTGGTCTGTCAGGACCCCATCTATATTGCAAATCAGGGCGTGGCGCTGGAACGCAGCGGCAGAGAGGTGAACCTGCGCCGGGAGGATGGCTCTGTGCTGGAGCTGGCTCCCCTGACGGCAGAGTGGAACATGCAGGAAATCCCCTCGGAGGCTGTCGGTGCCTTCAACGACATGTCGGACGACCAGTTTGACTGGATGGACGTGGAAAGCAATGGTTCCGTCCAGATGGGCGTGCAGGACAATAACGTTTTCTATCAGGGCTACGCCGACTATCTGGGCGTGGTGCCGGAGGGCATGGTGCTGGGCGTCTCTACCAGCGAGACGGCAGACGGGATGCCGGGCATCACCTTTGTGGCGGCGGTGAAGTACGACCTGTACAACGAGACCCTGACCTTGACCATGATCGACGGGCAAAACCCCTTTGCCGAGGGAAAGACCCAGCTGCAGCTGATCCGCTGCCCGGATTACTGATTCCGGCACGACCATTGAGAACACAGGAGAACCACAATGAAACACAACGCGTTCCGCTGGTGGTGTCCCGCAGTTTCGGCTGACGAACAAGCAGGAGGTGCAAGATGAAACACATCGCTCTCTGCGGCGCGCTGGCAGTTTTGCTGGCAGCACTGCTGGCGGGCTGCGGGGCAAAGACCGCAGCCTCTGCCCACCCGGCTGGCAGCCGTGAGCTGAAATCGACCCCGCCGGATTCCATGCACGCCACCGCGGCGATCACCGAGCAGTACACCCTTGAAAAGGTGGTGCAGGCAGAGAACGGCGGCACCGTCCGGCTGAACATCCATCTGCCCCGGCTGGAAAGCGACAGCGCCGACGCTGCCCGCATCAATGCCGAGATCGCCCGGTACTACGAATACGATGTGCAGGAGTACGCAGACTGCCCGGAGGCAGCCGACCCGGAATCGTGGGACATCTGCATTGAGATGAACTGGAACGCCAGCTGGTACGGCGACTGCGTCAGCCTTGTGGTCAGCAGCTGTTACGGCGGTACCGATGCACCCTTCTATCAGGGCTGGTGCTTCGACTTTGAAAGCGGAAACCAGCTCACCGCCACCCAGCTGCTGGAGCGTATGGGGGCAGACCCCGCCGCGCTGGAAGAGGCGCTTTACCGCGACGTGAAGCGCCGGGATGAGCTGGACCGTCAAGCTGCCATCGAGAGAGGAATGCTGCCCACCGGCAGCCTGAAAGAGGGCAACACTGCATGGTGGGCCACGCTGGATGAATTGCCGTTTTCGTTTGACGAAGCGGGGAACGTTTCTTTTGTGGTCGGCCGGTTCAGCGCGTCCGAGGGAGAGTATGTGAACGATGCCCCGGTCATCCCGCTGGACGCGCAGCCGCTGCCGCAGGACTGGGAGCAGCAGGTGCTGGCCGAGTGGATGGCAGTCACGGCGGTGACGCAGGGTGAAAGCTATGCCCCCGCCGACCGTAACGAAAGCTTTACCCTGCGGCTGGAAAAGGCCGAGATCACCGGCACGGTGACCGTCTCCTTCATCCGGGAAACATACGTCAGCCCGCAGATCCAGTCCGCTGCCGAGACCCGCACCGGAGAACTGAATGCCGGCGCTGTGACCGGCTGGGACGGGGAAAAAAGTCAGGGCTGGAACCTGAAATGTCTCAGCGAGGACAGCAGAAGCAACTGGACCATCTCCATGATGGAGGACGGCTCGCTGCGGATGCAGTCCACCGGCCCCAAAAAGGGCAGTGAGGTCTGGTACGTTTTTCAGCGCACCGAGGCGTGGGACGACATCGGCTACACCGCCATCCCCCGCAGGCTGTGGGGCACTTACCGCGCCGGAGACGAGGCCGCAAAGGGTATCCGCTGGATGACCTTCCTGCCGGACGGCAGCTGCTGCATGAGCGTGGAATGGGACGGGTGGAACGGCACCCTGACCGGCACCGCCGAGGGAACACAGGGCCGCACCGAGGACGGTACCGAGCTGTACTTCACGCTGACCGACCAGAACGGCAGACCCTGCGAGTTCTGGGCTATTCTGCTGAACGATGACGGCAGCCCCAGCGGCTGCAGCCTGAAATACCGCGCCGGAGAAGTGCTGTTTGACCGGGACACGCGTCCCATTTACTGGAAAAACGACTCCCCGGATCTAACCCTTGTACCGTGACCGAAACCGAACGCAATGCGATGACAAAGCGTTGTCGCTTACACAAATAAAACATACAGGAGGAAATTACTATGGGTCTTATCAAAGCAGGTATGGGCGCACTGGGCGGAACCCTTGCAGACCAGTGGAAGGAATTTTTCTACTGCGATTCTCTGGACAAGGATGTGCTGATATTCCCATTCAAGTTAATGTGGATTTGGTGGGATACCGTGTGGAGCGGTATCTGGGCGAGGTGCTAATAGACGAACGCCAGTACGAAAGTCTGGAAGACCTGACCGAAACAGAGTTGGAAGCACTGGATTTTTCGGAACTGGTCAGCGTTACGGACGAGGAACTGGAGCATTACCACAACAAGGCGGAGGAGCACCCGGCACTGCTGCCGCTGGATGCCGCCAACGAGTATAACGCCCTGAAGGAGCAGCACCCGGATGCGCTGGTGGGTTTTGAACAGGGCGGTCAGTTTGAGTTTTACGGCGAGGATGCCCGGAAGGTCTGTGAACTTGTAGGTGGAAAGCTGCTGGAAAAGGAAACGGAATTGGGCACAATCCCGGTCACCGGTTTTCCCCGCGACCAGTGGGCATACCGTGCCAAACAACTGTGGCAGTGCGGCGAGAATGTCTATCTTGCCGGGCTGAACGAGGACGGCACCCATCACCAGACCAAGTACCTGCGCCGGGAGGATTATCTGCCGCTGGGCGCTACTGTCCACATGGAAGGGCGGGCCTTCCGGGTGGATAACGTCAACTTTGATAAGGACAGCGTGACCTTGCAGGATGTAGCACTGGCAGAAATGCGGATGCCAATTTTCCGGGAAGCGCCGCTGGCTGTTGTCCGGGAGTTGTACGAGCAGGAACAGGACGAGCCGAAACTCTCTGACGGGGAACTGGATGCGCTGCCCATCTCTGCCGTGATGGACAGAAAGGTGCAGAACTTCCCGGATGCCGCTGCCTTGGATGAAGCCCTGAATACCGAACCTGCGCTGGAGCCTGCCGGGAACTTCCACATCACGGATGATGATTTGGGTATCGGAGGTCCTAAGCAGAAGTACGCGCGGAACATTGAAGCCATCCGCACCCTGTTCCAGTTGGAACAGGAGCATCGGGGTGCCACCGCCGAGGAGCAGCAGGTGCTTTCCCAGTATGTAGGCTGGGGCGGTTTGGCAGATGCCTTTGACCCCAGCAAAGATAGCTGGGCAAAGGAATACGCCGAACTGAAAGGGTTACTCTCCGAGGACGAATACGCCGCCGCCCGCAGCTCCGTGCTGAACGCCCACTACACCAGCCCCACCGTGATCCGCAGCATCTACGATGCGGTGGAGCGCATGGGTTTCCACAGCGGTAACATTCTGGAACCTAGTATGGGCGTGGGCAACTTCTTTGGAATGCTGCCGGACAGCATGGCAGACAGTCGGCTGTACGGCGTGGAGCTGGACAGCATCACCGGGCGCATTGCGAAAAAACTGTACCCGCAGGCTGACATTACCGTGGCTGGCTTTGAAACCACCGACAGGCGTGACTTTTATGATCTTGCCGTGGGAAACGTACCTTTCGGTCAGTACAAGGTCAACGATAAGGCGTACAACAAGTTGGGATTTAGTATCCACAACTACTTTTTCGCCAAGGCCATCGACCAAGTGCGTCCGGGCGGCATTGTGGCGTTTGTGACTTCTCGTTATACCATGGACAGCAAGGACAGCACCGCCCGCAAACACATGGCAGAGCGTGCCGATTTGCTGGGTGCCATCCGTCTGCCGAATAATGCGTTTAAGGCGAACGCAGGCACCGATGTCGTTTCGGACATCATCTTCCTGCAAAAGCGTGACCGCCCCGCGGATATCGAACCCACATGGGTGCAGTTGGGGCAGACTGAGGATGGATTTACTCTCAACAGCTATTTTATAGACCATCCAGAGATGGTGCTGGGGCAGCTCACGATGGAAAGCACCCAATATGGTCACGACCTGACCGTTGCACCCATCGAGGGCACCAGCCTTGCCGACCAGCTTGCCGAGGCGGTACAGCACATCGAGGGCAATTACACTGCGGTGGAGATTACTGCCCCGGACGTCGCAGATGCACGATGAAAGAAAAGCGGGATGAAACCATCATCCTGCGCTTGAGCAAAACAGAAAAGAACCGTATCTATGAAAAGATGCTCAGCATGGGCATCCGAAGCCTGAGTGCCTATATCCGTAAGATGGCACTGGATGGCTACTGCCTGAACCTTGACCTGCCGCAACTGCGGCGCATGGCGTATCTTTTGCAGATGTGCAGCAACAATCTGAACCAGTACGCCAAGCGTGCCAACGAGTGCGGCAAGGTCTACGCCGCCGACATGGAAGATCTGCGGCAGCGGCTGGATGAACTGATTGAGATTGGCCGGCAGATTCTTTCCCGGCTGGCAGAACTCTAAATTTTCCCCCCGCGGTTGGAGGGCTGCGGGGGTACATATAATGCTTGACATCCTTGCAACGTAGTAGTCGATACCTTTATAATAAGGGCGAACAGAAAGGAAGTGCTTGATATGATGTCTATGCTGAAGAAAATTGTTCTTTTCCCGATTTCTCTCTTTGTGGCGTTTCTAGCTCTGATGGCAAGGTGGCTGCTAACCCTGTCCAGCTATGTAGTTGCTCCGCTGATGCTCTACATCTTCGGCTGCGGCATCTACACTGCTTACCGTCAGACTTGGAATCAGTTCTTTATCCTGCTGGTGGCCGAGTTCATCTGCTTCATCCTCTTTTTCGGTGCAACTGCCATCACCGAGGGCATCGGGCGTTTCAGTGAGTGGCTTGCAGAACTGTGAGGGATGCTATGAGCAAACAGAGGATAGAGGATTGTTATTTTGAACACAACAGCACGATTTTTTCTGAAATGCTGGACGAGGACGAAAATTATCAACGGCTGAAAAAAGCCAAACTAGCAGCCGAGAAAGCATTGCAGAACGTCATCAGCAAAGAAGCATGGAAGCAATATCTCGCCTTAGATGAGATCGGCAACGAGCTGGAGTGCACCCGATATAAGGCAATGTATCTGGCAGGTGCTACCGATTACGAAAAATTATCCAAATGATCTCGATGCCGCCTCCGGGCGGCATTTTTTCTTTGCAATAGGGGGTGATGATGCTGGCAGCAACACGGCTGATTGCGCTGCACAAAAACAAGGGCATGACCGTTGCGGCCTGCCTGAAAAATCGCACAGACTATATTGAAAACCCGGACAAGACCGAGCAGGGACAGTTTGTCAGCAGCTATGCTTGCAGCGCCCTGACAGCAGATGAAGAATTTATGCTTACCAAGCGGCAGTATGATCTCGTAAACGGACGCAGGCAGAAAAGCGATGTGATCGCTTATCAGATACGGCAGTCCTTTCGTCCGGGGGAAATCACTGCAGAGGAAGCTAACAAGGTGGGCTACGAACTTGCCATGCGTTTTACCAAGGGCAAGTATGCGTTTGTTGTTGCCACCCATACGGACCGGCAGCACATCCACAACCATGTGATCTTTAACTCCACGGCACTGGATGGCACCAGAAAGTTCCGGGATTTTTTCTTTTCGGCGTTGGCAGTGCAGCGGTTGAGCGACCTGATTTGCTTGGAACACCAGTTGTCCGTCATTGAGAAGAAGCCCTATCGGGAACGGCAGAAGCGTGTTCTCTATCCTCCCAAGGAAAGCAACAGGGACCGCCTATGCGGAATCATCGACACAATCCTTGCAGAAAAACCGGGAGATTATGAAACGTTTCTGCAAAAGCTAGAGCAGCAGGGCTACGAGGTGAAGCGTGGCAAGTACACGGCGGTGAAGGGCAAGGGACAGAAACGCTTTATTCGGTTCCGAACTCTGGGCACCGGCTATGGCGAGGAAGAAATCAAAGCTGTGCTGGAGGGTAAGGCGAAACACCAACCTTATCAGAAGAAGCCGCCCAAAGAACAGCCCTTCCAGTTGCTGGTGGACATTCAGGGAAAAATGGTAGAGGGCAAAAGCGTCGGCTACAAAAAGTGGGCGACCAAGTTCAACCTGAAAGAAATGTCCAAAACGCTGCTGTTCTTACAGGAGCAGAAGATCAGCAGTGCCGAGGAACTGCGAGAACGTGCAGCGGTGGCAACCGAACACTATCATACCATGGGCAATTCTATCAAGGCAGCAGAAGCAAGGTTGACAGAGATCGCCGTGCTGAAAACTCACATCATCAACTATGCCAAGACCCGCCCGGTCTATGATGCCTACCGCAAGTCGGGGTACAGTAAAAAGTTTTTGGAAGCCCATCGGGAGGAGATTACTCTGCACAAGGCGGCGAAAGCTGCCTTTGACGAAGCCGGGCTGCAGAAGCTGCCGAAGGTCAAGGAGTTGGATGCGGAGTTTGCAGAGCTACTGACCAAGAAGAAAGCCGCTTACCCGGACTACCGCAAGGCACGGAACGAGATGCAAGAACTGGTTCGGGCACAGAAAAACGTGGAACGATTTTTTGCGGGAAAAAAGGACACCATCGAAAAAGCGCAGACCCGATAAACGAATACCGCC
>OGPP01002741.1_pt1 | contig 9893 bp, 7 predicted proteins | sample 1553021 | NCBI WGS metagenome assembly OGPP01 (sample SAMEA2580217, study PRJEB22360) | human gut metagenome | biome: human gut; feature: human-associated habitat; material: faeces | place: Denmark | collected 2008/2010
CGCTTCCCTGTGGAAACGTCCCTCTGCTCGGCTGAGGCGGCAGGGCTGGAGCCTATCGTGTTCCTGCACTACCCGCCCATATACGGCACGGAGTACAATTACGACATACTGGACGTGATGTACAGGCACAATATAAAAAAGTGCTATTACGGCCATGTTCATGGCAGAGCCCATCAGTACGCCGTGTGCGGTGAGCGTGACGGCATTGATTTTCGCCTTGTATCCGCTGATTATGTGCAGTTTTGCCCTGTGAGAATATTATAATTTGTGCAAAATGCAGAAATTGCATATTTGCTATAGCTTTATTAAATTTTGTATGGTATAATCTTTTTATATGCTTTGTATTAAAATGGAGGATGTTGTAAATGAGCTTAAAATCTACAAATAAAATCGAAACAAACACATATGAACTTGAAATTGAGGCTTCCGCTGAGGAATTTGAGGCTGCCGTTCAGGCTGCTTACTTAAAGGCTAAGAATAAGATCAACGTTCCCGGATTCAGAAAGGGCAAGGCTACCCGTAAGATGATCGAAAATCTCTACGGCGAGATCTGCTTCTATGATGATGCTGTAAATGCTATGGTTCCCGAGATCGTTGGCGGCGCTATCGACGAGGCTAAGCTTACTCTCGTTGACAGACCCGAGATCGACGTTACCGCTCTTTCCAAGGAGAACGGCGTTTCTTTCAAGGTAAAGTGCATCACCAAGCCCGAGGTTGAAATTTCCGACTATATGGGTATAGAAGTTGAAAAGCCTGCCAAGACTGTAACCGATGAGGATGTTGAAAAGCAGCTCAAGGCTATGCAGGAAAAGAACGGCAGACTCGTTACCGTTGAGGACAGAGCAGTTGAGAACGGCGATACCGTTGTTATCGACTTTGAGGGCTTCATGGACGGCAAGGCATTCGACGGCGGCAAGGAAGACGGCTTCGAGCTTAAGATCGGCTCCGGTCAGTTTATCCCCGGCTTTGAGGAGCAGATCGTTGGCAAGAACACCGATGAGGAGTTCACCATCAACGTAACATTCCCCGAGAACTATCAGATGGAAGAGCTTGCAGGCAAGCCCGCTGAGTTCAAGATCAAGCTCCACGAGATCAAGAAGACTGAGCTTCCCGACCTCGATGACGATTTCGCAAAGGATACTTCCGAGTTCGATACTCTCGACGAGCTGAAGGCTGATATCAAGAAGAAGCTTGAGGACAACGCTGAGAAGGCTGCCGACGCAGAAGTTGAAAACAAGATCTATGATACAATTCTTGCAAACATGAAGGCTGAGATCCCTCAGGTTATGCTCGAGCACAAGATCGACGATATGGTAAGAGATTTCGAGATCAGACTTTCCCAGCAGGGACTTGACCTTGATATGTACCTCTCCTTCGTTGGCATGGATAAGGCGGCTTTCAGAAAGACCTTCGAGGAGCAGGCTCAGAAGACCGTTAAGCTCAGACTGGCTCTCGAGAAGATCGCTCAGCTTGAGAACCTCACCGTAAGCGACGATGAAGTTCTTGAGGAGCTCAAGAAGATGTCCGAGACCTACAAGGTTCCCGTTGAGCAGCTCATGAATGTTGTTAGTCCTGAGACTCTCAAGACTGACATGGTTGTTACAGCAGCTTCCAAGCTCGTAAAGGAAAAGGCTGTAATCAAGTAATCTACGGGGTAATTTGAATTTGACGTATTGGGGTTTCGTTATTTAGTGGAGGTATAGTTAATGAGTTTAGTACCATATGTAGTAGAGCAGACCAACCGCGGCGAGCGCAGCATGGATATCTACTCCCGCCTTTTGAATGACAGAATAATCATTCTGTCTGAGGAAGTAAATAACACCACAGCCAGCCTCGTTATTGCTCAGATGCTGTTCCTTGAGGGACAGGATCCCGAAAAGGACATCTCCTTCTACATCAACAGCCCCGGCGGCGTCATTACTGCTGGTATGGCAATCTATGACACCATGCAGTATATCAAGTGCGATGTGTCAACCATTTGTATGGGTATGGCAGCTTCGATGGGCGCATTCCTGCTTTCATCAGGAACCAAGGGCAAGAGACTTGCTCTTCCCAACTCTGAGATCCTTATCCACCAGCCTCTCATTGCAGGCGGCGGAATTTCAGGTCAGTGCACCGATATCAAGATCCATTCAGACCACATGGTTTATACCAGAAACAAGCTGAATGAGATACTTTCCAAGAATACAGGAAAGCCTCTTGATGTTATCGAGCGTGATACTGAGAGAGATAATTATCTCACTGCTCAGGAAGCAATGGAATACGGTCTTATCGACAAGGTCATCGAGCACAGATAAAGATAAGAGAGATAGCTCCGCCGTCTTTACGGAAATGTCCGTATGGGCAGCGGAGCTTTATTTTAAAACCCCATGAAAGGATTGATACGGATGCCCGCAGACAGAAACTTTAAAAGATGCAGCTTTTGCGGCAAGACTGAGCCTGAGGTTCAGAACCTCTTTTCAGCAGGCAACGCAAACATCTGCGACGAGTGCATTATTTACTGCTATGAAATGCTCATGAATAATGAGGCACTCGGATATGTTCCGTCTCCCGATCATCTTGAAAAGTTCGGCAAGCCTTCCAAGGCTCTCAGCCTTAAAAAGCCCCTTGAAATAAAGAAGATCATGGACGAATACATCATCGGTCAGGACGCTGCAAAGATAGCTCTTGCCGTTGCGGTGTATAACCATTACAAGAGAATAAACAGCCTTTCCGACAAGGACGACAACGCTGTTGAGCTTCAGAAGTCAAACGTTATCCTTCTGGGCCCCACAGGTGTCGGTAAGACACTGCTTGCTCAGACCCTTGCAAAGATACTTGACGTTCCCTTTGCAATAGCCGATGCGACCACCCTTACCGAGGCAGGTTACGTTGGCGATGACGTTGAGAACGTGCTTCTCAGACTTATTCAGGCGGCTGATTATGATATCCAGGCTGCCGAGAGAGGTATCGTTTATATCGATGAGATCGACAAGATCGCAAGAAAGTCGGAGAATATGTCCATCACACGTGATGTAAGCGGTGAGGGCGTTCAGCAGGCTCTGCTCAAGATAATCGAGGGTACAGTTTCCAACGTTCCTCCTCAGGGCGGCAGAAAGAACCCTTATCAGGAGTGCCTGCACATCAATACAAAGAATATCCTCTTCATCTGCGGCGGTGCGTTTGACGGACTGGAGCAGACTATCAAGAAGAGAATTGATTCCTCTACACTAGGCTTCGGCGCAGATGTAAGAAGCAAGTCCGAAAAGGAAGTAAACATCTTCAAGGACGTTACTCCTCAGGACCTGGTAAAGTTCGGCATGGTTCCCGAGCTGGTGGGCCGTCTTCCTGTTATCACAGTGCTTGACGAGCTGGACGAAGCTGCCCTTGTAAGAATACTCAGCGAGCCTAAGAACGCTCTGGTAAAGCAGTATCAGAAGCTGTTCGAGCTTGACGGCATTGAGCTTGTGTTTGATGATGCCGCACTTACTGCCATTGCAGAAAAGGCTATCAAGCAGAAAACAGGCGCAAGAGGCCTCAGAGCTATCGTTGAAGGACTTTTACAGGATACCATGTTCACAGCTCCTTCCGATGAGAATATTGTCAAGGTGACTATCACCGAGGCGTGCGTAACAGAGGGCGCAAAGCCCCTTATCGCCACAGGCACCAAGCCTGCTCAGAAGAAAAAGGCATAAGAATTATAAAAATGACCGACCTGAAACGCAACTTGATTTGTTTGCGTTTCAGGTCGGATTTTTTTATGTGTAATACTAATCTTCAATCAACCTATAGACAAATCCTCGGATAGAATAAGCCCATTCGTCGTCAAGCTCCCTTGCCGGGCGGCAAGCCCGCCTGCAGTCGCTTTCCTGGACTGGTCTTATTCTATCTGTGGGCTTTATCTACAGAACGATTGAAGATTAGTATAAATCAGTTTCAAATATTTATATTTTCCCTCCTGGGCGAAAAAGCTTATATTGACAAAGTGTGGATTTTGCGGTATAATTCAGTTAAATCATACAAAATTTTTCACGAGGACATAAACTTTTTCGGAGAAACTCCCTCCTGGGCACGGAACAGCTTGCAGAAATAACTGGCATCGTGATATCCCACCGCCTCAGACACCTGAGAAACGGTCATGTTTCCCTTGGTGAGCAGCTGCTTTGCATAGGAAAGCCGGCGGCAGTTGATGTACTGGAATGGCCGCATATCGGTCTTGCGCTTGAAAATTCGGCACAGGTACTGGGGGGAAACTCCTGCGGCAGCGGCGATATCCTCCATGGCTATCTCTTCCGACAGATGAGCGGAGATGTATTCCTCCGCCAGTTTGAAAGCGGAAAATTCCGAGGGTGTTCCCGCAGGCTTCATGCGGCTTATCTGGTATTCGGTGAGAAATCGGTACATATAGGAATCCGCACGGAGAGAGGCGTTTTCGTTATTGCGCTTAAGAATGGTGTAGATGGACTGCCATGCACGCTCCATTTCGCTTGGATCCTCATGGAATGCGGTGACGGCGTTTTTCAGCCCGAACTGCTCCAGCAGTGCAGCGCAGCCGCAGCCTGAAAATGTTACCCATTCAAGCGACCACACATCGCCCAGAGCGTAGTATTCGTGTGGCACATCGGCAGGGAGGAAAAACGACATTCCCTTTGTTATCTCCGTGGTTTTTCCCTCTGTGACAAGAACGCCTTTGCCCTCGGTGCAGTAGTTTATCTGGGGCTGAGGGTATCCGTCCTTGCGTATGCAGTGATATTGCAGGCCGCACCAGCCCACTCCTGCGGCAGTCAGCAGCGACTTGTTAGGGTTCTTGGCTATGGGGTAAATGGCTTCGTCCATGTCCGCACGTCCTTTGGTTTAAAATTTTTACATAGTAAATTATAATATATATGGAAGGAAAAATCAATATGAATCTCAACGAAATCTCAAAAGATCATCTTTTCTGTGACGGCTGGGAATTTTCAAAAAATCCCATTGATACCGAGTATTCTTCTGACCTTAAGTGGACAAGAGTGGATATTCCCCACGACTGGATGATCTATGAAACAAGAAATCTTTACGAGACCTCCACAGGCTGGGACAGAAAAAAGTTCAGCTATGAAAAGCTTGACGGCGTTCGCACCTCCATTCGCTTCGAGGGCGTTTATATGGACAGCAAGACCTACGTTAACGGCGAACTGGCAGGGGAGTGGAAGTACGGCTATTCCACATTCGAGTTTGACATTACTGACCTGCTCCGTGACGGCGAGAACGAGATAACCGTTCGTGTTGATTACCGCTGCCCCAACTCCAGATGGTACTCGGGCGCAGGAATTTACCGCCGTGTATGGCTGAGAAATTACCCCGACTGCCATATCACAAGTGACGGCGTTTATATCTCCGCCGATATTGAGGGCAATGTTACAGTTTCCGCCGAGGCAGTTCGCCCCGTAGGCGTTACCGTCGAGGGGCTTTCAATAAGAGAGACCGTTTATGATGGCGACAAGGCAGTATGTTCTTCCGAATATCCCTGCTGCGCATATGACAGGACACGTATCCCCGAGGCTATCCGCAGCGACAAGGTGAACTACTCCGTAAATACCATAACAATGCACGTTGACAAGCCCGTGCTGTGGGATATCGACGATCCTCACCTTTACACCATGGTAACAGAGCTTGTAAAGAACGGCAAGACCATACAGACCGTAAAGAACCGCTTCGGCTTCCGCAAGGCTGAGTTCACCACCGACAAGGGCTTCTTTCTTAACGACAGGCATGTAAAGCTCCACGGCTGCTGCGAGCACCATGACCTTGGCTCACTTGGTGCTGCCGTTAACCGTGCGGCTATCGTAAGAAAGCTGAAAAAGCTCAGAGTTATGGGCATCAACGCTATAAGAACCAGCCACAATATGCCCGCTGTTGAGCTTATGGAGCTGGCAGATGAAATGGGCTTCCTCATTCTCTCCGAGGGCTTTGATATGTGGGAGAGACACAAGACTGACTATGACTATGCAGGATTTTTCCACGAGTGGGCTCCCACAGATGTTGCTTCATGGGTACGCCGTGACCGAAACCACCCCTCAGTTATCGGCTGGAGCATAGGAAACGAAATATATGATACCCACGCTGACGAAAGAGGTCAGGAGATAGCTTCATGGCTGCTGGGACTTGTCCGTGAGCATGATTACAGAGCAAACGGTTATGTTACCATCGGCTCCAACTTCATGCAGTGGGAAGGCGCACAGAAGTGTGCGGATATTGTAAAGCTGGCAGGCTACAACTATGCCGAGAGACTTTACCATGAGCAGCACGAAAAGCACCCCGACTGGATGATCTACGGCAGTGAGACCTCCTCCGTTGTGCAGAGCCGTGGCGTATATCACTTCCCCCTTGCACAGTCCGTCCTCTCCGATGATGACGAGCAGTGCTCCGCCCTTGGCAACAGCACCACAGGCTGGGCTGCAAAGAACACCGAGGCGTGCATCATTCCCGACCGTGACGCCGAGTTCTGCGCAGGTCAGTTCATCTGGACAGGCTTTGACTACATCGGTGAGCCTACTCCATACGATACAAAGAACAGCTACTTTGGTCAGATAGATACCGCAGGCTTCCCAAAGGACAGCGCATATATCTTCCGTGCCGAGTGGACAGATTATAAGAAGTCTCCTTTCGTTCATATCTTCCCTTACTGGGATTTCATCGAGGGTCAGGAAATCGATATAAGAGTTACCACCAACGCCCCCAGAGTTGAGCTTTTCCTCAACGGTGAAAAAATTGCCGAAAAGGATATCGACCATGTAAAGGGCATGGAGCTTACCCTCAACACCATTGCAAAATACACCAAGGGCGAGCTGCTGGCGATTGCTTACGACGAGAGCGGCAATGAGATCGCACGTGATGTTCAGCGCTCCTTCGGCGATACCGCTGAGATACGTCTTATCCCCGAAAATGATATTGTCAAGGCAGACGGCACCAACCTTGCATTTGTTGAGATATCCGCATTCGACGCAGAGGGCAACCACGTTGCAAATGCCAACAACCGTGTATTCGTTGAGGTAAGCGGCGCAGGCAGACTTGTGGGACTGGACAACGGTGACTCCACCGATTACGAGCAGTACAAGGGAACCTCCCGCAGACTTTTCTCAGGCAAGCTTATTGCAATAATCGCAGCCAAGGAGGAAGCAGGGGATATCACCGTCAAGGTAACCTCTCCCTCTCTCCCCGACAGCACAGTTACCCTCAAGGCTGTTCAGGCTGACAAGGTAAGCGGCATCTCCGCAATGGAAGAGAACACTCACAGAAATGCCGAGTGCCCCGATGAGACTATCGACATTCCTGTCCGCAAGATAGAATTTGTAAGCGACTCCAGAACATTCACTCCCGACTGCAAGGAGATGAAGTTCAGAGCAAAGGTATATCCCGCAAATGCGACCTACGCAAATGATATTGAGTTTAGGATCACAACAGTTCTCGGCATTAAGTCCAATATCGCCGAGATAGTTTCCGTTGAAAACGGCGAGATTACAGTTCGCTGCAAGGGTGACGGCGAGTTCTTCCTGAGAGCGCTCTGCAAGAACGGCACAGAGAAGTACCATATCCTTACCGCCCTGAAGCTCACAGGCGAGGGACTGGGCGCAGCTTCTTTCAATCCCTACGAGCTTGTACTTGGCGGACTTCACACCGTTCAGACCGATAACATCAGCAACGGCATCGAAAGAGGCGCAGGCTTTGCAAATGAAAACAGCTGGTTTGGCTTCGAGAACGTTGACTTCGGCAGCATAGGAAGCGACACTGTAACAGTGCCCATCTTTGCAAACTGCACCACACCCGTAAAGATCCGCTTCTATGACGGTATCCCCGGCGAGGGCGGCGAGATGATAGGCGAGTTCAGCTACCATGAGCCTCCCCAGTGGCTCACCTATATCCCCAACACCTTCAAGCTCAATAAGGTGCTCAAGGGTATGCACACCTTTGTAATGGAGTCCGATGACGGCTACAACGTTCAGGGCTTTGTATTCCGGAAGCCCGACAAGGAGTTCGGCGAGATAAACGCTGCGGACAATGATAGCGTTTACGGCGACAAGTTCACCGCCGAGCCTGATGCAGTTACAGGAATAGGCAACAACGTTATGCTGAATTTCGGCGAGTTTGATTTCAGCGAGAAGCAGCCCGCAAAGATAATCATTACAGGTAAGTCCCACCTGCCCCTCAACAGTATCCACGTTATCTTCACAGGCGACACCGAAAAGCGTGTTCTTGCCGAGTTCAAGGGTGCAGATGAATACACTCCCAGAGAGTTTGCTCTTGAAGGAATAAGCGGCAAGTGCAAGGTAGCGTTTGCATTCCTCCCCGGCAGCGACTTTGACTTCAAGTCCTTTAAGTTCGAGGCGTGATATGAGCTTTCTTACGGAAGAAAACATCGGATATATCCCCATAGTGATATGCGCAGTCATATTGATAATTGCGGGAGCGGTATATCTGATAGTTCAGCATTTTAAGGATAAATAAACAAAAGCGGAGCATTTCAGTAAAATGGAATGCTCCGCTTTATTTTATGTCAGCGTTATAAAATCCTTTGCCGCATATCCCGTTGTGTCACCGTATTTAACAATGTACCAGTTTCCGGATTCACCGTAAATATTTACATGACCGCCGTCAGGTATCTTTCCCACAATGTAGGATTCCGTTGAGGGATAGCAGCGGATATTAAGGTTGGAGCCGTCAGTTGCGGCTACTCCCGTTCTCACAGGTCCGGGCTCCACAAAGGGTATGCCGAAATAATCGCATAATGACTGCACCAGTGTGCGGGCAATGGTCTCCAGATTGTTTTTCAGCCACGCTTCGTCCTCAAAATTGTCGTGATAGCCCAGCTCAGCCAGCACCGCCACTGCCTTTGTCCTTGTCACCTCCGCAAGAGATGTGGTGGGTATCGCCGACACCTTGGCGGGGATAGGATAAATAGTCTCCATATTGTTTGCGATAATGGTTGCAAGCCGCCTGCTGTACTCGGAGTAGGGGGAGTAGTATATCTCAACGCCCCGTGTAACATTGGCATACTGACCGCCCCCCGCATTGGTATGCAGCGCCAGATGAACGTCATGCCAGCCGTTGTTGGAGTCCTGTATCGCTCCGTTAACGTTCCTTGCAGGATCGTTCCGTGTAAAGCTTATGCCCGATGACAGCAGATAGGGCTCCATCAGGTCGGCAAGCAGATTCATATACTGTTCCTCGTTGCCCTCCGTGGCGTACTTGTTCCACTCCTGAGTCGAGGGGCTTAAAAAGACATTAGGCAAATTTATGACCACCTTTCATGTGCTTTGGTCATATATATGCGCTGTGTCGGTGTATTATACCTTTTGGTCGGAGGCAAAGCGGAAGCCGTTTTCATCGGCTGTGAGGATAACGTTGTCGCCCTTGCATATTTCTCCGCCGATAAGCTTCATGCTGAGAAGATTTTCTATCTGCTCGGTGATGATGTGCCGCAGGGCACGGGCTTCGGGACGCTTTCCGTTCTCGCCGCAGCTTATGAGCTTCGTCACCGCTTCGGGGGCAAATTCAACGGAGATATCCATGGCAAGCGCACGTGTTCTCAGCTCGTCAAGTAGCTTCCGTGCAAGGCTTTCCGTCTCGTTTCCGTCCAGCTTGCCGAATACGATGGTCTCGTCAATGCGCCCAAGCATTTCGGGACGGAAGAATTTTTTCAGCTCCTTTGTGACCTCAGCTTTTATGCGCTTGTTTTCCTCCGCAGCTGTCATTTCGCTGCTGCCGAAGCCAAGGGAGCTTTTGTCCGTCAGCTCCTTTGCGCCGATGTTTGAGGTAAGGATTATCACTGTATTTGCAAAGGATATCCGCCGTCCCTGACTGTCGGTGAGAATGCCGTCCTCCAGTATCTGCAGGAGAATGTTTGAAACATCTGGGTGGGCCTTTTCAATCTCGTC
>OGPP01002744.1_pt1 | contig 9869 bp, 9 predicted proteins | sample 1553021 | NCBI WGS metagenome assembly OGPP01 (sample SAMEA2580217, study PRJEB22360) | human gut metagenome | biome: human gut; feature: human-associated habitat; material: faeces | place: Denmark | collected 2008/2010
ACTTATGTCCTTCAGCTGGAAAGGTTTAATATGAAAGTAAATAACGAAGAATTTATTGCCCTTTGTGCTACTCATAGTATTGAAGGTATTGATATTGTAAATGAGTTAATGCGTTTTAAAGTACTAGATCAATTAATTTCTAGTAATGCTAGCTCCCGTGAGTGGGGCGTTACGGCTGATGATTTATATGCGTTAGCAGAAAAATCTACAGTAGAATCTTTTGGCCCTGTTCCATATGATTTGAATACATTCCAAGCTCTATATGGCCCTTCCTTTAGAGTCGAATTATTTGATTTTATTAGTGATACAGGTATTTTAGATGGTCTAGATGTTGGTACTATCTGGGAGACTCCTGTTCGTGAAAGTATCGAAGCCCATAGTAAAACGGGAGAACTCGTTCTATATGCTTATGTAGAAGAATACGCAGGTATGATTGAAGAAATCCTTCAATCTTATGAAGATAAAAAGGTTGTTCTCTACACAGCATCTCCAATATGCTATAGCATCTTATCTCGTCTATATCCAATGGCTCAAATCATTAATCATTGGCCACATCGCAGTTACTTTGACCATATCTTTACAGGTACTGTGGGTATGTTCCAATCTTCTGAAGATATTGTAGAAGAAGTGGCTAATGGTTTACATAATCTTGTTCCAGAAGGAACTGCACAATTATTCTTGCCTGCTACAATGGCACAAAATCAATTGGGCTTGAATAATATGGCATTGCAATTCTTTTTGAATCAAAAGCGTGTAGAAGCGATTCGTGAATGGACTCCATTAGGGGCTTACGAAATTGTATATGGCAAATATGATGTTAAAAAGATGCGTGTTGGTCTACGTGAACGCGTAGGAGAAGAATGGAAAACGATTAACTATATTCCGTTGCCTCATGGTGTGTTCGCTCAATTACCAGTATTTACAGTGTTGAATTATGGCCTATCTTTACGCTCTATTTCATTGCCAGGTGGTCAAACAGATGTGGCGTTAGGTCAAGATGGTATTTACTGTATCGACAGCCGAGTTTCTGAATTAGGTCGTAAGGCTCTTGTTGAAAATGGCGCTTATTTCCTTACATTTAAACGTCATGCAGATCATGTAGATGTAGATATTACTACAGAAGCACCAAAAGAGGACATTTATTGGATGTTCCCAGATGCTGAATTGGCTTATATGTGGTATGCATACTTCTGTAGCACTATTGGTCAAACATTGATTCAAGAAATTTCTATGCTTGTGCAAACAGCTGAATCCTTCGGCTATATGCTTAGCAGCGTACGTCGACGCGTGTTAGATATTAACGACGAGGCTCAACTAATCACATCTGTTCAAGCAGCTGATGAAGCGTATATCAAGGCTGTGACAGAAGCGACAGAGGATTGGAAATCTACAGTAGATGAATTAGGCGCTCAAGTTATGCCACCTACAACATCTATTGATATTGAAGATTATAGCGATTATAAAAACTAATTGTAAAAGTCCGATATTTAGTTTAAAATATATCGTATCCTAAAAAATATGAACTACTAAATATAGTAGGTATGAAACATACTACACGCATGTGTAAGAAAGGAGGCACCATGGCAGTTATCAATTTTGAAATCTTCAAAGTTATTGGTACTTTATCTGAAGATAAAGACGGTTGGAAAAAACAATTAACATGTACTAGCTGGGGCAAATACAATCCTAAGTTTGACCTTCGCGCTTGGGATAGTGAATATACAAGCATGAAAAAGGGTATTACCCTATCTTTAGAGGAGCTCATCGCATTGCGTGATATCCTTAACGAAAGCGATTTAGAGACTATCCTAGCTGAGTCTATTGAAGAAAAACAAGCATCCAAGGAGTAGTATTGGCAACTTGCATTTGTGCATATGTCATGCTATAATCTATAAGAATAATATTGATTGTCGGAAAGAGGTGTATAGAATGAAACAAGGTATTCATCCAGACTATAAAGAAGCTACAGTAACTTGCGGTTGTGGCAACACATTCAAAACTGGCTCTGTAAAAGAAGACCTTCGTGTAGACGTTTGCTCCAAATGCCATCCGTTCTTCACTGGTCAACAACGCGCAGCTCAAGCTCGTGGTCGTATTGAACAATTTAACAAACGTTACGGCAAATAATTTGTCATGTAATGTAGCATCTATTGGCAGGGCTATGGGCTCTGCCTCTATTTGTTTATGAGAGGAGCTCTTGTGAACACAGAACGTATTAAAAAGTTTGTCGGTGGACAAGCTGTGATCGAAGGTGTCATGATGAGGGGACCTGGTGTTACAGCAACAGCTGTACGAGAACCATCAGGAACCATTGTAGTTCAAAAAGAGCCTACAAAATCTATTTCTGACACATATCCAATTTTGAAAAAACCATTTCTTCGGGGCTGTGTAGCCCTCTATGAATCTCTAGTTATTGGCATGAAGGCATTGTCCTTCTCCGCTAAAGCCGCTGGCGATGAAGAGGAAGAAATGTCTAATAGTGAAATTGCCATTACTATGGTTATTTCCACCATATTTGCGATAGCTGTATTTTTGGCATTGCCTACATTTATCGTAAAATTTATTCCTGGTGTACAGGATAATCATGTAGTATTAAATCTCATTGAAGGTGTCATTCGTTTAGTTCTTTTTCTACTCTACATTTGGGGTATTGGTCTTACGAAGGATATTCAACGAGTTTTCCAATATCATGGGGCAGAGCATAAAACAATTCATACCTATGAATTAGATTTGCCTCTTACCGTAGAAAACGTTCGTCAACAAAGTCGTTTACATCCACGATGTGGTACAAATTTCTTACTTATCGTTATGGTAGTAAGTATCTTTGTATTTGCTTTTTTAGGTTGGCCTAATTTGTTAGAACGTATTCTGAGCCGCGTACTGCTTATGCCCGTAGTGGCAGGTATTGCGTACGAGGTTATTCGTCTTGCTGGTCGTAGTGAGCATTCCTTTGTGAAAGCTCTTATCAAACCAGGTCTTGCATTACAGTACATGACCACACGTGAACCAGAAGATGATCAAATTGAAGTCGCTATACGAGCTCTTGAAGAGGTTCGCCCTCCTGAGAGTGATGCATATGAAGAGGAATAAACATGTTAGTAGATAAATTACAAGTTATTGAAGATAAATTTATGGACCTGGAGCAGCGCATCAGTGACCCTGAAGTGATTGCACGCCAAGATGAATGGCGTAAATTAACACGTCAACATGCTCAATTATCTGAAACAGTTGAAACATTCCGTACTTATAAAAAAGTATTAGCTGGTATTGATGAAGCTATGGAAGTTATTGAAGATAAATCCATGGATGAAGAATTCCGTGAAATGGCACAAGAGGAATTAAAAGAGCTAAAACCTCAAAAAGAGGAATTAGAAGATAAATTACAAATCCTTTTATTGCCTAAGGACCCTAATGATGATAAGAATATTATCATTGAAATTCGCGGTGGTGCCGGTGGTGATGAAGCAGCACTATTTGCAGGCGATTTGTTCCGTATGTACACAAAATATGCGGAAAGCCAAGGTTGGCGTTGTGAGATTATCGATGCCAATGAGCCTGAATTAGGTGGCTTTAAAGAGGTTATTTTCTCCGTAGATGGTGAAAATGTATACTCCAAGATGAAATTTGAATCTGGTGTACATCGTGTACAACGTGTACCTGCTACGGAAACACAAGGCCGTGTACATACATCTACCGTTACAGTAGCGGTATTGCCAGAAATGGAAGATGTTGATATTGAAGTTAATGAAAAAGACTTAAAAATCGACACCTATCGTGCGAGTGGTGCGGGCGGTCAGCATATCAACAAAACTGAGTCTGCTGTTCGTATTACCCACTTACCATCTGGTATCGTTGTAGCATGTCAAGATCAACGTTCTCAATTACAAAACCGTGAAAAAGCCATGCGCGTATTGCGTGCAAAATTGCAAGACCAAGCTGAGCAAGAGGCTATTTCTAGCATGGCTGCAGACCGTAAGAGCCAAGTTGGTACAGGTGACCGTAGTGAACGTATTCGTACCTATAACTATCCACAAGGTCGCGTAACAGATCATCGTATTAACTTAACATTGTATAAATTAGATGCTATTTTAAATGGCGATCTAGATGAAATTATTCAAGCCTTAAATGCTGCTGACCAAGCGGCAAAAATGCAGGAGGCTAATACAAATGCATAAGGAGATTTGGACAATCGGTCGTATTCTCCAGTGGACAGAGCAGTACTTTCAAAGCAAGGAGATGGATACACCTCGACTTGATGGGGAAGTACTGCTTTCTCACGTTTTAGGCAAGGATCGTATTTATCTATATACCCATTATGACCAACCGCTTATTCAAGAGGAACTCGATGCTTTCAGACCTCTCGTTCAAGAACGAGCTAAGGGGCATTGTGTAGCGGCTATTATTGGGGAAAAGGACTTTATGGGATTGACCTTTAAGGTTAATGATAAGGTATTGATTCCACGACCTGATACAGAAACGTTGATTGAGCATGTACTAGGCACGTATCAAAAGGATAGTAATATTCGTATCCTTGATGTATGTACGGGCCCTGGCACGATATTATTAAGTCTATTGCACTATTTGCCGAATGCGTGTGGCATGGGTATTGAAATATCTGCCGATGCTTTGTCATTGGCTAAGGTAAATAGTGAAAGATTTAACTTAAATGATCGTGTTCAATTGTTAGAGTCCGATATGTTTTCTGCCTTAGATGGTAAAAATGAACAGTTTGATATCATCGTATCAAATCCACCCTATATCCGTACTGGGGAAACTAAATTATTGTCTCAGGACGTATTAAATGAGCCCCATATTGCCTTATTTGGCGGTGAAGATGGACTTGATTTCTATCGTATTTTGGCTAAAACATGTGGCACATATTTAAAATCGCAAGGCCATATAGCCTTTGAAATAGGTTTTGATCAAGCTGAGGCTGTAAAGGCTTTATTAGAAGAAACAGGGCAGTACTCTAATATTCGATGTATTACTGACCTCGGCGGAAATGACCGCGTTGTAACAGCTGTATATGAGGGATAATATGGATACTCAAATTATTACAAATCCATCAGATCAAGAACTAGATATGCTTGCTCGCGCCTTGCGTAATGGCGAAATAGTGTCCATTCCTACAGAAACTGTATATGGACTTGGCGCTAATGGGCTTGATCCGGAGGCAATGGATAAAATCTACGCCGCTAAAGGTCGTCCATCCGATAATCCACTTATTTTACATGTTCCTAATAGTGAAAGTATAAAACCTTTAGTAACAGAGGTTTCAAATACGGCACAATTATTAATGGATACATTTTGGCCTGGTCCATTGACAATCACATTGCCTAAATCAGATTTAGTGCCAGATCGTGCTACAGGTGGCTTGCCTCGTGTGGCGTTACGTTGTCCTGATCATGCGATTTGTCGAGCCTTATTAGAGCGTACCGGTGTACCGGTAGCGGCTCCTAGTGCTAATATATCTGGTCGTCCAAGTCCTACAACGGCGCAAGATGTTTACCATGATATGAAGGGCCGTATTTCCTATATTTTAGATGCAGGACCATGTATGATTGGTGTAGAGTCTACTGTTGTAGAAGTACATGATGACAAGGTCATTATATTGAGACCAGGTGGAATAACAAAAGCACAACTTGAAGCTGTTGTATCTACGGTTGAGTATGATACTGCTCTCGTTAATGCTACAACTAAGCCTAAAGCTCCTGGTATGAAGTATACCCATTATGCTCCTGATGCACCTATGACAGTTGTTGTAGGTAGTCCAGAGCGGGTGGCAAGTACTTTTAAAGAGCTTTCAGAGGGGATAGAAGGTCCTATAGGTTGTTTAGTGAGTCATGAAACGTATAACCTTATGAAAGAGGATACACGCTTTATATTCCATTGTTTTGGCAACTATGGTGATGCCTTATCATTAGGCCATGACTTTTATAAAAGCCTATTACATTTTAACGAAAATCGTGTTACCCTAATCTTAGCAGAAGGTGTGAATGATGACGGTTTTGGCGTTGCCATTATGAACCGAATGGAAAAAGCATCCGGTCATCATATCATTTATAAGTAAATTTTCTAACATTATAAATGTCCACTGATAATAGAAATATGTCTTTACATATTGGATGAATTTGCTATAATGTATAAAGTAATCACAAAATGTGATTAAGTAAGGATGTTATTATGAATATTTTATTTGTATGTACCGGTAATACTTGCCGTAGCCCTATGGCTGAAGGTATTACACGGGCCCTTGCAGCGGAGCAACATAAGGATGTGACGACTGTATCAGCTGGTCTATTTGCCGCCTATGGAGCAAAACCAACTGAACAAGCCGTAGAAGCCGTCCGTTCCATTGCAGATATTTCTGATCATGAATCGAGACCATTGACGATGGATCTCGTTAATGCAGCAGATCTTATCATTGGTATGACGAAAGATCACAAATCTGTACTACTTCGCCAATTCCCGTTTGAGGAAGGTAAAATCAAAACGATTTCCGAGTGGGGTGGTCAAGATGGTGATGTTACAGACCCATATGGGGCTGATCAAACCGTATATAATCAATGTGCGGAACAAATTTATCACTTAGTAGAAACTGGTCTTACATCAGTGCCTCAGAAGGCGTAGGAGATGAAATTATGAAAGTTGCAATTGGTTGTGATCATGGCGGATTAAATTTAAAAGCATCCGTTAAGGAATTGTTAAATGCATTGGGACATGAAGTAGAGGATTTTGGTTGTCATACACCTGATTCTTGCGACTATCCTGATATTGCTGTACCTGTAGCAAATGCAGTCGTATCTGGTCAAGTAGACAGAGGTATTTTGATTTGTGGTACTGGTATTGGTATCGGTATTGCAGCAAATAAGATTGCAGGTATTCGCGCTGCTCTTTGTCATGATACATTCTCTGCTCATGCATGTCGTGAACATAATGACGCTAATATTCTCACAATGGGGGAACGCGTTATTGGTCCAGGCCTAGCTAATGATATTGTTGCCATCTTTATGAAAACAGAGTTCGAAGGTGGCCGTCATGCACGCCGTGTAGAGAAAATTAAAACATTAGAGAAGTAATACATCATTACCTATATATATTCGTTTTGCACGAGGAGGATACTCATGAGTTTCTTAGAAAAACAAGACCCTAATATTCAAGCTGTTATCAATCAAGAATTAGCACGCCAACGCGATAAATTAGAAATGATCGCTTCTGAAAACTTTGTTTCTCAAGCCGTAATGGAAGCTCAAGGTAGCGTGTTAACTAACAAATATGCAGAAGGGTATCCTGGTAAACGTTATTATGGCGGTTGTGAAAATGTTGATGTTATTGAAACATTAGCTATTGAACGAGCAAAACGCTTGTTCGGTGCAGAACATGCCAACGTACAACCTCACTCTGGATCTCAAGCAAACTTTGGTGTGTATTTCGCATTATTACAACCAGGTGATACTATTGTGGGTATGAATTTGTCCCATGGCGGTCATTTAACTCATGGTTCTCCTGTTAACGTATCTGGTACATATTTCAATGTAGTACCTTACGGTGTAGATGCAGAAACACAACAAATCGACTATGATGAGTTCCGTAAAATTGTTTTAGAAGCAAAACCTAAATTGATTATCGCTGGTGGTAGTGCTTATAGCCGTCAAATTGACTTCAAAAAAATGGCTGATGTAGCTCATGAAGTTGATGCTATCTTCATGGTAGATATGGCTCACTTCGCAGGCCTTGTAGCAGCAGGTTTACATCCAAATCCTGTAGAATATGCTGATATCGTTACTACAACAACTCATAAAACATTACGTGGTCCTCGTGGCGGTATGATTCTTTGCAAAGAAAAATATGCAAAAGCAATCGATAAAGCAATCTTCCCTGGCATTCAAGGTGGTCCTTTGATGCATGTTATCGCTGCTAAAGCTGTAGCATTTGGTGAAGCATTACAACCTGAGTTTAAAGTATATGCACAACAAGTTATCGATAATGCAAAAGCATTGGCTGCTGCATTGCAAGAAAAAGGCTTAACAATTGTTTCTGGCGGTACAGATACTCACGTTATGCTTGTAGATGTTCGCAATACTGGTCTAACAGGTAAAGAAGCAGAACACTTACTTGATGAAGTTGGTATTACATGTAATAAAAATACTATTCCATTCGATCCTGCTAGCCCATTTGTAACAAGCGGTATCCGTCTTGGTACACCAGCTCTTACAACTCGTGGCTTACAAGTAAAAGATATGCAAGAAATTGCAGATATCATTGCAACTGTTCTTAAAAATCCTGAAGACAAAGCAATTCATGAAGAAGCAAGCAAACGTGTGGCAGCACTTTGTGAAGCGTATCCTTTATACTAATCTATTAGATTAATTATAACAATTACATATTTGTAGTCCTATAAACCTATAAGTAGCATAAAAGGGGTGTGCCTAGGCACATCCCTTTTAATATTTTTATGGCACTATTCTCCATTCTATGATAGAGTTAATATGATAGTTAAATTGCTACAAAGAGATACGTATATTGTTTTATAGGAGGACAGTCATGAAAGTTAATGTTATGACACATCCATTGATTCAACACAAAGTTACATTGATGCGTGATGCAGAAACAGGCTCTAAGGATTTTAGAGAATTACTTGATGAGATTACTATGTTGATGGGTTATGAAATCACTCGTAACCTTCCATTAGAGGATGTAGAAGTACAAACACCTTTAACTAAAATGACTGGCAAACGTATTGCAGGTAAAAAATTAGGTATTATTCCAATTCTTCGTGCTGGCCTTGGCATGGTAAATGGTATGCTTAACTTAATTCCAACTGCAAAGGTTGGTCATGTTGGCTTATACCGCGATCCAGAAACATTGAAACCTGTAGAATACTACTGCAAGTTACCTTCTGATGTAGGCGAACGCGATTTTATAGTAACAGATCCAATGTTAGCTACTGGTGGTAGTGCAGCAGCTGCTATTACATTGTTAAAGGAAAAAGGCGCTAAAAATATTAAGTTAATGTGTCTTGTTGCGGCTCCTGAAGGTGTGGAAGCAGTGAATAAAGAACATCCTGATGTTCCTATTTATGTAGCGGCTCTTGATGAAAAACTTAATGATCATGGTTACATCTTGCCTGGTTTAGGCGATGCTGGTGACCGTATCTTCGGTACAAAATAATATAATCATATAAAACGGCATAGTTTAGGTACAAAGTTGTATAAAATATCTAAATTATGTCGTTTTCTCCTATAAAGTCTTGAATAAAATCTACATAGGGTATACAATACAGATGTAAAAGTATTTTTTTATTTTAGGTGGGACGAATTTTGTTCACATGGGACGAAAAACGATTCATACAATCCCAACGGGTAAAGGAGGGACCCGATGAACGAGTTTCTAATGATATGTGAACGTATTGTTCCTGAAATCGTTAGTGTATTAAAGGAGCGATACAAAATATTAAACCACCTAGTTTATGAAGAGCCTATAGGCCGTAGGACATTAGCTACTGCAACGGACCTTCCAGAGCGAACCGTACGAAGTCATATTGAGCTAATGCGTGCTAATGGTCTTGTAGACATTTATAAACCAGGAATTTTTCTCACTGATGAGGGACATACAATTGTTCCAAAGTTGCGAAATTTTTTAAATGAATTAGATCGTATTAACGAGCTAGAACATCGATTGACTGAAGCACTTCATATCGATAGGGTTATCATCACGCCTACAGAAGGAACGTTGATGGTTAAAAAGTTAGGTTTTGCAGCTGTAAAGTTATTACAGGAATTATTAGAACCTGACTCTGTAGTTGCTATCAGTGGTGGCAGTACAATGGCTGGCGGAGGCGAAGAGAAGGCCGTATTTCCACATCATCA
>OGPP01002746.1_pt1 | contig 9863 bp, 5 predicted proteins | sample 1553021 | NCBI WGS metagenome assembly OGPP01 (sample SAMEA2580217, study PRJEB22360) | human gut metagenome | biome: human gut; feature: human-associated habitat; material: faeces | place: Denmark | collected 2008/2010
ATAGTCTTGACCTTTGCGCCGTTTATATAGACCTCAAAGGAACCCATTGTGTCGGAATTATTACGCTTGAAAAGTAAGAACACACTGCTTGCGGTGGCTTTGAATTTAAGCGGGTCAGTACCCTCGGAAAGCTTCCAGCTGGTGGGGAAGTCAGTTGCGCCCTGCTCCACAGCTTCAAAGGAACCTGTGTCGGTAAGGCTGATAAGCTCTGCCGTGGGAGCTTCGGGAGTTACAAGCTGTGAATCCATAAACGGATAACCGAACCTGTATGCAGGCGGGAGTGTGTATTCCTCATCGGGTGCATTTTCGGCTTCCGTCAGCAGATTTTCAATAAAGCTGCAAAGAAGCTTGTGACCCTCGGCATTTGGGTGTGACTGGTCATCTGAGTAATCCTCCCATGTCATTCTGCCCTCGTCAAATTCGGGAGTAAGAGCGTCTGCCACGGATATCATTGGCAGGGAATAATAATCGCCTATCTCTTTCATGTATTCCTGAGCGGTGTAGCCATTTGCTGTTCTGTTGAAAATAAGCACCACCGCAGGGTCATTTTCCTGCGTGAGAACTGTCCGCACAAGTGACTCATAGGATTCCTTGTGAGTATTGTCCTGAGCGTCGTTTACCGCAAATTCCACGAAAACAATGTCGGCGTTATAGTCCAGCACGTCTTTTTGCAGTCTGAGATTTCCCAGCACCGAGGGAGTTCCGCTGACACCTGCATTGACGTATTTGACATTATCGCACGTGCCGTATTTTTCTGCGATGTAATTGTATGAAAGCTTTGCATAGCAGCCCTCAGCACCTGCTGTTTCACCACGGGTAATGGAGCCGCCGATGTATGCCACGGTCATATCCTCGCCTGACTGCGCCTGACGAAGCTTTGCTTTGAGCCTTGATGTATTTCCAAGGCTGTACAGTGAGCGAGACACCATTGCCGCCTGAAATTTCTCGGGAGTTTCGGGAGCTTTTGAGACAGCTTCGGAAACTGCAGATGTATCTGTGGCCGTGCTTTTCTGAGCTGTATCGCCGCAGGCTGTAAGGAGCAGTGCGGCAGAAAGAACTGCCGCACCTATCATCGTAAGCCTTTTCATATCATTCACCCTTAGGAACCTTGCGGAAATAGGTCTTAGCCATTTTCTTCATTGCCTTTGCAAGCTCCTTTGTGCAGGCGTCCTTATCCATGCGCCAAGCCCAGTTTCCGCCGCCGATGGTGGAGGGGATATTCATACGTGCGGAATTGTCAAGGCAGAGCCAGTCCTGCATCTGGATAACGCAGTTTTCGGATACGCTTGCGTATGCGCACCTGATAAGCTCACGTACGACCTTGCTGTCCGAAGCGGACTTATCCAGTCCAAGATATTTTCTGATACGCTTCTTTCCTGCCTTGTCCTGAGCAAGATACCAGCCGAGAGCTGTCTCATTATCGTGAGTGCCGATATATACAACGCTGTTTTTAACATAATTGTGGGGAAGATAGCTGCTGTCCTCGCCGCCGAAGCCGAACTCGAGAACGTTCATTCCGGGATAGCCTGCTGCCTTGAGCATAGCCTTAACCTCATCGGTAAGGAAGCCAAGGTCCTCCGCTACCAGCTTAACATCGCCAAGATCTGCCTTTATTGCACTGAAAAGCTTCATTGAAGGGCCCTGCAGCCATTCGCCGTGCTCAGCGGTCTTGTCGCCGGCAGGAATCGCATAGAAGCTCTCAAATCCCCTGAAATGGTCGATACGGGTAAGGTCAAACAGTTTTGCGCTGTACTGAACACGCTTTATCCACCACTTATAGTTATTCTTGTCCATATAGTCCCAGTCATAAAGGGGATTGCCCCAGAGCTGACCTGTGGGAGAAAAATCATCGGGAGGGCAGCCTGCCACCTTTGTAGGCTTTCTGTCACTGTCGAGCATGAACATTTCGGGATTTGCCCAGATGTCGGAGGAGTCCATGGAAACATAGATGGGCATATCGCCGTAAATGCTTATTCCACGCTTGTTGGCATATTTTTTCAGATTCTTGTATTGACGGAAGAAGAGAAACTGCATGAACTTCCAGCAGTCAATGTCAACACCGTGTTCCTCGGCATATTTTGCAAGGGTCTGAGGGTCTCTGAGACGGTAGCTGTCAGCCCATTCAGTCCACATGACCTGCTTGAAGAAATACTTCATTGACATGAACATCGCATAATCGTCCAGCCACCAGGCATTCTTTCGGCAGAATTTGCCGAAAAGATACATCTGCTCGCTATCGGCATTTGCCGCAAAGGCAGCATGAGCCTTGGCAAGGATAAGGCGCTTGAAGGAGAACATCTGACCGAAGTCCGCAAACTCCTTCTTTTCCGCAAGTATCTTCAGATCCTTGTCATCCTCGGATACAAGTCCTGCCTTGATAAGCTCGTCAATGTCGATGAGCATGGGATTTCCCGCAAAAGCCGAGTAGCTCTGGTAAGGGGAGTCACCGAAGCCTGTGGGGCCTACAGGAAGGATCTGCCAGTAGGTCTGACCTGCTTTTTTCAGAAAATCAACGAATTTATATGCCTCGCTGCCGAGAGTTCCCACTCCGTATGGAGACGGGAGGCTTGTAATGTGCATAAGAACGCCGCAAGTTCTCATAAATTTATCCGACCTTTCGGTTATTTTATTCAGTAATACTATTATACAGTTTATATTCGGTTATTGCAAGAAATTTTATGAAAATAATAGTGACAGGAATAAAAACTTGCTTTGCAGCCATAATAGCTATCGTGGCAGCTTCATCTGCCTGCGCAGCAGTCATACATTGCGGCGCATACGGAAAGGATGATATAAAATGTGCAATAATCAGAACCAGCAGAACAACCGCAGCAGCAATCAGCGGAATAACCAGCAGAACAATCAGAATCAGCAGAACAGCCAGAACCGTCAGGGCAGACAGCAGCAGGGACAGAACTGCCGTCAGAATCAGCAGCAGAACCAGCAGAACAATCAGCATCAGAACTGACGCTGATATATTTTTCTCAAAGGGCATACGTAATACCTGCAGCAAAGGGATCACGTATGCCCTTTTTATTCCTTTGTAATAAATGCACAAAAAACGTTTAAATTATTTGTTGGTTAGAAATGACACATTACAGTTGAATTTAAACGTTTAATATGGTAAAATATCTATAAGGATTGCCGGGAGTGGGTCAAAGTATATCCCGACAGTCATTCCGTTCCGTGACAATGCGGGAGGTTTAACTAAAATTATGAAAAAAGAGGTATGTTCAATGAAATTCGGTTTCTTTGATGACGCTGCCAAGGAGTATGTTATCACATCTCCCAAAACCCCTTATCCTTGGATAAACTATCTTGGAACACAGGACTTTTTCAGCCTTATTTCCAACACAGCAGGCGGATACAGCTTCTATAAGGACGCTCGTCTGGCAAGAATCACACGTTACCGTTACAACAACGTTCCCGCAGATGCAGGCGGACGCTATTTCTACATAAACGATAACGGCACTGTATGGAATCCCGGCTGGTCTCCCGTAAAGGCTGAGCTTGATGAGTATGTATGCCGTCACGGTATGGGCTACACAGTTATCAAGGGCAAGAAGAACGGTCTTTCCGCTGAAGTTACTTTCTTTGTTCCTCAGAACTTCACAGGTGAAGTTCAGAAGGTAGTTCTCAAGAACGAGAGCAGCGAAAAGAAGACTTTCAAGCTTTTCTCCTTCGTTGAGTGGTGCCTTTGGGACGCTCAGGACGACTGCTCCAACTTCCAGAGAAACTTCAACACAGGTGAGGTAGAGATCGAGGGCAGCACAATTTACCACAAGACCGAATATAAGGAAAGAAGAAATCACTTTGCTTTCTACACCGTAAATGAGCCTATCGACGGTTTTGATACCGACCGTGAGACATTTATGGGAAGCATTTACAATGATTTTGCAGATCCTGAGACTGTATTTGAGGGCAAGCCTCGCAACTCTGTTGCTGATGGCTGGTCTCCCATCGCTTCCCACTGCAAGGAGATCACTCTTGCAGCAGGCGAGGAAAAGACTCTCGTTTACGTTCTCGGCTATGTTGAGAATCCTTATCCCGAGAAGTTCAATGCTGACGGAACCATGAACAAGTCCCGTGCATACGAGATGATGAAGAAGTTCGATTCCGCTGAAAAGGCTGACGCTGCTCTTGCAGAGCTGAAGAAGACCTGGGACGAGCTTCTTGCTAAGTACACCATCTCTTCTCCCGATGATAAGCTCAACAGACAGGTAAATATCTGGAACCAGTATCAGTGCATGGTTACATTCAACCTTTCACGTTCCGCTTCCTACTTTGAGAGCGGTATCGGAAGAGGAATGGGTTTCCGTGATTCCAACCAGGATATCCTCGGCTTCGTTCACCAGATCCCCGAGAGAGCAAGAGAGAGAATACTTGATATCGCTGCTACTCAGCTTGAGGATGGCGGAAACTACCACCAGTATCAGCCCCTTACCAAGAAGGGCAACGATGCCGCAGGTACAAACTTCAACGATGACCCCCTGTGGATGATCCTTTCCACAGCTGCATACATCAAGGAAACAGGCGACTACGACATTCTTAATGAAATGGTAGATTATAAGAATGATTCCAAGCTTGCTCAGCCCCTCCTTGACCACCTGAAGAGAAGCTTCTATCACGTTGTAAACAACAAGGGACCTCACGGTCTTCCTCTTATCGGCCGTGCAGACTGGAACGACTGCCTTAACCTGAACTGCTTCTCCCGTGTTCCCGGCGAAAGCTTCCAGAACACTGCAAGCAATATCGCTAAGGAAGTTAACCCCGAAACAGGCGAGCCTCTTAACGAGCAGACTGCCGAGTCCGTAATGATCGCAGGTATGTTCACATATATCGGACCTGAGTATGTTGAGCTTTGCCGCAGAATGGGCAACACCGAGGAAGCCGACAAGGCACAGGCTGAGATCGACAAGATGAAGCAGGCTATCATTGACTACGGCTGGGACGGCGACTGGTTCCTCCGTGCATACGATGCTTACGGCAAGAAGGTCGGCTCTCACGAGAATGAAGAGGGCAAGATCTTTATCGAACCTCAGGGCTTCTGCATCATGTCCGATGTAGGCGGCAAGGAGTTCACCGATAAGACTATTGCAAGCATCGACAAGTATCTCGGTACTTCCCACGGTCTGGTTCTTAACAATCCCGCATTTACAAGATATATCGTTGAGTACGGCGAGATCTCCACATATCCCGGCGGATACAAGGAGAACGCAGGTATATTCTGCCATAACAACGCATGGATCATGTGCGCAGCAGCATATGCAGGCATGGGCGACAAGGCATTTGACTACTACACAAGGATCGCTCCCGTATATCAGGAAGATGAAAAGCTCCACAGAACCGAGCCTTATGTATATGCTCAGATGATCGCAGGTAAGGACGCTAAGAGATTCGGCGAGGCTAAGAACAGCTGGCTCACAGGTACAGCTGCATGGAACTTCGTTGCAATTTCCCAGTATATCCTCGGTATCATTCCTTCTTACGACGGACTGAAGATCAATCCTTCCATTCCTAAGGCTTGGGACGGCTACACCATATCCCGTCAGTTCAGAGGTGCAACATTCAACATCAAGATCGAGAACCCCGATCACGTTTCCAAGGGCATCAAGTCCCTTACCGTGGACGGCAAGGCTGTTGACGGAAATGTTATTTCCGGTATCACAAGCGGTGTTCACGAAGTAGTTGCTGTAATGGGCTGAGTTCCTTTAACAGTAAATTGAATACATAAATCAAAGGCTGTGCAGGTCATTCTGCGCAGCCTTTTGCTTTGATTAGAAATATGCGCATTGTCTTTTGGTATTCGGCATAGTATAATACTAATCACCAATAAAACTATAGACAAAAAATCATCGCATAATCCATATACGCAAGATTATGCTCAATTTTTTGTATAGTTTTTAATTGGTGCTTAGTATAAATTACCCAAAAGTGCGGTTGTCTATAGCTAACTCATTGTATAGCCATACGAATTGATGTTAAATAGCATTGTTTTTTATTGACAAAACCCGAAACAGACACTATAATGAATACATGAACAGATGTTCATGTATTCATTATAGTAAAGGGGTGCTCAGCATTGTTTATTGAAATAAACGGTATCAGAAAAAGCTATGGCAGCGGGGAAAGCAAGGTAGAGGTACTTAAAGGAATAAACATTGGCATAGAAAAGGGTGAGTTCTGCGTTCTTCTCGGCCCTTCGGGAAGCGGCAAATCCACACTTCTTAACATCATAGGCGGAATAGATGACGCTGACTCGGGCTATATTTCCATAGACGGTGAAAAGACAGAAAACATGAACGAACGCTCACTGACGGAATACCGCAGAAAGCATCTTGGCTACATATTCCAGATGTACAATCTTATACCCAACCTTAACATAAAGGAAAACGTTGAAACAGGCGCATATCTCAGCGACCACCCTCTTGATGTTGATGAGATACTGAAAACTCTCGGACTGTATGAGCATCGTCATAAGCTTCCTTCTCAGCTTTCGGGCGGTCAGCAGCAGCGCTGCTCCATCGGAAGAGCTATTGTAAAAAATCCCGATATCCTGCTTTGCGATGAGCCTACAGGTGCGCTGGATTACAACACTTCCAAAGAGATACTCAAGCTTATTGAGACTGTAAATCAGAAATATAACACAACTATCATCATGGTAACGCACAATGAGGCTATCAAGGACATGGCAGACAAGGTCGTAAAGCTTCGTGACGGCATGGTTAGAAAGCAGATAATCAACGAAAAGAAGCTTTCAGCCGAAGAGCTTGACTGGTAAGCGGAGGTGTGCAGATGAAAAATCCACTCAACAAGCGTCTGCCCCGTGAGCTTGCAAAGGACGCTACCAAATACATTGCCATTTTTATAATGATGGTGCTGCTCATATCCATATGCTCGGGTATGCGTGTTGGAAATGAGAGCCTGAAAAAAGCGTATTATGACAGCTTTGAGCTTTATAATATTGAGGACGGTCATGTTACCTTTGACAAGCCTCTTCCCGAAGAGCTGCGGAATACATTTGAAAGCAATATTGACTTGACATTCTATGACAATATGTACTTTGACGAAAAGACAGCCGAAACAGGGGCAGATATCCGTGTTTTCAAGCAGTCGGACGTTGTTAATACCCCTTGCCTTTTAAGCGGCTCTCTTCCTGCACAGGACGATGAAATAGCCATAGACAGAGTTTTTGCCAAAAATAACGGTATAAATATTGGCGATACTGTTACCCTCAAGGGAAAAGCACTGAAAATAACAGGCTTTATAGCGCTTCCCGATTACAGCACTCTTTTTGAGAGCAACACGGACTCGATGTTTGACTCCATCAATTTTTCCGTTGCTGTAATGACCGACGGCGGATTTGAGACCATAGAAAGCAAAAATCTTAAATATAACTACGCATGGCAGTACAATACTCCCTATGCTGATGATACGGAGGCAGCCGAGCGCTCGGAAAAGTTTACTGACCTGCTCAGCGATGAGCTTACAGATTACGATGAGGCTATTGTTCAGGTTCAGATAGACGCTCTTACCGATAAGCTTGAAAAGGCTTCCGAGGAGTATGCGGATATCTACAAGGCCTCCTTTGAGAAAAAGGTTGACGAGATAACAGCAGCGGCTGAAACAGGCGCTGAGGAATATGGCGAGCTGTATAAGGCAGCTATTGAAAAGAAGCTTACCGAGGTTTCAGAAAGCATTTCAAAGGGTGCGGAGGAATATGCGGCTCTTTACATGGCAACAGGCGAAAAGCCCTCTGCAGCCGATCTTTCCGTTCAGACAGATGATTTTACCTTTGGCATCATTGAGAACAGTGTGAATGCGATGCTCACCGGAAGTGAATACAGCGCTCCCGACGAGCAGGAGTTTGTTGAACGCTATATTGATACTGTCGAGAAGCCCAAAAAGTCCGACCTTTCTGTGGAAACAGATGACTTTGTGTTCGGAATTATCGAAAAGTCCGTTGATGCGGCTGTAAGAAATGAAGAGTACGACGGCCCCACCGAGGAGGAATTTAAGGACCAGTACCTTGATTCCGTGGAAAAGCCTTCAAAAGAGGAGCTTTCCACAGAGCTTGATGATTTCCTTTTCGGCATCATTGAGGACGCTGTCAGCGCTGAGATAAACGGCGAAGAATACACAATGCCCGAGGACGAAGCTTTTGAGGACGAGATAGATCAGAGTGATATCATCACAGTTGATGATTATGTTCCCAGATATCTTAATCAGGCTGTAAATTTTGCCATTGATGATATCGGCGGCGATGAAGCAGGCTCAATGGTAATGTGCTATATGATGATAGTTATTATCGCATTTATTTTTGCTGTCACTATTTCAAATACCATTGTCAGCGAAGCGGGAGTTATCGGTACGCTCCGTGCGTCAGGCTACACAAAGGGCGAGCTAATCAGGCATTATATGATACTTCCCGTAATAGTAACAGCTGCGGCAGGCGTTGTCGGAAATATCATCGGCTACACTGTAATGAAGGATTACTGCGTTGGTCTTTACTTAGGCTCGTATTCGCTTACCACTTATACAACAGTATGGGTTCCGTCCGCATTTGTACTTTCAACAGTTGTGCCTATCCTGCTCATGCTTGTGATAAATCTTACGGTGCTTACTTCAAAGCTCAAGCTCAAGCCCCTGAAATTCCTGCGTCATGACCTGAAAAAGAACACAAATAAAAAGGCAATGCGCCTCAATACCAAAATACCCTTTAAAACAAGATTCAGTCTCAGGATATTCTTTACTAATCTTCCCGGATATATCGTAATGATAATCGGCATACTTTTCGGAGCGGTGCTTATAAGCTTCGGCGATATGTTCCCCAGAATGCTTGACCAGTATAAGGAAATTATTACCAATGATATGATAAGCAGCTATCAGTATATTCTCTATGATTATGAGGAGGCTGATGAAGTAACTGATATCCGGGCGGAAAAATTTGCAATGTCAAGCTATGATTATTCAAAGGAGGGTTTCCTTACTGACAGTATTTCCGTTTACGGCATCGAGAAAAACAGCAGATATATCCATTCGGCTATTCCCGAGGGCAAGGTGCTTATTTCTACAGGTATAAGCGAGAAGTTCGGCATCAAGACTGGCGACAGCATAGAGCTTGATGAAAAATACAAGCGTGACAGCTCATATACCGTTGAGGTAGGCGGCGTATATGATTACCAGTCGTCCCTTGCGATATTTATGAATCTGGACGATTACAACAAGCTTTTCGGCAATAAATCCGATTATTTCACAGGCTATTTCTCAAATGAGGAGCTTACGGAGCTTGATGATGACGATGTTGTTTCCGTTATAACCGCTGATGACTATACCAAACTTTCCGACCAGCTTACAGTTTCAATGGGCGGAATGATGGAACTTTTCAAATGGTTCGGAGCTATGTTCTTCGTTATCGTTGTTTATGTTCTCTGCAAGCAGGTCATCGAGAGAAACTTCCAGTCTATCTCGCTTACAAAAATACTTGGTTTCAGGAACAGCGAGATCGGCAGCCTTTACATAGTATCGACCTCTATAGCCGTTGTTCTGGGACTGGCGATTTCCGTTCCCTTCATTGATGTTGCTATGAGAGCGATTTTCAAAAGCTATCTTTACACCATGATGACAGGCTATTTCCCATATGTGATGAGCCCTATAACATATATTGTAACAGTTGCAACGGGAATTATCTGCTATGCGGTGGTGGCACTGCTCCAGATGAGAAAGGTATCAAAGGTTTCCAAGAGCGAGGCTCTCAAAAACGTGGAATAAGTTTTATATATGTAAAAAAACGTCCGTACCTGAAAAGATACTGACGTTTTTTCTGTATGTGCTCACGGAAGCTTTCTTTTTTCTTCATGGCA
>OGPP01002747.1_pt1 | contig 9855 bp, 7 predicted proteins | sample 1553021 | NCBI WGS metagenome assembly OGPP01 (sample SAMEA2580217, study PRJEB22360) | human gut metagenome | biome: human gut; feature: human-associated habitat; material: faeces | place: Denmark | collected 2008/2010
ACATTGAGCAAGCTCATGTATTATTGACTTATCTTTTTTGGGCTGAACTGTTACATAAAACCACACAGATTTTTAATTTTAATCAGTGAACAACTTAGTCCTCTGCTTTTTCTTCTTCTGAATCTTCTTTCTCCGAAGCTTCTTCACCTTCCATATCAAGTGTCACATATTCTCTGTCACCTGATTCGTCATCATCTGATGTCCCGTTTTCTTCATCTGATTTCTCGTCATCATCTGAAGCATCGTCAAAGTCATCGTCGAAATCATCATCAAATTCCTCGTCAAACTCATCGAAATCTTCATCTCTGTTTAAAAGATCGATTCCGCAGAATTTCTTAAGGCAATAAACAACTCCGCAGGCTGCACCTGCAACTGCCGCCACTCCCGCAACAAATTTTAAAAATTTCTTCATATAAAACCTCCTTAAATGTTTACGAAACTATGATTATCCGTAATTATATCGTGCAATTAACACAACCTGTAATCAGTCTCGTAATTACCTTTTTCTATCTTGTTGTAAGTTTATGTGTAATATGGAACAAGTATGGATCAAGGTCTTTTGACATTGAAAGTGCTTCCTGGATATCAAAGTCTACAAACTCTCCTTCTTTGTATCCTACGACTCTGTTGCTCTTACCTTCACATAAAAGCTCAACTGCCATTGTACCCATAGCTGATGCAAATACTCTGTCCTTACATGTAGGATTACCGCCACGCTGAATGTGACCAAGTATTGTAGCTCTCGTTTCTACACCTGTAGCAACCTCGATTATCTTTGCCATCTCTGCTGAGTTTCCTACTCCCTCTGCATTTACAATAATATGGTTTTTCTTACCGAGTTTTCTTCTATCCTGTATCTTTGTAATAATCCTCTGAATATCACCATGATATTTCTCTGTAGTAAGTATATATTCTGCACCGCTTGCTATACCTGTCCAAAGTGCTATATGACCTGCCGTGCGTCCCATAACCTCTACAACACTGCATCGTTCATGTGACTCAGATGTATCCCTTAATTTGTCGATGGCTTCCATAGCTGTGTTTATAGCCGTATCAAATCCGATAGTGTACTCGGTACAGGCAATATCAAGGTCAATGGTTCCCGGAACTCCGATAGTGTTTATACCCTGCTCCGAGAGTCTGCTCGCTCCGTTGAACGAACCGTCACCACCGATAACAACTATACCGTCAATACCATGCTTGCGGCAGATATCTGCTGCCTTTTTCTGATATTCTTTCTTTTTAAATTCAAGACATCTTGCAGTATAAAGAATAGTACCGCCTGTCTGGATAATGTCAGATACAGAAAGATTGTTCATGTCTATGATATCTTCCTCTAAAAGACCTGCATATCCTCTCCTGATTCCTTTTACTTTTAATCCGTTTGAAATTCCGGTGCGGACAACTGCCCTTATCGCAGCATTCATTCCAGGTGCATCACCACCACTTGTCAGTACACCAATAGTCTTAACAGCATTACTCATAATGTCCTCCTTAAGTATCGTCAAATAAAAACGTTAGTATAAATTTTCCGAAACAATAAGTATAGTACAATATGTGTTGTCTGACACACAAAGTGCGTACAGTAACCATAATCGTCATTACATAAATTTTACTATTACTTATTCTCATTTATCCAACATAATTTTACGGCAAATCCAATTATTTTTCAATACTCTTTTCACGAATTGCAAGTGCCTCTTTCGGCATAAACTTAAAATTGTCATCTTTTACAAGTTTTCTCGCATCAACACCTCTGCTTTTTGGAAGTCTTTTAACCTGTTTTTCTTTTGCAACATATATACATACCAAATCTTTTCCATCATATTGCCGGAGGTTTTTATATAATTCCTGTTCTTTATCAACAAACTCCTCCATATTTTCAAACCGTATCCACAATTCGCACGGTATTCTGTCAAAAGGTATTATATCACGGCAGATAAGCTTTGCTGCTCTGTTCTCCGATGTTTGAACCCTGCCCCTGACAAATATCTTCGCATCATCAGTAAGAAGCGGCTTAAGTCTCTCGTAATCCCTCGGAAATATCGTTATCTCTATAGTTCCATAAAGATCTTCAAGCTGTATATATGCCATAAGTTTGTTTGAGGATTTTGTAACTTTTACATTTTTATCTGCTATCATACCGCCGACAATAACATTCTGTCCGTCCTCGACTTTTGCAGATGACTCTTCATCATCCTCAGACACCATAAAGTCAAGAGATGTATTTGTGCAGTTTTTTTCCATAAGCTCCGTATAATCATTTAAAGGATGCCCACTTATATATATACCCAGAACTTCTTTTTCAAATCCCAAAAGTTCTTCTTTTGCATACTCATCAATTTCGGGATACTTTATCTCATTTGCTTTGTCAAGGTCATCATCACCCATATCAAAAAGTGACATCTGCCCTGCAATGGCATCTTTCTTTTCCCTGTTTACGGCATCTAACATAGAATCATAAACCATCATTTTCTGACGGCGGTTTCCGGGCATAGAATCAAGTGCCCCTGCTTTTATAAAGTTTTCTATCGTGTGCCTGTTTATCTCTTTTGAGGTGAGGCGCATCATAAAATCATGCATTGACTCAAATTTCCCGCCACGCTCTCTTTCCGCCACGATTGCTTCGATAACCGGCTCTCCTACACCTTTTATGGCTGACATTCCAAAGCGTATTGCCCCGTTTGCCACATGAAATCTGCTGAATCCCTCGTTTACATCGGGCGGCAGTATGTCTATACCAAGACTTTTACTGCTCATTATATATGAGATTACTTTTGCAGTATTGTCTTTTACTGATGTGAGAAGTGCCGCCATAAATTCAACGGGATAATAGCATTTTAAATATGCGGTCTGATATGACACGACTGCATATGCCGCTGCGTGTGATTTGTTGAAAGCATATTTGGCAAAATCTATCATCTCATCATATATCTTGTTTGCCGTTTTTTCATCTATTCCGTTTGCGATGCAGCCTTTTACACCCTCTTCCCCGTTGCCATACACAAAGTTTTTACGCTCTGCCTCCATGACTTTTGTTTTCTTTTTTGCCATCGCACGACGCACGAGATCGCTTCGCCCGAAACTGTAGCCTGCAAGATTTCTTACTATCTGCATTACCTGCTCCTGATACACGATGCAGCCGTATGTCGGTGCAAGTATCGGTTCAAGCTGTGGACAATCGTAAACTATGCTGTCACGGTTTGTCTTTCCGGCAATATATTTTGGTATAAAGTCCATCGGTCCGGGACGGTAAAGTGAGATACCTGCTATAACATCCTCCATGTTCTGAGGTTTAAGTTCTTTCATAAACTGCCTCATACCAGGACTTTCAAGCTGGAACACACCCTCTGTTTTTCCTGTTCCTATCATCTCAAACACTTTTTTGTCATCGTAATTTATATCCATCATAGTGTCATCGGCAAGTCCTGCCATGTGTGCCGCATTCTGGATAACGGTGAGTGTCCTAAGACCAAGAAAGTCCATCTTCAAAAGGCCAAGTTCCTCTAAGGTCGTCATGGTGTACTGCGTTGTTATCGTTCCGTCGGATGCCCTCGACAACGGTACAAACTCATCTACTGCCTCAGGACTTATAAGAACTCCCGCCGCGTGCATTGATGTATGGCGTGGCAGTCCCTCAAGTCTCATAGACATATCTATAAGATTTTTTGCCTGCTCATCACTGTCATAAAGTGCTTTTAATTCAGGATTTTCCTTAAGTCCCTTTTCTATCGTAATACCAAGTTCCATAGGAATTGCCTTTGCCACAGTATCGACAAAATTAAGCGGCAGGTCTAATGCTCTACCCACATCCCTTATGGCATTTCTCGCCGCCATAGTTCCAAATGTAACTATCTGAACAACACGGTCTTTTCCGTATTTTTCCATTACATATTTTATGACTTCAGGCCGTCTTTCATAACAAAAATCTATATCTATATCGGGCATTGTAACTCGCTCCGGATTTAGGAAACGCTCAAAGAGAAGGTCATACCTAAGCGGGTCTATATTGGTAATACCAAGTGTGTAGGATACGACACTTCCCGCTGCCGAACCTCGTCCCGGTCCTACGCTTATGCCGTGGTCCCTCGCATATTTGATAAAATCCCACACGATAAGGAAATAATCGACAAATCCCATTGTGTGGATTGTCTCAAGCTCATATTCAAGTCTCTCTTTAAGTTCTTTGTCAGGATTTCCATATCTTCTTACAAGTCCATCATTACAGAGTTTATTTAGATATTCCCATGCCGTATAGCCGTCAGGTACATCGTACTGCGGCAGTTTGTAATTGCCAAATTCTATCTCGACATGACATCTGTTTGCAATCTTTTCCGTATTTTCCAATGCTTCAAGTGCATACGGAAAAAGCTGTTTCATCTCGTCCTCAGACTTGAGATAATACTGACCACCGTCATATCTCATCCTGTCCTCGTCGGTAACCTTTTTCTGTGTCTGTATGCATAGAAGTATGTCATGTGCTTTCGCATCATCAGCCATTATGTAGTGCACATCATTTGTCGCAACAAGTTCTATACCTGTCTCCTGACTCATCCTGAGCAATCCCTGGTTTACGGTCGCCTGATCCGGTATTCCATGATCCTGAAGTTCCAAAAAGAAATTGTCCTCTCCAAATATGTCCCTTAACCTGAGTGCTTCTTTTTTTGCCTCATCATAAAATCCCTGTCTTAAATTTGTTGCAACTATACCTGCAAGACATGCACTCAAAGCGATAATTCCCTCATGAAACCGTTCAAGCACTTCATAATCCACTCTTGGCTTATAATAAAAACCCTCGGTAAATCCTCTTGAAACAATCTTCATAAGATTGGCATAACCTTTATCATTCTCTGCGAGCAGAACAAGATGATTATATCTGCCCTCGCCTTTGTCATTTTTCTTCTCAAATCTTGACCCCGGTGCAACATAAACCTCACAGCCTATGACCGGATTTATATCTGCCGCCTTTGCTGCCCTGTAAAAATCTATAACACCATACATATTTCCGTGATCCGTTATGGCAAGATTTTTCATACCAAGCTCCTTTGCCCTGTTCACAATCTCACCAATCTTGCAGGAACCGTCAAGCAGTGAATACTGTGTATGGACATGAAGATGCGTAAAACTCATGACTTTCCCCTTTCTAAATATAAAAAAGCGAACTATGCTGCCTAATGCAACCGTCCGCTTTAAACTTTATCTCAGGCAATACTTTTCTATGCATTGGCTGTGCTTAAGTACTTTACTATATCATCCATTGCTGTCTGCTCATCATCTCCATTGGCCGAAACTACAACTTCCTCGCCTGCCGTGAGTCCGAGTGTCATCATACCCATGATACTTTTTGCATTCACTTTTCTATCATCACACTCAACATAAATGCTGCTGTTGTACTGACTTGCAACCTGAACCAATACGGCTACCGGTCTTGCCTCCAAACCATTTTGAAGCTGAATCTGAATCTTTTTTGTAATCATGTTGTTCCTCCTTTTATCAGACAGATTACTTAAAATTTTTATAAATTCATATTTTCCTTTTCCTGTCTGATTTCGTTTGCAATATTGCTTAGTTTTTTCAGACGGTGATTGACACCTGACTTGCTTATTGGTCTGTCAAGCATCTTTCCAAGTTCCTGCAGGGAACTGTCAGGATATTCAAGTCTCAACTCGGCTATCTCCTTTAGTCCGTCCGTAAGTGCACTAAACCCCCTATTACATTGAATATACTTAATATCTTCTATCTGCCTTGCAGCAGTATTTACTATTTTTGAAATATTTGCAGTTTCACAATTCACCTGCCTGTTGACAAAGTTGCGCACTTCTTTAACAATGCGTACATTTTCAAATTCCATAAGTGCCTTATGTGCTCCTATGACATTTAAAAAATCAACAATCTGTGCCCCCTCTTTTATATAGACGACCTGATATTTTTTTCTCTCGACTATCTTCGCATCAATTTCAAAACAACTCATTGCTTCTTTTAACTGCTGTGCAAGTGAGACACTTGTCACGGCTATCTCAAGATGATAGCCTTTTTGAGGGTTGGTAACTGAACCGGCAACCATAAATGCTCCACGCAGAAACGCCCGTTTACAGCAGGTGTTCCTGATTATAAGCTGATTTACGGCATTAAAATCTCCCCATGTGTCCTCATCACTTAAAAGTTTTATCGTTCTTAGCACTTCAAGTACATTTTCCCTGTCTTTTATACAGATAAAATAGTTTTTTGAGCGAGCCATAAGATTGTGCGTTCTTATCATCACTTCCGGCGATATGTCAAACATACACTTTAATAACATATAGGATTTCTTTGCAACTGTCAAGTTCTCTGTTCGCATTTCAATGTAATTTTCATTTTTAAAATCTCTTTTTATATGTCCCGTAAGTGCGAATATCACTGCAAGCTGGGCTATCTGACAATGTCTTCCTTTGTCATACTGTTTTCCAATTTCTTCCTTTACATCACTTGCAAACGACATTAATTTTCTCCCTTTGTTTTGGCATCCTTTTCTATATCCCTGTGCTCAACTTTAAGACTGTATGGAAGTTCCTGCATATGCTTTGCAAGTGCATTTGCAAGTGATACCGAACGATGCTTTCCTCCCGTACAGCCTATTCCTATAACAAGCTGGTTTTTCCCCTCAGTGATATAATTTGGAACAAGAAATTTTATCATATCAAATAATTTTTCATCAAATTCTTTTGCCTGTTCCGATTTCATAACATAATCATACACTTCAAAATCATTTCCAGTTTTTTTCTTTAACTCCGGAATATAGTACGGATTTGGTAAAAATCTCACATCAAAAACAAGGTCACAGTCTGCCGGTATCCCGTATTTAAATCCAAATGACAGTATCGTGATAAAAAAGTTCTGATACTCTTCGTTTTCTAAAAATATCTTGTCAATCTCCTGTTTGAGTTCACGCACCAGCATATGACTTGTATCCATAATATAGTCGGCGTGTTTTTTTATAAACTGAAGTTCTTCTCTCTCTGCCTCAATCGCTTTGTCAACCCTGCCTTGCAAGGCAAGAGGGTGATTTCTTCTTGTCTCTTTATATCTCTTAACGAGCACATTGCTGTCAGCATCAAGAAAAAGTATCTCATACGGATAGCCGTTTTCTCTCATTTCATTGAGTGTTTTATCAAGATGTGAAAGTCCCTCAAGATTTCTGATGTCTATACCAAGTGCCAGTTTTTCTATGCTGTCAGTTTCACATATAAACATTTTTGTAAGTTTTGGTATAAGTTTTACCGGAAGGTTATCTACACAAAAATATCCTATATCCTCAAGCATTTTAAGCACTGAGCTTTTCCCGGCTCCTGACATTCCCGTAACTATTACAAAACGCATATTCATCCTCATTTCTTTAACTCCATCCTAGTTTTCTTACTTCCATTTCAAGTATGACTCCAAACTTTTTCTCTACTTCTTCTCTTACATGAGTTATAACAGCTTTTGCTTCCTCGCAGGTTCCACCGCCGACATTTACGACAAATCCACAATGCTTCTCTGACACCATGACATTTCCGACACGGTAACCTCTTAGCCCTGCATCATCGACAAGTTTTCCGGCAAAATATCCCTCCGGTCTTTTAAATGTACTTCCGGCACTTGCATATTCAAGCGGCTGTTTATCCCGTCTCCTTGTCGAAAAATCTTTCATCTTTGCAAGTATTTCCTCTTTTTTGCCCTTCTTTAAAGCAAATTCAGCTGATAAAACTACAAGATTTTTTTTCTGTATTATACTGTTTCTATATGAAAGTTCTAATTCTTTATTTGTCATTTTCACGACACTTCCATCCTCCATAAGAACATCCGCACTGACTATTACATCTTTAATCTCGCCCCCGTATGCTCCCGCATTCATCGAAACCGCTCCGCCTATACTTCCCGGTATTCCCCCTGCAAATTCAAATCCTGTAAGGGAACTTTCAGAAGCAAGAACTGCTGCTCTTGAAAGCATCACGCCTGCCTGTGCATAGATATATGTCATATCGCCATCTTCTTTTTCTATATTAAGTTCCTTTAAGTTTTCCGTAGAAACTACTATCCCATTATATCCCTCATCTGCAACTAAAAGATTACTTCCGTTACCTAGAATAAAATATTCCTGTTCTTCTTTTTTAAGTAATTCTATTGTCTTTATTATCTTTTCTATGTTATCAGGACTGACAAATACCTTTGCCGGACCTCCTATCCTGAATGTAGTATGCCTGCTCATTGCTTCTGACTCAGAAACACACTGTTTTCCATTTATATCAATTAGTTTTTTTACGATTTCAGTTTCAGCCATGCTGACCTCCAATTTTTTAAATGCATTTATATCACTTTTTGTGAAACTATTATATGTTTTGTTAATTCTGCAACTATAACAAATACTAATTTATAATCCTCTTATATTTATATCACATTGCCGGTATTAGTTGCAAGTTTTTACGAGCAGGCTGAACTTACACTTTTTTGTAACAGTTCAGCCTTCAATTTTTTAAATTTTTTTCAAAATAAGTGTTGACTTTTTATTTTATATGGGGTATAGTATAACTCGTCGGTGCGAAGCGACAACAGTTAAATAACTTAAATATGTGCGCGTAGCTCAGCTGGATAGAGCGTCTGACTACGGATCAGAAGGCCGGGAGTTCGAATCTTCTCGCGCACGTTGATTATCCTCGTATTATGAATGTCATGATATGGGGATTTTTTGTTACTGATAATTTGTTATTGCTTATCCTGCTGTGCGATTGATAACGATAATTCACAATTTTTACTGTCAATGCAGCAGTCATTTAAAATCGCAAAAGTAACTCATTGTATTTTTGCAATTTGCGAAAGTGAGGTTTGTATGTTCCAGACTTTAAATAAGGAGCTTTCTACTACCCAGATAATAGCACTTGGTTTTCTAGGTACTATCTTTATAGGTGCCTTGATACTCTGTCTTCCATTTTCCTCGGCAGATGGAAATTTCACTCCGTTTATCGATGCCCTATTTACATCAACTACTTCCGTCTGCGTGACCGGACTTGTTGTTGTAAATACAGCAATCCACTGGAGTCTTTTTGGCAAGATAGTCATTCTCATACTTATCCAGCTAGGCGGACTGGGGATAGTCTCCTTTGTCACCGGGATAATGATGGTTGCAGGAAGCCGCATTACATTGAGCGACAGGCTTCTCCTTGAAGATGCACTCAATTTAAGCACTCTCAAAGGTCTTGTCCGCTTTTTAAAATTTATTTTCAGAGGTACTTTTATAATAGAAATAATCGGTGCAATCTGCTACAGTTTCGTTTTCGTTCCCGATTTCGGTCTGATAAAAGGACTGTGGTTTTCCATATTTCATGCTGTTTCCGCTTTTTGTAATGCCGGTATTGACCTGCTCGGTGCAAACAGCCTTGAACCGTATATTTCAAATCCATGGATAAATTTTGTAACGATGTTTCTTATTGTTTCAGGCGGAATCGGTTTTATCGTGTGGATGGATTTAAAAGCTACCGTTAAAAATTATTTTCAGAATAAAATTTCTGTTAAGAAGAGTTTGCAAAAATTAAGACTTCACACAAAGATAACACTTATAACAACTGCTATCCTTATCTTAGGCGGTGCATTACTTATATTTGTCCTTGAATATACAAATACTGACACGATTGGTAAACTGAGCTTTTTTGATAAAATAGTTGCAAGCCTTTTTCAATCGGTCACATTAAGGACTGCCGGATTTGCAACATTTTCACAGTCGGGCTTAAGACACGGAACTGTGCTTCTTTGTTACTTTTTGATGTTTATCGGTGGTTCTTCAATAGGTACGGCTGGGGGGGTAAAAAAAAAAAAACCTTCGCCACTATTTTCTATTATTAT
>OGPP01002748.1_pt1 | contig 9845 bp, 9 predicted proteins | sample 1553021 | NCBI WGS metagenome assembly OGPP01 (sample SAMEA2580217, study PRJEB22360) | human gut metagenome | biome: human gut; feature: human-associated habitat; material: faeces | place: Denmark | collected 2008/2010
AGGACGAGGATTTCCGTGTGATCCTGGATCTGGGTCCGGCATCAAAAGGACATTCACTGATCCTGCCTAAAAAGCATTTTGCCAATGTATGTGAGCTGGATGCAGAGACAGCGGCAAAGGTGCTTCCACTGGGAGCGAAGATAGGAGCTGCTATGAAGAAGGGGTTAGGCTGCGCCGGATTTAACCTGGTTCAGAATAACGGTGAAGCAGCAGGACAAACTGTAATGCATTTCCATATGCATGTGATCCCGCGTTATGAGGGCGGTCCTGCCAATATTGCCAACTGGGTACCGGGTACAGCATCCGCAGAAGAATTAACGGAAGCAGCAGAGAAGATCAAAGGCTGTCTGTAGTCACTTATGATCAAACGTATGGATGAAGAAGCAAAAGCGAGTTTTGAAGAAATGTATCTGACCTATCAGGATACCTTAAGACGTCTTGCTTATGCTTACGATATACCTGTGGATGATATTGACGATATCATTCAGGACACATTTGTTTCCTATGCAAGGTATGATTATTCCCTGAAACAACCGGAAGAGGGGAAGAAGATCTTGCTTGGCAGGATCCTCAGAAGCCGTTGTATGGATTTTCACAGACAGAAAAAGAAACGATACTGTGAAGATCTGAATGGAGAAACGTTTGCAGCTGAAGAGTACAGGATGCAGCTGCATCAGCCTGGGTTAGTAGACGTTTTCTCCGGAAAAGAGCGGTGCAAAGCGATCCTGGACGAAGTAGACCGTATGCCGGAAAACTGGCAGAAAGTTGCAGAGTTGAAATTAATAGAAGGACGGCCAACCAGTGAAGTCTGCGATCAGCTTTCTATTTCAGAGAAAGCCTGCTATTCACGGGTCAGCCGTATCAGAAAGTACATAAAATCACTTTTGAAACGGGAAGACTGGCCTTAGACAGGACCATGTTCTCCCGAAACAAAGGGAAATCCGTTGCTGGCCATGCAATGCATGAACAGTAACAATTTAAGAATGGGAAACGCAGGACTCTATCAAAGAGGTAATGGTTTCTACTGCATTGCTGAGACTGCTCTTTTCCATTGCATTGATATAGGTCTCCCTGTTTTTGTAAAGATCAAACACAGCAGTGCTTAAGGCTTTATCTGAAAGATCTTCTTCTTTTAAGACTTTGCTGAAGCCCTGGCGTGCGAAGGAATCTGCATTTAAGATCTGGTCACCGCGGCTGGCAGCAGCAGAAAGCGGGATCAGAAGGTTGGGCTTACGTAAAGCCAGAAGTTCGCAGATGGAATTAGCACCTGCACGGGAGATGACGACATCAGCAGCAGCAAAGAGATGCTTTAAAGGTGCATCTACATATTCATACTGTACATATCCTTCGGTACCGATCAGGCTTTCATCCAGATTGCCTTTTCCGCAGATATGTATTACCTGGAATGTATTTAAAAGCTGTGGAAGGATCTTTCGTACCGCTGTGTTTACAGCAACAGATCCAAGGCTTCCGCCGATGATCAGAAGGACAGGTTTATCTTCTGTTAAATGAGCGTAGGACAGGCCCGCTTTGCGGTCACCTTCTAAAAGTTCTGCACGGATAGGAGAACCTGTAAGGACGGCTTTGTCTTTTGGAAGATATTTCAGTGTTTCCGGGAAATTGCAGCAAACTTTTGCGGCAGATGGAATGCAGATCTTGTTTGCAAGGCCGGGAGTCATATCGGATTCATGGATAATAACAGGAACCTTATAATGTTTTGCAGCCAGAACGACTGGTACAGCAACAAAACCACCCTTGGAGAATACAACATCTGGTTTATAACGCCTTATAAGGCGAAGTGCCTCAAAATAGCCTTTTGCTACACGGAACGGATCAGAAAAATTCTTCAAATCAAAGTATCTGCGCAGCTTGCCTGAGGAAATGCCGTCGTAAGGAATGCCGGCACCTTCGATCAGTTTGCGTTCGATACCCTGGTAAGAACCAATATAACGGATTTCATAGCCTGCTTTCTTTAAAGAAGGAAGAAGAGCAAGGTTGGGAGTAACATGACCGGCAGTACCGCCGCCGGTGAGTACAATACGTTTCATAAAAATACCAGATCTCAAATGCGGTGAGGCATTTGAACGCAAACGAAAAAGTGAAAGAATCGGTGTTTGCATTTTCCTTTCACAAAGATTTTCTTTCACATACTTTTACTTACAGTTTAATCCATGACAGAAAAAAGTCAAGAAGGGACTTTAAGGTGCTATGAAAGCAGGAAAGAAAAAGAACAGAAATACAGCAGAAAAAATCACAAAATTTCCGTTAGGTCCATCTGGGATGGAAGATTTAGAGGATACAGAACTGGATGCACTGTTCGAAGAAGAACTCAAGCGGGAAGCGGACGAACTGGAGGCCCGTCTGAACAGCGATCCAAAGCTCATCGGGGTCGGTGCCTCTGATGACCTGTTTGCCAAGATCGTTGGTTCCCTCAAAGAGCAGGGCGTGTGGGAAGAGGATGAGAAAGCTGTGAAAGCACAGGAAGATGAAGCCGGGGAAGAAGATGCGGAAAAGTCAGGAAAGACAAAGGACGAAGTTCAGGAGACAGAAGCTGAATACGAAAATGGGAAAAGCGGTGCGGGAGAAAAGATAGAGCCGGAAAAAGAAGCGACGGAAAGAGCAAAGAGAATGGAGCAGCAGTCTGCGGTAGCGGCAGAGAAGACAGACAGGGCTGTGAAAGAAAATACGGGAAGTCCTGCGGAAAAGAAGGAAGCGAAAGCTGCAGAAGAGAAGACGAAAAAAGGGATAGAAAAAAATATAGAAGAGAACACAGAAGAAAATACAGCAGCGAGTGCAGACGGAAATACACAAAAAATAAGAAAAATAGAATCAAATGAGGCAGAAGAAAAGAATACCACTGAGAACATGGCGTTTTCAGATAAAGAAAGAGAAAGTAAATCTGGTTCTGAGGAAGCATATTTGCAGCTCTCAGAAGCAGACCGCCGTGCAATGGAATACGGCTATCAGATGCAACAGAAAGATGCCGAGAAAAAAGTGCGCCGGAAAAAGCGAAGAAAGCTTGCAAAGCGAGCAGGAATTACGGCGGCAGCGCTGGTGGCAGTGTTTGGCGTGAGCATGACGAGCGACGCAAATCGGAGGTATGTGCTGGAGGCGTGGAATACGGTAGCGGGGAGTTTGGGGATGAGAATATCCATAAATTATTTGGAAAATGATCCGGTTTATTTGGGAGATACAAAGGAAGAGGAAGCACAGAATGAAATAAAAGAAAAATTAAATATAAAACCATTAAGATTGGGCTATTTACCAGAAGGGTGGAAATTTTCTTCGTATGATATAAATGAAGAAACAGAATTTGGAATTTTATTTTATACAAATGGGCAACAATGGCTTAGTGTGTATATGAAGAAAAATAGCGACAATAATGTTTCGTATTATCAACCTGATGGAGAGAGAGAGGTGATAGAAACAATAAAAAATAATGAGAATATAAAAATTAATTTAGAAAGAATAACGAGCGAAAATAAAGAAATATATGCTGCAGTATTTCAAAAAGATGATGATTGTTACTATTGTAACGGTGATGTCACATATGACGAAATGAAAAAGATTGCAAAATATTTAATGATTTTAGAGGAAAAGAATCACAAATAAGAATTTAATTCGTTATTATTTATATCTACATTAAAGAAGGGAGGGAAAAAATGAAGACTTTAAAGAAACTAGTAATGATGTTGACATTGCTTGTTTGTACATTAGGAAGTTTTCTATCAGTACAGGCGGCAGATGATCAATTAGGCATGATTGTAGATGGGTCTGTTCTTACAGATAAATCTGAGGTAACAGGAAATACTTTATCATTAGCAAGGGGAACATATTTGGCTTATGGAAGTGCTACGCTTACAGATAAAGGAAGTAAAGTTCTTAATGTAAGCGGATTTACGTCATGTAATCAAACTTGTAATCAAGTAAAGGTTACATTGCATTTGCAACGATTAGTCAAAGGTACATGGACGACTGTAACGACTTTAGATACGAAGACTGCATATAACACAAATTATGTTTCTAATTCTAAAAACGTAACAGTAACAGGCGGCTATTATTACAGAATCGCTGGTAGCCATGTGGCGGTTAAAGGAAAAGTAACGGAGTCTACAAGTAGTGCTACCGACGGCATGTGGGTCAGCAAATAAGGCCCATCTCGCACCTGTCTGCTATAAACCCGAGCATACAATAACCTGATCGCAAGAGAAGGCCATCTGCTCATTTTTATAGCAGACATAGCGTCAATGTTCTATTTTGCAAGCATCAACAATGATGCGACAAAAAAGCGACGGAGAGAATTAAAATCTCCAAAAGCAACAATACAAAAGCAGTAAAGAAAAACCACGTAACTAAAAACCAAAGTTGTTATACGCCAAATTATTTTTCACGAATAAACACAAAACACTAAATCAGAAAATGCTTCATGTCGGAAATGGGCCTCCGGTGTGAGGCATTTTCTGCTGCAGAGGAAAGTGCGGTGGGGCGATGAGTGCAAAAATAAAGAGTTGAAGCGGATATTCGCAATCTGTGTCGTTATCTGTTGTTTATGACCAGTCAGCTGATTTGGACACAGAATACCTGACGGCTTGATTTTGTGAAAAATGTGGAATATACATCAGGCTTTTTATATGGATAATCAGAAGGAGAAGTGTTACAATAACAGTAAACAGAGCTGATATTTCTGATAAATTTAAAAGAGACAAGAAAACCTGTCGGGCAAAGAAAAGAAGAGTAGGAAAGAACAAGCGGTAGCGGAAAGACGCCAAAAGTGGATCTGGAGAGTAGATGTGTTTGGCGGGGTGGCTCGGAACAGTGATGGCAATATAATAAAAATACAGGTGAATAAACCAGAAAGAGGGGGAGATTTTATGAAGCTGACATTTCTTGGGGCAACGCATGAGGTGACTGGCAGCTGTTTTTTGCTGGAAGCGTGTGGAAAACGGGTGCTGGTGGACTGTGGTATGGAGCAGGGACCGGATATTTATAAGAATGAAGAACTGCCGGTCAAAGCGTCAGATGTAGATATGGTGCTGCTGACGCATGCGCATATGGATCATTCAGGCAAGCTGCCACTGCTTTACAGGCAGGGATTTCAGGGGCAGATTTTTGCAACGGCGTCCACAACGGATCTGTGTAACATCATGCTTCGTGACAGTGCAAACATTCAGATGTTTGAGGCAGAGTGGCGGAACCGGAAGGGAAAAAGAGCAGGACGTGAGCCGGTGGAGCCGCTTTATGATATGGATGATGCGATTGGAGTGCTGAAGTGTTTTGTTGAGTGCGAATATAAAAAAGAAATTCGAATTGCAGAGGGCATGAGGATCCAGTTTACGGATGCGGGACATTTGCTTGGTTCGTCATCAATCGAGGTCTGGATTCGGGAGGGAGAGACGGAGAAGAAGCTTGTCTTTTCCGGGGACATCGGAAATACAAATCAGCCGCTGATCCGCGATCCGCAGTATCTGGACAGTGCAGATTATGTGATCATGGAATCGACGTACGGTGACCGGAGCCATGATACGCCGGTGGATTATGCGGTGGAGCTTGCGAAGGTGATCCAGAGGACGTTTGATCGCGGCGGAAATGTGGTCGTACCGTCTTTTGCAGTTGGAAGGACACAGGAAATGCTGTATTTTATCCGGCGGATCAAAGAAGAGGGGCTGGTGAAAAACCACGATGGATTTGAGGTCTGGGTGGACAGTCCGCTGGCGATCGAGGCAACCAATATTTTCCGCGAGCACATGTGGAGTGACTTTGATGAGGAGGCATTGGAGCTGATCCGGCGGGGTATCAATCCGATCGGCTTTGCGGGGCTGAAGACTTCGGTCACGACGGATGATTCCCGGTCGATCAATGAAGATCCGAAGCCGAAGGTGATTTTGTCGGCGAGCGGCATGTGTGATGCGGGCCGGATCAAACACCACCTGAAGCATAATCTCTGGCGGAAAGAATCGACCATTCTGTTCGTTGGATATCAGGCACATGGGACGCCTGGCCGGGCGCTTCTGGAGGGGGCGGCGAATATAAAGCTGTTCGGCGAGGAGATTGAGGTAAAGGCAGAAATCTGCAGACTGCCAGGCGTCAGCGGCCATGCGGATAATCAAGGACTGATGCGCTGGATTTCCGCTTTTAAAGTAAAACCGCAGCGTGTATTTGTGGTGCATGGAGAGGATACGGTCTGTGATCTGTTTGCAGAAAGGCTGATAAATGAACTTGGGCTGGATGCGTATGCACCGTATTCGGGCACCGAGTTTGACCTTGCAGCAAATGAATTTATCCGGAAGCCGCAGGGAGTACGGATTGAAAAGACGACAGCGGTAGCTGCAGCCGCAAAGGTATCGAAGCTGTATCAGAAGCTTGTGGCGGCCGGTCAGCGGCTGGTCGGCGTGATCCGCAAAAATGAGGGCGGTGCGAACCGGGATCTGGAGCGGTTTGCGCGGGAGATCCATGCACTGTGTGACAAGTGGGATCGATAAATTAACTGAAAATTAAGCAGTGGCGGGAATCTACCTGTATTGTGACAGGGCGGTTTTGCAGGAAAATAAAGCAAATGATAAGAGAACAGGAAGGGGTGCGGAAAGCGGCTGGTATTTTCAGTCGCTTTCGTGTACAATAAGGGAGAGGTAAGTGGATAAGTCCCCGAATCACTGGCAAGCCTGTGGATAACAGCGGATGCCTGGTTCAGTAAGGAAGAGTGAATGTTTAGATTTTTAAAGAAACCAGTAAAATACGTGATCGCGGTCCTGTGTACTGTACTTTTTGCAGGGACTCTGACCGGCTGCAGCGTTGTGGAGCGGGTGCAGTACCAGTGGGCGGACGGCGGAGAGGCACACTGGGAGGAAGCTGCAATTGATGCCGGACTGCAGACGCAGGTGGAAGAATATTATTACGATCATCTGACGGAGGAGCTTCACGAAGCATACCGTGAAATTTATGTGCATCTCATGAAGAATGAGGATGAGGGCAGTTTTTTGTCGGAGGTCAGCGTGGACGATTTCTGGCGTGCATATTATGCGGTGCTGGCGGATCATCCGGAGATTTTCTGGATTGGGACGAGTGCGCAGGTAGAAGAATCCGGGCTGTCGCACACGGTGGTATCGTATTCGCTGGAGACGACGGTAGCGCAGAAGGACCGTGCTTCTTTGAAGGCGGAGCTGGAGGCGGCTGCAGATGCGTGCATCGATCAGATCTCATCTGAGGCGTCTGATTATGAAAAAATCAAATATGTGTACGAGTACCTGATCAATACAGTAGATTACGATGCGAATGGCGTGGATACCCAGAATATCCAGAGTGCACTGCTGTATCAGAAATCGGTGTGTGCGGGATATTCGAAAGCCTTTCAGTACATTCTGCACCGGATGGGTCTGTTCTGCACGTACGTTACGGGAACGATCACAGGCGGCGGAGACCATGGCTGGAATATGGTGCGCATTGGGGATCATTATTATTACGTGGATGTGACCTGGGGCGATCCTGTGTTTGTCAACAAGATTGACGGGGAAGGCACCGACACGGTGATCAATTATAATTATCTGTGCTGTACGCAGACAGAGCTGTTCCGGACACATGTACCGTCGGATGCAGTAGAGCTGCCGGAGTGCATGTCGGACGATTATAATTATTACAAGCTGAATGGTTTCTATTATGAAACGTTTGATTATAACACGATCTACAATGCACTGATGAATTCAGTCTGGAACGGGGAGTCCAGTATTGTGATGAAATTCGGAAGCAGTGAGGCGTACGAGAGCGCGAAATATGAGCTGTTTGAAAATGGAATGCTGACCGATCCGGGGCAGTATCTGATGGAGATCAACGGTGTGACGACGTGGAATTACCGCTATCACACGGAAGAGGAGTTTTGCCTGATTACGATTTACTGGAAATGAAAAAGAGAAAACAGAGAATTTTTGTAAAATTTTTTGCAAGGTTCTCTGTTTTTGTGTGTATAAGTATGCGACGATACAAAAAATAAAAGTATTTTATGAAGTTTTGCACGGTGCTGAACGGCAATAAAATTCCGGGGAAGGAGGAAGCGGTGGATCACGATATTATTGAATTTCTTGCGGCAAAGGACGAGCGGGCTGTGGCGCTGATGGCGGAGCGGTATGAAAAACTGATCCGGTACATTGCGGTGACAATTTTGGGAGATCGCAGCGAATCCGTAGAAGAATGCATCAACGATGTCTATATGAAAATCTGGATGAAGGGACATCTGTATGATTTTGAGAAAGCATCTTTCAAAACGTACCTTAAGGCTGTGACACGCAATGCGGCGCTTAATCATCTGCGAAAGCTGAAACGGCTGGAGGAGCTGGAAGGGCTGGACGAGTCGGACACGATTCAGTCTGAGTATATTGACTACAGGCAGAACGTGGAGCAGCAGATGATTTTTCAGGAGGAAGTGCAGGCGCTGAACCGGATTTTGCGGGAGCTGAAGAAAAAAGATAAGGAACTGGTGCTTCGCCGTTTTTACTACCTTCAGAGCACAAGGCAGATCGCGGCAGCAATGGAAATGTCAGAAAACGCAGTGGACAGCAAGCTGTCGCGTCTGCGCAAAAAGATTACGAAACGATACAGAAAAGAGGTGGGAAAATGAATCTTTGGAATGAAAACCGGCTGATCGATATCATGGGTCATGCAGATCCGGCGCTTCTGGAGGGAGATTTTCCGGAGTGCGATCTGGAAAAGGAAACAGCCCTGACGTTGACGGAGCAAAAACACAGCAGAAAACGCACTGTGCTGGTAGCTGGCGTGGCGGCAGGCTCTCTTGCGCTGACCGGGGTAGCACTTCTGGTGGGCAGGAAGCATGAGTGGATGCGGCATGTGCAGCGGGCAGCAGGGAAAAATATGCATGCGGCATAAGATAGACAGGAATGCGATTCCCCTGAAAACGCCCGCTGACGGGCCGTGAAGTGAGTTGGGAAGATTTGCTTTACGGCAGATATAAAGAATGAAACAGATGCGGAAAAGGACGTCCGGCTTCGATAAGGCGGATGAGGGATTTTTTATGCTTTTTTAAAGCAACGTATCATATATAACAAATCACATGTAATGTAAAAGGCGGATCGCATGTATCTATTGCGAAGAGAAATGGGAAGCGGCAGTAAAGAAAAGAGATGACCGTGGGGGATTTTATCAATAGAAGGCACGTCATCTTGCAGGGTGCAAGAGAAGAAAAAAGAACAATGGAGGAAACAGACATGTTAGAAAAATTAATTGAGATCGTAGCAGAGCAGCTTCATGTAGAGGAGACAGAGGTAAAGCCGGAGACAGATTTTAAAGAGGATTTAAGGGCGGATTCGCTGGATCTGTTTGAACTGGTGATGGCACTGGAGGAAGAATATGATGTGGAGATTCCGACGGAGGATCTGGAGAAGCTGACGACGGTGCAGGCGGTGCTTGATTATCTGAAGCAGAAAGGAATTGAGGAAGCATGAGAAAAACAGCAATTTGTGATCTGCTCGGAATCGAGTATCCGGTGATTCAGGGCGGTATGGCTTGGGTAGCAGAGCACAACCTAGCTGCAGCGGTTTCAAATGCAGGCGGACTTGGAATTATTGCGGCAGCAAATGCCCCTTATGAATATGTGCGCGATGAGATCAGAAAGACAAAAGAGCTGACAGACCGTCCGTTTGGCGTGAATATCATGCTGCTCAGTCCGCATGCGGAGGATGTTGCAAGGGTGGTCGTGGAGGAAAAAGTGCCGGTGGTGACGACCGGCGCGGGAAATCCGGGAACCTATATGAAACAGTGGAAGGAAGCCGGAATCAAGGTGATCCCGGTTGTTGCCTCTGTGGCGCTTGCAAAACTGATGCAGCGGGCGGGCGCGGATGCGG
>OGPP01002754.1_pt1 | contig 9833 bp, 8 predicted proteins | sample 1553021 | NCBI WGS metagenome assembly OGPP01 (sample SAMEA2580217, study PRJEB22360) | human gut metagenome | biome: human gut; feature: human-associated habitat; material: faeces | place: Denmark | collected 2008/2010
GTTACCAGTGCCCATGCCATTGAAGCTGCCGTTAAATACGTAGACATGCTTCAGATCGGTGCCAGAAATATGCAGAACTTTGAGCTGTTGAAGGAAGCCGGAAAATCAGGAATGCCTGTATTGTTAAAACGCGGCTTATGTGCTACCATAGATGAGTGGCTGAATGCAGCTGAATACATTATTTCAGAAGGAAACCCAAACATCGTTTTATGTGAGCGTGGTATCCGCACCTACGAAACTTCTACCAGAAACACCCTGGATATCAGTGCGATTCCTGTGATCCGCCAGAAGAGTCATCTTCCAGTGATCGTAGATCCAAGCCATGCAACCGGCGTAAGAGCCTATGTAGAACCTCTTGCAAAGGCTGCAGTTGCAGTAGGTGCCGACGGACTGATGATCGAGGTTCATCCAGATCCGGCAAAAGCCCTTTCTGACGGTCCTCAGTCTCTTACCTTTGATGCATTTGACAAATTAATGGCTGACTTAAAGCCATATGTGGATCTGGCTGGCAGAACTTTTGAAGCCAGATAACCAGATAGTCACCTATCATTCACAGCCCAAACACCTGAAAACCTTTATGTTCTCTCGGAATCTTTCTGTGCTTGATTTTGTGAGAAGATTTTTTGTCAGTTGTGCCCAAATTTCTGAGGCGTACACGGTGTGTACGTTGATGAAATTCGGGTGCAACTGGCAGAAAATCGGCCACAAAAGCAAGCGCAGGAAAGACTCCGAGAGTACATTTTTTCACACGCAGCTTTTCCGGCTTTCTGTGACGTAATGTAAAGCTTTACTTTCCCAGCCGAAACAGGTCTTCTTTGTGTTCTTTTTTATATGTGGGTTTGACAAAAAACCTGTTCTATCATACCATTTCGGCTGTACTCTTGCAAGTCTTTCCACCATTTGGGCATCCTGACACACTTTCTCTTTCTTATCAAAGCATCAGCCTTTTACTGCACCGGCTACAACACCCTCGATAATGTATCTCTGGCATGCGATATAGAAAATAATGATCGGAACGATCGCGATAACCAGTACACCCATCATAGCGCCCATATCAACTGATCCATATCCACCCTTCAGATACTGGACTGCAATCGGAATCGTCTTATATTTCTTCTGATCCAGCACCAGCGACGGCAGCAGGTAGTCATTCCAGATCCACATTGCCTGCAGGATCGTTACCGTAATGCAGGTCGGCTTCATGATCGGCATAACCACTTTGAAAAAGGTCTGCAGCGGATTACATCCATCGATCATCGCTGCCTCCTCAATTTCAATCGGAATTGATTTACAAAAGCCGGTAAACATAAATACAGAAAGCCCCGCACCAAATCCAAGGTATACTACAATGATACCGACCGGATTTCCAAGCTTTAACATATTTGCAATCTTGGAAAGCGTATACATTACCATCTGAAACGGCACGATCATGGAAAACAGACACAGATAATAGATGGTTGATGTAACCTTGCTCTTTACTCTCGTGATGTACCATGCGGTCATCGAGCAGAACAGAATGATTGCTGCCACTGAAAATACGGTGATGAAAACAGACCATCCGAATGCAGAAATCAGTCCTGTTTTATTGATTCCGTTTACATAGTTTTCCAGTCCGACAAACATCTTTCCGGTCGGAATTGCAAACGGCTTTTTGCTGATGTACACCTTTTTCTTAAAAGAATTAAGAACAACAAGGAAAATCGGGAACACCCATGCAACAGAAATAACAGAAAACAGTGTCGTCCAGATCCATCCATGCTTTGCTTTTCTTGCTTCCATCTTACTGCTGCACCTCCTTTGATCTCGTCAGGTAGTTCTGAAGCAGCGCGATCACAGCGACCATCAGGAAGAAGATCACTGCCTTCGCCTGACCAACGCCTTCCCATCCGCTTCGTCCGTAGAACGTATTATAAATGTTCAATGCCAGCATTTCCGACATCTTTGAAGGAGCTCCGTCAGTAAGTGCCAGGTTCTGGTCAAACAGCTTAAAGGAGTTTGTCAAAGTCAGGAAGGTACAGATTGTAATTGATGGCATAACCATCGGAATTGTCACATTCTTCAGAATCTGCTTCGGTGTGGCTCCATCGATCTTCGCCGCCTCAATCAGCTCACCCGGAATATTCTGAATACCGGAAATATAAATGATCATCATATAACCAATCTGCTGCCAGCACATCAGGATCACAAGTCCGATGAAACCGTACACCTCTGAATATTTCAGGTTTCTCTGGAACTGAGCAAGAATTCCGTTGAGCAGCAGCTGCCATACGTATCCAAGTACCAGTCCGCCAATCAGGTTCGGCATAAAAAATACGGTACGGAACAGGTTCGTTCCTTTGATTTTCTTTGTCAGCGCCAGAGCTACCGCAAAGCCGACTACGTTGATCAGTACCACTGTCACGATCGTAAACAATACGGTAAATCCCAGGGAATGCAAAAATACATCACTTGGGTCATTCCAGAACCGGATATAGTTTTTTAATCCGACAAATTTTGCATCGGTTACCGTCGTAAATTCACAAAACGACAGGTACACACCAAGAATAAACGGTGCGATAAATCCAATCACAAATGCAACCATCGTCGGAAGCAGGAAAATCGGAGCATATCGCTTCATAGTACGGTTATTCATATTTTTCATCCTTCCTATTTTTCATGACAAGCTGGATACCTGCAGCTGCAAAACGCTGCCCTGGCACCTGTAACAAAGAACTGCTGTAAAGCAAACATTCACACTTCGCATCTTTTCTGGAAAAAAGGGCGGGCAAAGCACTGCCCACCCTTTCACATTTCTCTTCGCGATCTGTCCGTTCTGATGTACTCTGAAGTCTTATTCTGCTGCCGTAGCTGCGTACTCAGTTGCCCATCCGTCTACGAATGCGCTTACAACGCCATCCCATTCGCCTGTGCCCTGTGCATACTCAAGAAGTGCGCTTCCTACACCGTTTTTCCAGTTCTCAGACGGCATTGTGGTGAAGCACCATGCAACAGAGGTCTTGCCAGCATCAATGTAAGCATTTGCTGCATCAAGAAGCGGGTTATCTGCTACATACTCCTCTGTGAAGGTATCAAACGGAGTGGTGAAGCCCATCTCTTTTGCAAGAGAGTTTCTTCCTTCATCACTGGTTACAACCCAGTTCAGGAAATCAAGTGTTGCCTGAATATCTTCCTCAGGTGCCTTGGAGTTTACACACCAGTAGTTCTCAGAACCGGTGCAAAGTCCCTGATTCTCTTCTCCTTCTGCTCCAATGTAGATCGGAAGCATTCCAAGATCCTCATCTGCTACTTCGTTTCCTGTGATATCGCCGTAAGCCCAGGTACCGTTCTGATAGAAGACTGCCTCTCCAAGTGCAAACTCAGAAGCTGCATCCTCACCTGTCATGCTTGCCAGCATGGTCGGCTCACACGTTGCATCTGTGATGTACAGATCCCAGATTGCCTTGTAGTTGTCAAGATACGTACCCTTGATCGCATCTGTAGAACTGATGCCATCTGCCTTGTACTCATAGTAGATCGGAAGGTTTGCCAGATGTGTCTTGAATCTCCAGTCAGAGGAGGAATCCATACCAGCTGAGGTAAATGCACCCTCAACACCCAGCTCATCCTTGCGTGCCTGAATATCATCTGCAACCGCCTTTAAGGTATCAAAGCTTGTAATCTCGGAAGCATCCTTGATCACTGCTCCGTCCAGTGCACAGTAGTCAGCAAGAAGTGCCTTGTTGTAAATGATGCCGTAGGTCTCGATTACATAAGCAAGACCGTATACGGAATCGCCATCCTTCAGTGCAAAGTCATCGCTCTTTAAGTGGCTGTATACGTCACTGTCTTTCAGATCCAGACAGTAATCTTTCCATGTCGCCAGACCAACCGGTCCGTTTACCTGAAACAGGGTCGGAACTTCGTCTTTTGCCATCTCAGACTTCAGCGTGGACTCATACGTACCGGATGCTGCAGTCAGGACATTTACCTCTACTCCGGTCTGCTCTGTGTAGACCTTTGCCAGGTCTTCCCACTGTGTTGCCTGCTCAGGCTTGAAGTTCAGGTAATAAACAGAACCCTTTGCTTCCTCTGCCTGTGTCGGGACAACTGCAAGTCCTGCTACCATGGCTGCTGACATTGCTGCTGCAAAATACTTTTTCATGTTTTTCATTTTAGCCTCTCCTTTTCATTTCCTGTAACCGCCGGCATCCGTCGTATGCTTTGCACTTTTCAAGCTCTGACTGACTGCTGACAGCTGCTGTTTCTGGTTTCTTTTTCATTTCCGGAAGCGTTATCGGTAACGCTCTCGGTAACGTTTCCAATTCGTAGCTTCATACTAGCATAAACAGAAAAGACATGCAAGTGTTTTTGCATGTCTTTTCGTCATTTCGTCAATTGTGTCAATTTCAAACTCGCGTTTTTGTGCAGTTTGCTTATTCTTTTTTCTGATTTTCGTCTATATCCCTTGCTTCTTCCGCCAGTTTTCCTTTTTGCATTCTCTGTTTCAGCTTTCCCCAGAACACGTTCCGGCCTCAGTCCGCCGTATCCACAGGATCTTCCCTGAGCTTTGCCGTCTCGGCCTCGTACTTTTCAAGATCTTCATTCCAGGACGCATACGCCGTATCCGTCCGATGATCCTCCAGTTCATACGTTTCAGCCAGATATGCCCCGAGATGCGCCGTCAGCTTTTCTGCTCCGTATGTGTTCAGATGCGTCTTATCCCGGAAATCGGTTTCAAAATCAATTATCTCCGGATTATCTCTTTGATAAAACAGGAACGGAACTCCATCCTCCTGCAGCTCCTTTTCCAGCGTCAGATTCAGTCCCTGCCTGCGGTCATACCGCTCCTGATCCGTCTCGATTCCAAACGGTGCCGCAAACATCATAAACTCCGCTCCGTTTTCCCTGCACAGCTCTTCGATCTTTTTTATATAGAAAAGACTGTTCTCCGGAACAGAAGCTGCCTTCTCCGGGATTCCCGGATTTTCCAGCGCGGTCACTGTATAATCGATTCTTGCTCCCTTCTGAAAATTGTTGGAATGAAAATCCTTGTTTTCCAGCTCCTGCCATCTGGAATGATACTTCACAAACGGCACAAGATACGTAAACAGCTCTTTCCATTCCGTATCCGGAAGCATTGTTTTCAGCATTTCCATCTTCACCCCGTCAAGGCGCATTCCGTCAAATGCCTGGCGCAGCCGCTCTTCGGAATTGTACAGCTTTTTATTCCAAAGATAATAGCTTTCCATTGCAACTACCTTCGGCTTCTGATACTGAAATGCCTCTTTCAGCAAAAAATACGAGGTTGCTGCTGTCTGCTCCGGACTTCCCATCACATAAGAAGTAATCCCATGTTCCTTCCAGAGCACATTTGGCTGTACCCCATAATAAAGATGACTGCTGCCGATAAAAAGTACATCCAGCGAATTCTTTTCCACGCTGTAAAATGAATGGATCTGATCCGTTTCCCCTGCTGTTTTTCTGCGCAGCACGTTACTGAGTGAGCAGAAGATCAGCAGTCCGCACAGAATAAAAAGAAGGCAGCCGACTCCTGTGATACATTTTTTTCTCATAAAATCTTCCTTTGCTTGATTCGGTTAAAACTGAAAATAGATAAACTGGCTTGCATCGTATCCCGGCCCGTATACACCGAAAATCAGGATTCCGAAAATCGCCGCATAGCAGATCAGCCACCGCAGCCATACGCCCTGCTTTCCGATCCATTTGGTGACGCTGAAATTCAGATATCTGCAGATATCCGCAGCTGCCAGAATTCCCAGAGATACGATCAGTACATTTCTCGTCTGCAACGTCAGCCCCATCGCAGAGAGGTTATCGCCCCAGGTAAACCAGCTCCCACCGGTCAATCCTAGAATCTTCCTTACGATATCAATTCCCTGGCGCGTTGTCGCCCGGAAAAAAATCCAGCTGAAATCAACCAGAATAAACGTCGTCACCATCTGTAAAAGCCGATGGCTTGCCGCAGTTACATCCACATGGAAAAACTGATGAAGACGCTCCCGTACCGGGCGCAGCCATTCGCCGATCACCTGGTACGCTCCGTTTAAACAGCCCCACAGTACATAATGCCAGCTCGCGCCATGCCACAGACCACTGACAAAAAAGACAATCATGATATTGCGCCACTTGCATAGTTTTCCCTTACGGCTTCCACCAAGCGGAATATACAGATAGTCACGGAACCACCCGGAAAGTGAAATATGCCATCTTCTCCAGAATTCTGCCACGCTTCGTGACAGATACGGTGTGTTGAAATTCTCCATCAGACGGAAGCCCATGACCTTAGCCGCTCCGATTGCGATATTAGAATAGCTGCCAAAATCACAGTAAATCTGAAATGCAAACAGAATCGTCGCCAGCAGCAGCTGAAAACCGGTGCGCTCCGTATACGTATTGTATACAGCATCCACTGCCGTCCCCAGATATTCTGCCAGTACCACCTTCTGAAAATAACCGTACAGCATCAGAAGCAGTCCCTCACGCACCCGTTCAAATTCAAACCGGTGCTTTTCGTTTATCTGAAGCAGCAGATTTTTTGAACGTTCGATCGGACCAGCCACCAGCTGCGGAAAGAACGATACGAACAGCGCATATTTCAGGAAGTTTTTTTCCGCATAAATATCATTCCGATATACGTCTACCGTATAGCTGAGTGCCTGAAATGTATAAAAGGAAATGCCAACCGGAAGAATCACATCAAATGTCGGTGCCTGCGCCTGAATATGTACTGCCTGCAAAAGCCTGGCTACCGTATCTGCCGCAAAATTAAAGTACTTGAAGAAAAACAGAATCGACAGGTTGCTGGCAAATGACAGTGCAACGTACCATTTCTTTCTTCGGCTGCGCACACCCTCATCCGAAATTTTCTCCGCAGATGAAAGCAGAAGACCGGACACATACGTGATTGCCGTTGATGTCAACATCAAAAGCGCATACGTTGGATTCCAGCACATATAGAAAAAGTAACTGCATGCCAGAAGAAAAATATAACGCACTCGGTGTGGTATCACATAATAAATAAGACACACAACCGGAAAAAAGATCATAAACTCCAGAGAGTTAAATAACATAAGAAAACTTCCTCCGAACTTAATTTCTGTACCGATATGACAGATGGGAGAACACTCCCACTATACAGTCACTGCCTATCATAATTCGAAACACCGTGTCTGTCAATCGCAGACTTTCTCTGTTTTTCCAAAACGTGCAATTCTTTTTCCTATTCCGGCGCAGCCTGCTCCCGCTCATAGCGCATCCAGAGTATCTCCTGACGCTCTTTTTTATCTTCCGGCCTGTTCTCCTGTTTATCTTCCGCCCTGTTCTCCGGCCTATTCTCTTGCCTGCTCTCCCGCTTATTCTCCTGTTTATCTTCCGCCCTGTTCTCCGGCTTCACAGAAACCGGTCGAAATCCAATCGACCTTGCAAAAGAAATTGCCTCCTGATAATCGCTCCGGACTCTAACCATGATTTCATCTGCTTCCAACTGCTCATAAGCATACGCAATCGCAGCCCGGCACATTTCCGTACCGTATCCCTGTCTCCGATACGCCTCATCCAGCATATATTGAAGCTCCAGAATCACCGGATTCTCCTGATCCTGTGCATCTTCGCCACCCTCGATACTCTTTTGCATATCCGGCCTTTCTTCCAGCGCCGAAAAACCACAGCAGCCGATCACACACTCCCGTATCCTTTCTGCCCGTCCGCCTGTCTTACCGGCTGCCACATCTGCCGTACCATCCTTTGCAAAAAATATTTTCTCAGATCCAACGGCTTCGCACCGCTCCTTTTCTTCAGAATCCGTACGCTCTTTATCAAGCACCACGCTCCATAATCCGTAGCCATACAGCCGATACTGATTGCCAATATAGGATTCCAGCCTGCTCTTTTCAAAACTGTCCGTTTCTTCTGCGTCCTGCCGCGCCTTTTCCATCCCGCTTTGGTGATCGATCCGGTTCAGCACCCGCCAGTCATCCTCGATCATTTCCCGCAATGTCAGCCTTCTTGTCCGTGAGATCGTCACCGGAAGTCCATGATACCGCTGCAGATATTTCTCCAGCTCCTGCAGCTCCAGCTTCTCCGGCTCTTCCACGACCAGATCCGCTCCATTAAAAAATACATCACTTTCTCCGGCAACTCCCACGCAGGCAATTCCAAGCTCTGAGATCTGCTCTACAAACTCCCGGTCGTCCGTGAGCACAAGCATATGCTCCATCTCCTGCAGTTTTTCCGAAACCCAGACTCCCCTCCGACAGGGAATCCCTTTTTTCTGCAGCGCCAGAAAAATCCGTTCCGACCGTGTCGTTTTGTTTTCCTCTATTTTATACCATACTGATCTGAGCATGCCCAGCCACCGCCTTTCTTCTATCCCGCCAAAACCTGATTTCAGTCGAACGCATATCTTTCTTGCCAATCCCGCCTTGTAAAAAAAACATTTTCGAATTACAATGATGTTAAGTAAAAGGAGATACGCACAGTCTTCATCAAACGAAAGGATTTTATTTTATGAATATTTACGATATTTTAGGTCCCGTCATGGTCGGCCCTTCCAGCTCTCATACCGCCGGAGCGGTACGAATCGGACTGATCACCCGGCGGCTCCTTGGTGCCGCGCCTGTACACGCGGAAATTTTCCTTTCCGGTTCCTTTGCAGCTACCGGCACCGGACACGGCACAGACCGTGCGCTGATCGCCGGGCTGCTCGGCATGCAGCCGGACGACATCCGCATTCCGGACAGCTTTTCATTTGCAGCAGAAGCCGGACTTACCTTTACGTTCCACAAAATCAACCTAAAGGACGCACATCCAAATACCGCCATCCTGCGCGTTTCTTCTGCAGACGGACGGACTCTGGAGGTACAGGCGGTTTCTCTTGGCGGCGGCCGTATTCTGGTTAATCGGCTCGACGGTATCCGTGTAAATCGGTGACATCGAGGACACAGGTCTGCCCCTTTGCGGCGCTTTCCATAACGGCGAAGCGTGGAAGGAAGGAGAGACCCTTGTTCTCCTCGATCATTTTAATGATAAATTCGGTATTGCTGATCTCCAGAAATGGGGTCAACATCGCCACGATGCAGCTTTACCGCAACTACCGCGGAGGCTATGCCGTTATGGTCGTTGAAACCGATCAGAATATTGCGGCTGAAGTACTCGAATTGCTGCGTCACCTGGACGGAGTAACAAAGGTGACCTACCTTGCGGCAGATTAACTGTTTTGCTTTCTTTCCATTTTACTGCAAATTTCAAAATTTTGGAGGATTTTTATGGCATTTGAATCTTTTGAGCAGATCGTACATGTCTGTCAGGAAAAGTCTGTTTCCTTTGCAGAGGCCGTAATTCAAGAAGACATGAAAGACCGGCTCGTAACACGGGAAGCCACGCTGGAGAAAATGCGATATATCTGGAACAGCATGCTTGAAGCAGGAAGATCATACGATGAGAACCGCATTTCCACAAGTGGGCTCGTCGGCGGAGACGGCGGACGCATGAGCCATTATGCCGACAGCGGACATACACTCTGTGGCGACCGTATGAGCCGCGTCATTGCACAGGCACTGCAGATGGGCGAATCCAACGCCTGCATGAAACGGATCGTTGCGGCTCCGACAGCCGGCGCCTGCGGAGTACTTCCTGCAGTCCTGATCCCGCTTTTTGAAGAAACCAAACAGGACTGCACCTCATCGGCATCTGCTTCCGAAGCTCCCGTTCTCACGGAAGACGATTTCGTGCTTTCCCTCTTCGTCGCAGCCGGTATCGGACAGGTCATCGCCACCCGTGCAAGTATCGCAGGCGCCTCCGGCGGCTGTCAGGCCGAGATCGGATCTGCTTCCGCA